>Ga0214921_10004162_pt1 | contig 21544 bp, 24 predicted proteins | sample LL1505_MetaG_FD_177992 | JGI IMG/M metagenome (GOLD analysis project Ga0214921, IMG submission 177992) | Freshwater microbial communities from Lake Lanier, Atlanta, Georgia, United States - LL-1505 | ecosystem: Environmental > Aquatic > Freshwater > Lake | place: USA: Georgia | collected... | reverse complement strand
CCAAAACGTGTTACTTATCTAGTGTTTCAAAGATTTCTTTACAGGTCTTGCATACGGGGAATTTCTTTCCATCCCTCGTTGGTACCCATATTTTCCCACATAAAGCTACAGCAGGCTTGCCTTCTACAAAGGCTTCCATCATCTGGTCGCGGTGAACATAATGTGAAAACTTGTCGTGATCTCCGTCGCTCGTCCGAACATCTGCTTCAGAATCAACTTCTATTATTACGTCGCTCATACAAGATATACTACGCTATCTAGCATATACTAAAATGACTGAGTCACTTGCAACTCCACCGTTTCCACCGCTAGAGTATGCTCCTTCAGATAAATTAGCAGCGCCTGCGCCGCCTCCACCGGCGCCTCCACCTCTATAGCTTAATGTTCCCCCGCCAGCACCACCGCTAATATTTCCATAGTTAGAGCCTCCACCACCAGCGCCTCCGCTAGGTGATCCGGCCCCACCACCAGCATTTCTAGTAGTGTCTGGTGTCGTATTAGAATATCTTCCACCTGAACCTCCACCACCAGCACCACCATAAATATTTACTGTTGTAACGTTTGGATCATTAGAAACTATAGCTGACATATTTCCACCAGTGCCACCTATCGAGTTACTATATACTCCACCAGTGCCACCAGCAGCTCCAGTAACTGCAACATCTGCGATTCCAGCGTTATATGTTATAGTTCCACCAGTCCCGCCAGCAGCAGTGCTAGCTGAACCTTTTGCACCACCATTTGCTCCGTTAACTGTTAGAATGTTTCCAAAAGAAGTAATTCCTCCAGGATTTCCAGGATTTCCATCGCTATTTGCGCTTCCAAAAGACCCTCCAGAACCACCTGCAGAAACTGTCACGGTATAGTTAGTTCCAGGTGTTGTTGAAATTTCTCTAATACAGAAAGTAGAGCCGCTACCTCCACCTCCACCGCCACCAGCTCTAGTTCCACCGGCGCCTCCACCGCCGCCTCCGCCTGAGCCAATTCCAACTAAAGCAATCTTAGTCTTGTCGGCGGGTACTGTGTATGTACCAGAGGCAGTAAATGTTTGTGAAAGAGTGTAAACAGGTGCAACAGGTGTAACACTTGAACTTGCACTTGAAGTTGCTATTTCGCCAGTCGATGACGTAGCTCTTACTGTAAATGTATATGCAGTTCCATTACTTAATCCCGTAACGGTGATAGGACTTGTCCCACTCGCGGTGATATTTCCAGGACTTGAAATCGCGGTGTAGGTAACGCTTCCTTTGCCTGTATAAGAACTTGCGGTGAAAGTTACAACTGCTTGTGCATTTCCCGCCGTAGCTGAAACGCTAGTGGGTGCGGTAGGAGTTCCTCCGCCGCGTGATGAAGACGTTCCAAGTATAGGCATTTAGTTATTCTATCCTAACCTAGCTCAACGTGATCTTGTAACCAGGCAACAATTGCTGGCTTAGGCTTAGCACCTGTCATTCTTGCTACCTCAATTCCACCCTTGAAAAGTATCATCGTCGGTATCGATCTAACCTCATGCTTAAATGCAATCTCAGGATTCTCGTCGCTATTCAACTTTGCGGTGATAAAAACGTACTTGTACTCTGAGCTTACCTCTTCCAGCACCGGCGCCAGCATGCGACACGGCCCACACCACTCCGCCCAAAAGTCTACAAGTACAGGCAGGTCGTTTTCTAATAATTCTTTAAAGTTCTTGGTTGTTGCTTGTATCATTTGACGTAGACGATTACCTGTCCTGCTGCGCCTAATCCACCATTATCTGGTAAAGAGCCACTGCCCGAGACATAACCCATTCCGTTTCCTCCACCACCTGCACCACCACCGCTTGGCTGCGCTCCTGCACCTCCAGCAGTTCCAAGATTAGAAGATCTAACTGGAGTTCCTTTTCCATTTCCACCAGTTCCCCCTGTACCTGCATTTGCAGAACCTGCAGAACCTCCTGATGCTCCACTTATAAAATTGCTGTTAGGGTGTGAGTAACCACCACCGCCACCTCCGCCGCCGCCACCTCCAGCTGAACGTGTTGGTAGTGAGGCATTTGTAGGGATAACATTTCCACCAGCACCACCAGCACCACCAGTGCCAGCACTATTATTACCCGTTCCATTTGCTTGATCAGTTGCTTGACTTCTGTTGCCAAAAGTTCCACCAACCCCACCCGAAGCAAAAAGTACGTTATTCAAATTAGATGTATAAGTTCCTACTGCATTTGAGTAGTCTCCAGTTGCAGACTGAGAACCATTAACTGTAAGTATGTTTCCAAAACTTGTAGCACCACCATTTATGTAATCGTATCCTCCAGCAGTAACTCGCCCTGCTGCACCTCCAACTGTTACAGTAAAGTTAGTCCCTATAGACACTGTGTGCTCTTCAATAAAAGCTAAACTTCCACCTGAACCTCCAGGTCCTCCTCTACCAGCAAAAAATTGACCACTTCCACTTCCATTATAGCCAGCTCCAGATGATCCATGGGCGTACACAGCAATTTGTGTTTTACCAGCAGGCATTGTAAATGTACCACTTGCGTTAAAGGTCTGTGCCAGTTCATAAACCTGCTCTACATATCCAGAACTTACCGTTCCTAGAATCGGCATTACTTCTCCTTGTTAATTAACTTGCGGTGATAAACTTAAGCTATGTAAACGTAAACTCTGCCAGAAGATCCAGCGCCGCCAGCACCAGCAGCTCCGTCTAGCTGCCCGCTTCTTAGCGCTGCCTGACCGCCACCTCCACCGCCACCTCCACCGGCGCCAGGCTGTGAACCGGCATTCCCGGGAGCACCGCTACCAACTGAACCCGAGTTAGCGCTGTCAGTTGAAGAGTAGCCTCCTGCACCGCCATTGCCAGCAACTCCACCTACGTTTCCAGCAGCAGCGCCTGCTCCACCTGCACCGCCTCCTCTAAATCTAGGGCTAGAACCATTTGCACCACCTCCACCGCCACCACCGCCTCCGCCGCCCCAAGTCATTCCTGAAACTAGACCAGTGCCATTAAGACTAAGAGAACCTGAACCCGTGCCAGAAGCACCAGCAGCGTCGGCGCCAACGTAGTTCCCACCAGTGCCTCCTGTTGCAGTAACTGCCCCGCCTACGTTTGAAGAGCCATTTCCGCCAACAGCAGGGTTGCTAAGTGTTCCACCATTAGCAGTTGCCAACGTTGAGAATGAAGACGCGGTGCCAGCGTTGCCAGAGGTAGCAGCGCCACCGATAGTAACTGCGTAAGTTTGACCTGGTGTCACAGCGTAGTCCTGGAATGCAACTCCACCACCACCGCCTCCGCCAAAGTACCCTAGATAAAAGCCAGAGCTAGCGCCTGCAGCTCCGCCACCAATTACGTATGTTGCTAGCTTAGTTTTGCCCGATGGGACTGTGTAAGTGCCAGAAGAGTTAAACGTCTGTGATAACGTGTAGACTATAGGGGCGACAGGAGTTATGCTAGAAGACGCAGAGCTTGCAGCAGCGCTTATACCAGAAGAAGATGCAGTTACAGTAAATGTATACGCAGTTCCATTTGAAAGTCCTGAAACCGTAATAGGGCTCGATGAGCCTGTACCAGTTGCTCCTCCGGGGCTAGAAGTAACAGTGTAGGATATAGTTCCTTTACCTTTGTAAGTTGGTTCAGTAAAACTTACAATAGCCGACGCATCTCCTGCAACAGCAGAAACTCCAGACACGACTTCTGGTAAACGTCCACTTTGTGAGCCACTTGATCCTAGAATTGGCATTTACTTACCTCTAATTTTATTAAGTACCATATCAAGAGTTCCCTTGGCATTCATATACCCAGGTTTTTCTAACATAGGTAGGATAAACTCTTCTACCTCTTTAGCGATGTCTTCCCTTGATTCCATCGTCGTATTCTATCTTGTTTCACCTGCGGTGATAGTTTTGCACTTTTCCTGTTATTATATCTTCGTTAACAAAAAGACGAAAGGACACCTTATGTTACCTATTAGAAAAGCGCTACCACTTGCGCTCGCGATTTCACTTTTTCCCGCCCAAGGCGCAAGCGCCTGGTGGGGACTTAACCCAGATATAAACGGCACGATATTACGTCTTGAGGACGAAGACAGAACACAGGTTAAGGCCAACTCGTACTTTAATGTTTCTATCGACGAGATCATAGATGCTCCGGTCGTTGGAGACAAGTACGCAATCCTGCAAGGTGGCGTAGTCGACAAGATCGTTACCTGGAAGGAAACAACGTCTACTACAGGTGTTGTTGTAAAGCTTACAAGCACCGGCGGTGTTAAGCACATCGATGCAGACGGAGTTATTCGTCTCGAGGCAATCAACCAAGGCGACATCGTCTCTGTTCAAGTTTCCGCTACCAAGGTAGAAACTCCTGCACATGACACAACAGGTGTAGTTATTCCTAATCCTAATCCTGAACCTACAGGTGACGCGGTTGCAGATACTAAGGCTCCCGTTGTAACTGCGCTTAAAGTTGAAAGCGATAACTCTGTGACGGTTACAGTTAAGGCGCCTGTTATAACAGACGCAAACAAGACGGTGTCTGTTCAGGTAATCGCTGACGGACGCTCACACTCGAGCGTAGGTGTATCTAATAACGGCGACACGGTTCAAATTACTGCCGTCCCACAGGACTCAAACATCACCGTTCAAACCACCGTGCGTGACACCACAACGGGTGCAGAGACGGTTACGTCTAATCCGGTAGTTGCAACACCAGTTGCGCCTATCGTTACTCCAGAGCCTGTTCGTGACGCGGCTGTTGATAAGGCAACGATAACTGCTCCTACTGTTGTTGCACAGACACAGGGCACGAACGGTCACCGCTCTGCAAGTATCTCAGTTCCTAACGTTCCAAACTTTGACCCCAATAAAACATGGGCAACTCTAATGATTGTAGATAAGAACGGCTCAACGAGTGCGATTGGTCTAGACGGCGTTGGCAAGGTAATCAACGTTGACTGGCTATCGCCTACAGAAGAGTATCAAATTAAGGTTGTCCTGCGTGACCTCGGGACAGGTCAGGAAACAACTATCTCTGGTAGCCGCCTACCGTAAAGAGATAAAACAAAAGACCGCGTCCAAACGGGCGCGGTCTTTTGTTTTGTTTAAGTTTATCTAACGTAGACTAATATCTGACCAGAACCACCGTTGCCACCAGCGCCTGAGTTATAAGGACCTGCTGATCCACCGCTAGGGCGAAGAGCGTACCCGCCTCCACCGCCGCCACCACCGCCACCAGCTGTTCCACCAGCACCACCAGTTGCTCCTTGCGAAGCGCTAGTTACGCCGTAAGAAAATGTCTGTGATGTGTAGCTTTGCCCGCCAGTTCCTCCATTTGGAGAGCCTCCCGCTGTACCAGATTGACCTGGATCAGTGGCGTCTCCGTCGGATATAGCGTTAGTCTGCGCTCCACCAGCACCACCTCCACCGCCACGAGTTACAGAACCTAAGCCAGCAGCGTTAAGAGTTAGACTACTAGCAGCTCCGCCGGCGCCACCCTGCGCTCCACCATTTCCACCATTAGATGTAACTGCACCAGAAACTCCAGACGAACCGCCGCCGCCAGAACCCGCGGAAGTGTGGCTATTAGCACTTCCAGCTGTACCACCGTCTGCAGTTCCTAAGCTAGAAAAATATGTAGTTCCGGCATTTCTAGTGCCGTTTCTGTTACCACCCGCACCGATAGTTACTACAAAATTCTGTCCAGGTGTTACTGAATACTCTTGAAAAGCAAATCCTCCGCCTCCGCCACCGCCAGCTCCTTGATACTGAGAGCCTGTGCTTCCGCCTGCTCCTCCGCCACCCCAGCCATAGACTGCAATCTTAGTCATACTGGCTGGTACCGTGTAATTACCGCTAGCGTTAAATGTTTGTGATAAGGCATAAGTTGGCTGAGCCGGAGATGCAGAGTTTGACGCACTTGAAGCAGCTGATTGACCGTTTGCATGAGATGCGCGGACTGTGAATGTGTATGCTGTGCCGTTAGATAAGCCGGAGACAGTAATCGGGCTTGATGAACCTGTGCCTGTTGCACCACCTGGGCTTGCTGTAACTGTGTAAGAAGTTATAGGAAGCTTAGAAAAGCTAGGCGCTGTAAAAGTTACAGATGCGCTTGCGTCACCAGCTGTCGCGGTACCGATGGTAGGCGCTGTAGGCACACCCTTAGGGCTGGCACTTGATCCGATGATAGGCATGTGCTTATTCTATCACACTTATTTTTTATAGATAAAAACCGCGCCTGTTAGACAGACGCGGTTTCTATTTTGTTTAAGGTTATTCTGTAGGTACGTCGTGCTCGTCCCATGAAACTGTGTCTTCGTTCCATGTGTAGTACTTGCCTTCTGTTACAGGCATGGCAACTGGAGGCTCCCAGTCATTGTCTGCGTTTAGTACCCATGACGCGTATGGTGCAGGTAGGGTAAACTTTGTACCGTCCCATGTGCCACCGATAGCAGCCTTAGGCTCATCGTGTGCAAATACAATGTGGTCAAGGCTTAGTTCAGCCTTGAAGTGAGCAAGTAGCTCTTCAGTAGGGTCGTCAAACACGGCGATGTTTGTCACCGTGCCGTTGACGACAAATGCGTAGTTTTGTTCTGCCATGAGTTAGTTACCTTTTCTGATTAGGCTTGTTAGACCTATTCTATACTATACTTTATATTATGAGTAGTTCTTATCCTGACGAAACTTGCGCTTGTAGGAATCAAAGAAGCTTGAGCGTAGTTGCTGGGTTACCGCGATCTGGTCTTCCATCTCGTCAGCTCCTCCTACCTTAATCTGCCAAGAATCACGACAGATAGGAATAACCTGTGCCATAGGTGTTCCCGCTGGGATAAGACCTTCAAATTTAACGTCGTTTAATACGAACGGAAAGTTAGTTGGTGAGAAGTACTGGTCTGTGTCTACGATACCTGGAAGAATCTGGAACGGCTGATTTTCTCTGTGCATGGGAGGCATAAAAAGAATTGACCAGTTCTCAGGTGTGCGAATTGACCAAGGGTTAATCCACTTAGGGAAAGGTGCTCCATTTACCGCCGGATGAAGCGGAGCCTGCTCGATAGGATGAAATTGAATCGGTCCAGCGCTTGGCCACTCGTACCAAGGAGCTCCTTCTCTTTGAGATACATAGACGTCAACGTACGTCGTCAGGATATAACCTGCGGTGATCGCATCAAACACGGGCATGCAACGCTTAATAGTTGCGGATGTCTGTCCTTCACCTGAGGGAATCTTTTCTCCGGAGATATATGACTCCGTATTTTTGTACCAGTCTGGAATCATTGTGCGAGCGGGTTGCGGCTCGTATAAAGAAAGATCAATACCGAACGTATTGGTAAACGTCATTTCAAGCGGCATACAGGCGTCCTTTTGTTGTTGGTATAGATAAAGGTATCATATTATGATAAATAAGATATCTATTCTGCCGTCTTACGAATCCAGACCTGATAGTTCGTAACGATAAGGTTGTAGCGCCCTCTAAATAGCCTTAGGACGCAGTCAATACCGTCCTTAGGGTGTAAGGGTGTTCCTTGATACATATGCCAGTCGTAGTCATCAAATATCATGATTCCGCCGACCTCTAAGATCTTCCACGCGTTAAGCGAGTCAATCGCCGTTTGCAAAGCCGTGTGGTCTCCGTCGATATAGATGACGTTAAATGTTTCACCTTCAGGGCGCGTCGCAAAGTATCTATCGCTTGTACCCTTGCGCTTCTCGACCTTCTCAACTGCGGTGAATCTTTCGTCGTAGACTCTTTCAACCTGGTTAAAGTCAAACGTACCTTCGTGCTCGATCGAGCCTTCCCAGGTGTCAACGTCTACTATCTTGTTGATATTCTTATTGTCTAAAAGCCACTGTGTAGTGTCACCTTTATACGCGCCGATCTGCAGTACGTTTAGCGGGACAGGTATGATGTTTTCATTAGGAAACGTAAGGTAGGTTTCAAAGTTTGGCTTAACGTGATTAAACCACGTAGGAAGCTCTTGCTCCATTACTCTACTCTCCCAAAGTCATCCTCAAAGCGCTGGATGTCGTCTTCTCCAAGATACTCACCTGTTTGAATCTCGATAAAGACTAGGTCGCCTTCGCCTTCGGCTCTTACGCGGTGAACTTCTCCAACTCCGATTGACACGTAGTCTCCTGGGCCAAGATGAAGTATCTGGTCAAATAGCTCAACCTCCGCGTAGCCTGAGGTGATGTACCAATGCTCTGCGCGGTGTTTGTGAGATTGCTTGCTGAGACGACTTCCGTTTTCAACATGTATTCGTTTAACCTGCACCTTTTGCTCAGTGTGCAGGATTACATAAAAGCCCCAAGGGCGAACAAAGATCTCTGGTGTCATGTACGGACTGTATCATAAATAATAAAAAAGAATCGAGTCTAGCACTGGCAGCGCTTTGTATACTACCCTAAAGGTAGCCCGCTTATCAACTACCCACTCGATGTCTACCCAGCCAGTGCTAGACACTCAACTCTGAAGTTGGAGTGGATGACAGTTGTACGTCATGTCCAGGACGATTCGCAGTAGCGGGATTAGCTAGACTTCACTTTCGTCGTGACAAGTTAATAGTAGCGGCTCCAGGCCAGTAGCGATAGTTAAATTATAACAGGAAGGCTAGGCGTCCTTTAACGTATTTACCCAGCCAATGATATCTTCCATGGATAGGTCCATAAGACCCTCTTCTCCTAAAAGCTCCTCCATACGTATCATTATCTCGTTGAGTTCGTCTCTATCTACTTCGCATACGTTGACGATGTGAGCCTCCATAAGAAGCATCAATTCACGCATGAATTCAACAGGTACTAAGGCTAAACCCTCTTCATCAAGGTACTGCTGTAGAACATCATCGTCAGCGTACTCTGGGTCCTCAGGATAATCCATTGTCTAATAGTATCTTAAATAACCTGCGGTGATAGCTTTTAGGTAGTTGAATCTTAAATTACTTCTACTTCCCGCTAAGGCACCAAGAAGTCCTACTAAGAAGTAGCTAAAACGTGATAGATTATACATAACTAGTTTTTAGGGTAGGGGTAATATGTCTGCTGGAATTCACAACATCAAGGTCGAACAAGGCGCAACCTTTTCCCAAACGTTCACATGGAAGATCAGCTCTAATCCCGTTGATCTAACAGGATACACTGCTCGACTTAAGGTGCGTGATGTCAACCGTCGACCATCTGCGGTGAATGAAATGATTTCTCTTTCATCACCTAATGGCGGTATCGTCCTTGGCGGAGCAGCCGGAACAATCGCGGTGACGATTTCAGCCTCGGCTACCGCGTCGGTCGTAGCAGGCAAGTATGTCTATGACCTCGAGCTTGTTGCACCTAATACCACCGTAACTCGTCTTCTAAAGGGTACGTTCACCGTTCTTGCCGAGGTGACCTATTGACCGACCCAACGAGCATTGTCTCGGTCGGTGACCCCACTACCTCTGTAACTGTTACACCACAGCCAGACACACTAGTAGAAACTACCGAGACTAGTACCTCGGTAACTGTTGTCACCGAGAGTGAAGTTACAGTTGAGACAAGTCTTTCTCCTGTAACTGTAACTATCATAACCGAGCCAGACATTGTCGTTGAAACAACTGTTCTTCAAACAGAGGTTGTCGTATCTAACCTTCAAGGGCCACAAGGACCTATCGGACCTACCGGTGCAGATTCAACCGTGCCTGGACCAACTGGTCCTCAAGGGCCGGCAGGAGCGCCTACTGGTGCTACCGGAGCAACAGGCGCAGCTGGTAACACCGGTGCAACAGGTGCAGGCACAACAGGTGCAACTGGTACAACAGGCTCAACTGGCACGACAGGCGTAACGGGTAATACAGGTCTTACAGGCGCTACTGGCTTAACTGGTCTAACAGGAAACACCGGTAACACTGGAGCTGTTGGAAACACTGGCGCTGTTGGAAACACCGGTTTAACTGGTGCAACTGGTTTAACAGGTGCAACTGGAAGCACCGGTCTAACAGGCAGTACTGGTTTAACTGGCGCAACAGGCGCAACTGGTTTAACAGGAGTCACCGGTGCGACTGGTGCGACTGGTTCGACTGGTCCTCAAGGTACATCAATCAATGTACGTGGAAGTGTTGCGACAGTTGGCAACTTGCCTGCAACTGGAAATAGTAATAATGATGCTTACATAGTTGATGCTGATGGAGATTTATATGTTTGGAATGGTAGTGCATGGAACAGCGTAGGTCAGATTGTTGGACCACAAGGTTCGCAAGGAGTTACAGGTGCGATTGGCAATACAGGCAGCACAGGTCTAACTGGCGCAACTGGTTTAACAGGCAGCACAGGTCTAACTGGCGCAACTGGTTTAACAGGTATGACTGGCAGTACTGGACTTACAGGTGTTACAGGAGCAACAGGAAGCACAGGAGCAGATGGACAGACTGGATCTACAGGTTATACAGGAAGCACAGGAGCAACGGGAGCAACTGGACAAACTGGGTCTACGGGAGCTGTGGGAGCAACTGGACAAACTGGTCCCACCGGATCAACAGGGCTAGTTGGTAGCACTGGCGTCACTGGTGCGACAGGTGCAACTGGTGCAGGTGCAACTGGCGCGACTGGTGCAACAGGCGCAACGGGAGATGAAGGACAATTCTCCATTGTTGACTCCGTCCCGCCTATGGGAGTAAGTGGCGCTGCATGGTTTAATGCAAATGATGGCGCAGTGTACGTTTTTTATGATGGTGTCTGGGTAGAAGCTGTAGGCGGCAACATTGGGCCACAAGGTAATACAGGAGCTACAGGATCAACTGGCAATACAGGAGCTACAGGTGCGGGAGCTACAGGTGCGACAGGCGTCAATGGGCAGACTGGGTCAACAGGAGTAACAGGTGCTACAGGTGCAACTGGAGTAACAGGACAGAATGGAGTAACAGGTGCGCAAGGTAATACGGGCAGTACTGGTAGTGTCGGCGCTACTGGCGCTACTGGCGCTAACGGCGCAACGGGCGCTCAAGGGGATAGCGGCGCTACTGGAGGAACAGGAGCCACTGGATCCGCTGGATCTATAGGCGCAACCGGTGCGACAGGCGCAACAGGAGCAGTCGGTAACACCGGTGCAACTGGTGCAAGTGTAACTGGTAACACAGGTCTAACAGGAGCAACTGGTTTAACGGGCGTAACTGGTGCGACAGGTGCAACTGGTGCAACAGGCGCAGGTACAACAGGTGCTACAGGCGCAACAGGCGCAACTGGACCAGCTGCAGCTTCAGGCTCAATGAGCTACGCGCAAACTGTAGGCACTAAGGTAAGTCTCACTAACTCTGGTCTCCCTAAATCAGCTGTATCTGTAAGCATTACCACTACGGGAAGCCCTGTTTTAGTAGGTGTTTACGGAGATGTAAATAACGCAAGCGCAGTTATTGTTGGGCAACTGCAACTGTATAGAGGGGCTACAGCTTTAGGAAATCCTGCCTACTTTGAAGCAAGCGGTAATAACGAAAACCAAGAATATAGCTTAAGCGTTATTGATGCTCCTGCAGCTGGCACGTACACTTATTCTTTGCAACTTGTCAGTGCAAACAACACAATTGACTTTGGCGAGTCGTCAGGTCCAGTCATCTGGGCAGTAGAACTAACTGGGAAGGTAGGAGCAACAGGCTCAACCGGCCCAACTGTAGACGCCCCGCTAACTCTTACTCAAGCATCAAACAATGCGAGCTACCCACTTACTATCTCGTCTGCAAATGAGCAAGGCGGTGGAACTGGCTATTCTGACATCATTAAGCTTATTAACTCTAAGTCCGGCGCTACGAGCATAAACAAGTACATCCGCCTAAATAGCACCGGCGGGTTTGAAATTGTTAATAGCGCCTATACTGCAACTGCGCTTCTTTTAACAGACGGCGGCGGGCTTACCGTTTCAGGAGCTGTCACGCCTGGCGCCTACACAGCAGGTCAGACTATCAAGACAACTTTCTGGTCTGCCGCAGATATGGGCTTTACTTCAACATACTCACAGAGCACTGCAACTTACTCAACTATTGCATCTAAGACGTACACGCCAGCATCGTCATCCTCGTATATTCTTGTAGAGGTCTATGCTCGTTACTACCTCAATGGCGCTGCTGAAGACTCGTTCTTTTCACAGCTAACTTGGAACGGAGCCGAGTTTGCAGCTCAACGACAGTATTGGGCAAACGCAGCAGGTGGAGGAACTCGTAGCTCTACCTTATTTCCACTTGCTGGAAGAATTACAATTGCAAGCCCTACTGGATATACCTTGGCAATTAACGCCCGTAGAGACTCCGCAGATGACACTTTACAGGTCTACGCAGACAACGCCTTCAATGTAAAGATCACCGAAATAGCAAGATAATTCTTATCACCTCTTGCGGTGACGATTTCATACTCTAAGCCCTGCCAGACCGCTTAAACCCTGTTAAAATTCGTACATCCTTGACCTTAAGGATGTACAATGTCTTTGTATAGTTGTAGGTATTGAAATATTGTACATTAGCGATAGAAGGTACTGTTTTTGACTAAGAATGTACAGCCTGAAAAGCAGGTAGAACACGCCCTTTTGTATGCTCGAGTCAGCACACAGATGCAGGTTAATGACGGCATGAGTATGGAAGCTCAGGAGAAGACTTTACGTAATGCAGCGGAGTTTGCAGGCTTCTCAAGTGTTGAAGTCTTGCTTGAAGAAGGCCGTAGCGGTAAGTCAATTACAGGCAGACCTGTTCTACGTGACGCGCTAACTAGATTAGATAATGGAACTGCCCAGGCGTTAATTGTTACTCGTATTGACCGTCTTGCAAGATCTACCACTGACTTCCTGTCAATTGTAGACCGTGCGGCTAAGAACAACTGGCGTCTTGTACTTTTAGATCTCAACCTCGACACCTCAACTTATCAAGGTAGGTTCGTCACAACCATCATGTCTGCTCTTGCTGAGATGGAACGAGGCATCATCGCAGAGCGTCAAAAAGATGTACATAAACACAGACGAGACAGCGGGCAAGTCTGGGGAGTAGACCTAGGACCCAAGCAGTTGATCTCAGACGAGATTCGCAGTCGTATTGTTGAAGAGCGAGAAAAAGGTCTTTCTCTTCGCGCTATAGCGCGGATGCTCGACGTTGAAGGTATTCCTACCGCATACGGTGGGAAATGGTCTGCCTCTAGCATTAAGTACGTGCTAGATCAACAATCAGAAGAACCAAAGTAAGATAGAATAACGTTATGCCCATTCTTGGATCCGGCGCGTCGGGCGCTAAATCAATACCTGTTGCGCCTACTATAGGAACAGCAACTAACGTAGGTACAGGTCGTGCGTATAACAATGGCGCTGCGACGGTAACATTTACTGCACCTACAAGCAAGCTACCTATTACTAGCTACACAGTCACTAGCTCGCCTGGTGGATTTACTGCATCTGGTGCATCAAGCCCTCTAACAGTGACTGGTTTGCAGTCTGGCACATCGTATACATTTAGTGTTACTGCAACCTCAGCAGCGGGCACAAGCGCGGCATCATCAGCGTCAAATTCAATTACCGCAACAACTGTACCTCAAGCGCCTACCATTGGGTCAGCTACTGCTGGAAATGGCAGCGCAACCGTAGCCTACACAGCGGGTGCGACGGGTGGAGCAGCAGTGTCTACATACACAGCGACATCAAGTCCTGGATCATTTACAGGCACAGGTGCATCACCAATTACAGTTACAGGATTGAGTAATGGTACTGCGTATACATTCACGGTTACAGCCACAAACGCTAACGGCACTAGCGCGGCGTCAAGTGCGTCAAACTCTGCTACTCCAGTTGCGCCTGCCTATGCTCTGTCACAAACATTTAACGCATCAGGTAACTACACGGTCCCAGCAGGTAAAACTAGACTTGCTGCTATTGTAATTTCAGCAGGAGCTTCAGGTTCTTCTGGGTCAGCATCAGCGCCTTCTCCCTCTGGTAAAGGCGGCGCAGGTGGTAGAAGCGGAGCTGGTGTAGGTTTTAAGGACTATGCAGTTACCGCAGGTGATGTATTTGCAGTAAGCGTTGGCAGTACTTCAAACTTCGGTGGACTCGCTAACGCAAGTTCTGGTGGATTCTCGAATGTAGCAGGCGCTGTAGTTTCAAATTCTACTAACGGTGGCAATGGTGGTAATGGGAACAGTGCTGGAGGCGCTGGTAGTCCTGGAAATGCTGGAACTGCTAACAACTCAGCTATCAATTTATCTGACGCTAATATCCCTTCATTGTCATTCGGAGGTGGTGGTGGCGGTGGTGGCGGTGGCGCATATGGAAATGGTGGCAGCACTTATAACTATGCCGGCGGGTCAGGCGGATCAGGTGCGGCGCCTCAAGGCGCAGTTGGTGGCCAAGGTGGAAGCTCTATTTGGGTTGTAAACGTAAAACTTGGGATAGATGATGGCAACTCAAACACAGGGTCTACCGGAGGCGCTGCTACTGCTCCAGGAGGCGGCGGAGGAGGTGGTGGCGGTGGAGGCGGCACTCAAGGTGGAACCGCGACAGCTGGCGGTAGCGGAGGAGCTGGCGGACAAGGTATAGTTGTTGTTTATGTTTCATAAGGAGGTGTCTCATGGAAGTTAATTATGGTTTTGTCGATGTCAATAATGTGCTTATTGGTACGTCAGTGTGTATTGAAGGTGACATTGAAACTATAGAGAGAGTAAAACAAGAGTACTCTGCAACTGCCTATTACCCTGTCGGAGAAGTAAGTGTAGTTGTTGATAGCAGCATATGGACCGGAGAGTACTTCACGCCAGGAAGTCCATATCCATCTTGGACCTGGGACAGTGGCTTGATGCTTTGGCAGCCTCCAGTGGCTTACCCGGAAATAAGCACGGAATCTACTGATATCTATGATTGGGATGAAGAAGCAGGCAACTGGGTTCTAGTTTACATAGAATAAAAAATAGTGTTAGTATGCTAGTATGAACATGGAACTTATACGCACGAAAGAACGCAAATGAATCGACAGTGCGGTGATTGCACTAAATGCTGCGAAGGGCATTTAGTAGGCGAGGCGCTTGGTAAAAGCTTCTTTAAAAGCAAGCCTTGCCATTTTGTAGCTATTGGCAATGGCTGCACCGTCTATGAAGAACGACCTAAAAATCCTTGTGCAAGCTACAAATGTGAATGGCTAATAAACCCTGAAATACCAGAGTATATGAAGCCTAATCTTATTAACACAATTATTGAAAAAAGAAAAACTAAGTTGGGCACAGAGTATCTTAATGTAGTTGAGGCAGGCGATGTGTTAAAGGCTGGAGTTCTATCTAACTTACTTCTGTACGCACTTGGTAATCGAATAAATATTGCTTGGGAAGTTGAAGGAGGGAAAAACTGGATCGGGTCTGAAAAGTTTTTACAAGAAATGGATAAAGCACACACAGTGTAGAAACTACCTCGTGAATTTACTAATAAAACTATAGACTTAAAAAGATAGAGCCGGACGCGCGATTACTCACGCTGTCCGGCTCTCTATGTTTTAGGCGTTCTCTCCCGGGACACCAAAAACTAGTAATACTGTATACCTAAAAGCTCTACTTAACAGGCAATCCTGTAATAGATTTCCAAGTTTTTGCATCAACGATACCAGTCACAGGCAGCTTCTTAGCCTTCTGGTGTGCCATCACCGCTTTCTTTGTGACAGGTCCAAATTGACCGTCGGCTGGCTTAATACCAAGCGCGGCTTGAACAGTCTTAACGTGAATGCTTGCCTCGCCGGGATCAATAGTTTCTCCAGGATAAACTTTTCCAGTTGTATCTTTTTCTTTCACTTCTTTAACTGCGACTGGAGCAGCAGCAGATCCAGCATAGTCTGGACGACCCCAACCAACGACTGCCATAGGCAATCCTTGCTTAGCGCCCTTCTTGTACGCGCGAATCTTTTTACATACTTCGCCTCCGTTGCGCTGGTCACCCTTAGGAATACCTGAGGTGTTACCCTCTAGGCATGTCATGCTGCCGTCCTTGTTATCCTTTACGATAATTCCAACGTGCGAGATGCGGTCTACACCGTCTCCTGGAAAGTCAAAGTAAACGATGTCGCCAGGCTCTGGAGTGTTTACTCCGTCATTGTCGTACCAGCGCTTCATTTTCTTAAAGCCGTCTGCGCCTGCAACTGTTGAAACGGTGTTAGGCACCTTAACTCCAGCTTGATTTGCACACCACATAATATAAGAACCACACCACGCTAAGAAATTAGCCTTAGTGAATGCTCCGTATTTCGTTTCGTTGTCGCGAGGTCCTTCTACTGTTCCTACTTCAGCAAGCGCAACCTCAATGAGACGCGCGGCTGTTCCTTGGGCTGCTGCCATTTTATTTTCTCCTAGTTTATTTACTTAACAATTACTACTGTAATTTTTGCCTTAGGACACTTTGCGTTTGCGTCCTTAATTGCCTTAAGCTCTTTGTCATCAACTGTAAGTGACCAACGTAGTTTTACGTGAACCCAATTCTTAATGTATGTGCAAACATCCTTTGCAGGAAGCCAATCAGCTGGATCCTGATCTGACTTCGAGCGATTCGTGGTCGCGGTGACAGCAATCAACGCGTTCTCATCTCCCATGTCGTTTGCGTATTGTTCACGCTTTGCCGCGTCCCACTTGTTAGCGCCTGAGTCCCAAGCTTCGGCAAGAGGAACCATATGATCAACGTCTAGACCAGAAAAATTTGTAACGGTCAATCCGTCGTAAGCAGAGTACCACTTGCCTGTGTCTTTGACGATCTTGCATCCTGCGTCAATCTTAGGCTTTACAAGTGCCTCGTGAATAATCACGTCGTTGCGCGTATTGCAGCCGTTCTTATCGAGATCTGACCAGTGCTTAAATAATGAACGTGCGTAACCTGTGCGAACATCCGGCGCAACCTTTAGCGCCTTAATTCCAGCATCAACAGTTGCAAACTCTGTTGCCTTGTCTGCTGCAAACGCTCCTGTTGAGCTTGCTACGATAATAAAAAGTACTAGAGGCAAAACGCCTTTTGTCGTGTTATGCTTGCGCATGAAATCTTCCTAACCGCGAGAGTATCGAGAAGCGAGACCCCAATCGACCTCGCCAGTTTGTACAGCGCGCGGAACAAGTACACGACCTTGAATTTCAGCTTTTGAACCAAGACCGACTACAGTCATTCCACGATCTGATATTTTACGCTGGAATGCGATCTGTGTCATTGGTCGTTCACCGCGCTCTTCGCTCCAAGCGCGATACACAGAGTACAAAGCCTTAATAGGGACTACAGTTCCTTCAGACTCCTTTGTCTCTTCGTTTAAGAAAATACCGATACGGTCTTCGTTCTTTCTGTAGATTTCAGACGCCTCTGTTACGACCTTACATGTGCCTAACGCATCTCGTGCGGAAGATCCAAGCAGTTTAATCGCGCCCTCAACTGCCCATGATAGAACTGCTGGGAGGGCTCCTTCAGGATCAAAGATGTAGTGCTTTAGGTCTGGGTCTGGATTTTCAGGAACGTTTGTCAAAGGCACTGGGCGAATACGACGCCACATCGCGTCATCGTTAATGATAGGACGGTGATTAGTTGTTACCCACAGTTTTGCGCGCGATGAAAACGTAAATGGCTTTTCACCAGGCGAACGCGCAGAGATTTCAGAAGATCCTGTAAGCTTCTTAACTGAGTTTTCCTTAAGTCTTTCAGACTCTGGCAACTCATCAACCCAGACTAAACGACGACCGCGAAGTTCAGCCCAGTGATAAAGATCTGATCCGTTTGCTTGACCGTCGCCTTGAGCAAGAATAGAAGAGTCTAAAGGCCACGCGTATTGCTGCGTACCCATGCACTTTACCAACGCTTCAACTAATGTGTTCTTACCTGAACCAGCAGGTCCGTAAATTAAGAACATAACGTCGTATGTGCGTAGACCAGTTAAAGAGTATCCAGCCGCGCGTTGTAGCCAATCCTGTAATTCTTTATCTCCTGATGTTGCAAAGTCTAAGAACTGTTCCCACTTAACATTTCGCATTCCTGGCGTGTATGCAACAGGTGCGCGGCGAGTAATAAATAAATCTGGACGGCCCTTAAGAAGTTCTCCTGTGCGAAGATCAATAACTCCATTTGCAACACCAAGCAGTGTTTCATCTGAGTCCCATGCGTTAACCTCAACCTGCACGCGAGGATCGGACGTTGCGTTTTCAATGCATCCTGCGATGCGTGAGTTTGACTTAGCCTGTAACGCCCACTTCATTAACTCTGCTTGCTTGTCCGCGTCCTCATAGTTAACTACCTCGGATGCGATAACCGGTGCAAGCTTCTTTGTCAATTCTTGCAGTTCAAGATTCTCAACGTCTGGCTTCCAGTATCCGCCGTCCCAGTGAAACCAGCCAAGCCCAGGTGTATATCGAATTGCAGGACCAAACGCATCTACAAGACGACGACCGTTTCCTGTATCTGTAAGCGTGCGCTTACCAGGTTCACCGCCGTCGTTCTCGTTAACTGCGTCAACGTCCTTAGGCACATCCATCTTTAAAAGACTTGATGCTTCAGAAATTGAATCGCCGTCTGAAATTGACTGTGTAATCGATCCGCCGATAGTTCCAGGTGCGTTATATGTATCTTGCGGTGAATAATTTTCAGTTGTTCTAATCTCTTGCTGCTTTAAAGGCTTAGATCGTGTTTCGTCTTGAGACTTGTTTGCCCACTCTTGTAATCCTGGCCACATGCGCTCTGATTTTGGATTGTCAATAACAAACTGTATAGCTCTGCGAACATGCATCAACAATCCGCCTTGGCCTTCAAGCTCAAGAGGCGGACGCACTTTTTCAGCGTTAAAGCGAATCATCATAGTTTCAACAGCAAGCTTTCCAGCTTCTGTGTTAACAGGGAACTTATTTGCAAGCGCACATGTCATTGAATAGATATCAACTGCGCGTGAGCCTTCTTCAATTCCTTCTTCGAGCAGACGCTCTACGTCAATACGCTCGCCAGCAAAATCTAAGTCTTCTAAGAAACTCCAGTCGCCTTCACCAAGATTTGTACCGCCGCGACGGCTATTCTTTTTGCGAAGAGACTGCAATAGCTCTTCAGGCGCTGTTGCCATTTCAATTTCCCACGGCGCACGACCTGGTACCCACTCGTAGCAAACTCCAGAGAAGTGTCGTGACGGAGTAATAAGGACGTAGCCGTTGTGCTTAATATCAACGCCCGGAAGATTTGCCTTCTTTAAATTTCCAACAAGCTGCTCTGACTCTTCGCACTTATAAAATAAGTGACGTCCTCGCATAACTTTTCCACCGGCGATTGTGTACTCACCTGTGATTGCCTCAACTGTTGGAGGCAAGAATCCTTCGACTAAAGCTTCAAACTTTTCAAATGAATCTGGTCCACCTGAGCGCGGATCAATATCAATTACAAAAAATCCACTTGAACGACACATGACACCGATGTTCATGTTCGGATCTCTGTCCCACCAAGAGTTAACAGTTGCAGCGTCTGTAGTTGCAAACTTGTTCCACTCTGGAAGTGATGGGTGCTTGCCTACATCTTTTGGCTCAACGTGTGCGCCGCCACAAGTACAGCGGCCTCCGACGATTCCATAGCAAGGAAGTATTGACCAGTTATGAGTTGCATACCAGCTTGCTGCAGGACCTAAGCGTCCCTCTGCTGATTCCCAATTGCTCATATTTGATTACCCTGCTGTAGCATCTTTACGTCGTTAGCTCCAATCAGATCATTATAAAACTCTATATTTCTAGAGAAGAGCTATCATATCACTTATCTAGAATCTTTGTTACTTGGCGACTATAAAGGGTACATGCCATAGAAGTAAACAACCGAAACAACTAATAACTTAATCCTTAATATATAATTTGATATATCTTTAATACCCAACTGAAGGGCAACCACCTTGCTTAATCAACTTTCAATGCAGGTAGGTGCAGTGGTTGGAATTATAGGCGGAGGCTTATTTCTCCTAGCCTTCATCTATAAGATCTATAAGATCATCAACCGTGTCGAGTCGGCCATCGGCGTCGATGAACAAGGAAGAACGATGTCCGACCGTATGGACCGCGTCGAGTACCAGCTCTGGGAAAATGGCGGAAACTCCATGAAGGACCAGATGAACGCTAGCTCGCAGCTTGCCAAGGAGACGGCGGTAGAGGTTAAGTTTATAAAGGACGTACTGCTTCAACTACTTTCTCTTCCTGAAATGCACCAGGGTCCCGCTCCAGTTGAGCCTAAGATGACAAAGACCCGTAAAAAGAAAGCTCCAGCCGCCTAAAAGAAGCAGTTTTCTTCAACTGCCTTTTGCGCCTCTTCTGTACTGTATTCCTGTTGTAAGTACACTTAAAAGCACAGTTAAGAATACTTTTAATTTAACTTTTATTTGCCAAATAAGCAGTACTTTTGCTTACTTCTTGTTACAATTTTCCTAACCGTTAGCCCGCGGCTTATGGTTCACTTAACTGGAGATGCCGTTAAGTAGCACGTAGACAATAACTTGGAGAGTAATATGTCGCTTGCAGAACGCCTATCCCAATCATCAGGAATCGGTGCAGGACTGCCGTGCAAGATCGGAAGCCTGCTAACAGGCGAACAACTTTCAAAGGAAGATAAGGCAAAGCTTGCCGAGGTGCTTGAGGTACCTTACGGCGCTCCAGGTCGTCTGCCTAACACAACCATTGCCTCAGCTTTGCGAGAAGAAGGCTTAGACGTTGGAGACTCTGCGGTGACAAAGCATCGCCGCGGCGCCTGCCGCTGTTTTGGATCTAATCCCAAGATTAGTGCGTAGGCAACGCCCAGATGACATTATTTGATAAGCTCTCGGTTCCGGGGCGCTCAGGCTCTGACTTCAAGACCAAGAACAGCGCACCTGATGAGGCATGGCGTCCACGTATGGACGTAGGAGATGACGGCGGTTATGTAATCTCGATACCGCGTCCCATCTCGGATATTCCTGATGCAAGAGAGTTACTAATAGAATTTGATCTTAACCCGGAGCACTGGGCGATTACGTCGGTAAGAAAATCGCGTTGGCAGAGATACGACGGCGAGCTTCTAGAATCACAAAGAATTAACATCGTTCCAATATCATCTCAAACAGAGTTAGACCTAGACGTAAAAGATCTAATGAAAAATTTACAAAATTGGAAGCCTGGCAAGAAGCCTCCCGTGACAACCGGAGACCTTGCCTTTATTTTTGCGCCCAGCGACCAGCAACTAGGTAAGAAAGCTAACGGAGAGGGCACCAAGGAGACAGTAGAGCGTATTCAAACAGCAACTGAAGGTGCTGTTCATCGTTTACATGACCTGAGAAAAGTTGGAAGAGGTATAGGCACGGTTGTTATCGCGCTCCTAGGAGATCACGTTGAGGGAAACGTTTCTCAAGGTGGAAGACTGCAAAGTCACTCCGCCTCGGATATGGGTCTTACCGAACAGATACGTGTAGGTATAGGTGTGCTTATGGTTCAAATCAAGGCGTTTGCCCCGTTGGTAGATCGCGTTGTAGTTGCTGTAGTAAACGGAAATCACGACGAGGTTAGTCGTCAAGTTGCGCTTGATCCATCTGAGGGATGGAACACTCACATCGCAAACGTGGCACAGTCAATTTGCGCGGAAAGTAGCGCGTTATCACATGTAG
>Ga0214921_10004161_pt1 | contig 21550 bp, 21 predicted proteins | sample LL1505_MetaG_FD_177992 | JGI IMG/M metagenome (GOLD analysis project Ga0214921, IMG submission 177992) | Freshwater microbial communities from Lake Lanier, Atlanta, Georgia, United States - LL-1505 | ecosystem: Environmental > Aquatic > Freshwater > Lake | place: USA: Georgia | collected... | reverse complement strand
TCAGGAGACATATACGAGATATCTGGGCTGGACGTGGGTGCGGTGGCGGCAGGTGTGGTCACGGTGGGTGGCGTCTCCGACAGTTTTTTCACAACTGTTGTATATTTACGAATATCGTGTGATAATGTTGTCGCCATCTATCAAATCATACATTATCATTTAACAGGAGAATATATTTCAATTTATCGTAAATGATACATTATTGAATACTATAAATATTTTTCACCAATTGTAATATAGAAATAAATTTGTATAGAATTATAAATGAACAATACTACAATGACAACATCATACTCAGTCGAACAACCATTATACGCAACAAATGCAGGACCATCATCCGCCATTTCACCATCATCCTCCTCCGTACAACCAGTCGTGTCAGCTGCTGCGTCATTTGCCACAAACGACCATTTAGAACGCGTTAAAAAATCTCAACTCATCCTTGAAAAATACCCCGACCGTGTCCCGCTTATTATCGAGCCATCTAAAGGTGACCGTGTATCGTATCCGATTGACAAATCCAAATATATAACTCCGAGAGATTTGACGCTTCTTCAACTTCAACAAATTATCCGTAAACGTATTCATTTTCCATCCGAAAAGGCGCTATTTATGTTTATTAATAATCGACTATTTCCAATTACATCTATGGTAGGACAAATATACGATGACAACAAAGACTCTGACGGGTTTTTATACGTTACGTATTGTCAAGAAAACACATTTGGTTCGAATTATAAGTAACTAACATAGACACAATAACATATATCCATACAATCTATATATGTTAGCCTTCTTTTCTAAGATAAAAAAACGAATACGCGAAACATTAGATAAACGAAACCGATTAAGAAAGGAACGGTCATACGCAATAATTATGGAATCAAGTATTATTCCAGTAAAATGTGATTCATCACTAGTGGAACCGGAAACATCTGCGCCATCAACTCGCCGATTATTCTGTTACGATATTGAGGAGTCTAGCATTCAAAACGACTTTGAATGTCAGGAACTTTTCACTACAATGCGTCGCGCACGAATCGAATTAGCCGGTCTTGTTTTAGAACCACGGATAGAAGAAATGATTGAAAATATACCAAATACAACGTCGATTACCAAAGTAAAATTACGCATCATTTATATTATTATTGCGCTTGATATTTACAATACGCTTTTTGTCGAGAAGAAACATTATCGTTCATTACGGTCCACACGATATCTTGGGGTGTTTCGCTATAAAGAATATATTATTCGTATCGACGATTCACCGTATAGTTTTATTAATGAGGCAGATGTTTCCAATGCTCTAGAAGGAACGGTCACGGCAGAATCCGGTGTTGTATTACCCTTTCTAATATATACCAATATCCGACGGGATAAATGTAACAAAATATGCGAATGTGTGCCAAGTTCCACATACTGTGAATGTAAGTATTATGATAATGCTGGTTCTCATCCGAGTATGGATAACCTCAAATCCGACGCATTGTCATTTTACAATAAACTTCGCAAAGATGCGATATCGTTTAGTATACAATATTATGCTGAAAATACGATGCCGTTGTATAATTGGGTAAAAGACAATTTCGGTTCATATGTATACAGCCAGTTTTCCAGTATACAATACCCATTTTTTATTCATTTGTTTTATAAGTGCGCCGTATTGTTCCGAATCCTTCACCGCGCTGGTATTGTTCACGGAGATGTTAAACCTGACAATATACTTATTCGCGAAGAATCAACATTTGACATACACCATCCCGAGAGATGCAAACATTTCAAAGTGTTTCTTATCGATTTTGGTCTATCCGGAATCCAAGGAAAGGGATATGGAACAGGTGGAACGATACCGTATTGCCACCCAGAATTCAAAAATATCCGGGATACCAATAAATCGAGTAAATATTACTGGAAAACTCTTGAAGTGAAACACGATGTCTGGTCATTAGGTATCGGGTTTCTAACAATGTATATTTATCGAGACTTTTATAGTTATTATTATAAATATCCGAAATACTTTTTTACAAACACGGGATATGTATCGTCACTGATTTTGGATGTTATTACACATAGTGGTTTGCACGAACTATTTACAAAAATGATGACGCAGGAGTCTATATCCATTAATGAAGTATGTGATTTATTACACGCGATGATAACTAAAGATCAACAAGTTTAAGAATCGTTCCCGTTCCTGGCCGCACCCCCGGTAGCAAATGTCATAACGGTTTCAGGTGAAGTCGTAGCGATAGCGGCTGCTGCGGCGGCTGCGGGTGTGGCTCCTTGTGTATTATGTTCACCCAAATTACTGTTTTCAATTGTCTCTGTCAATATTACTTCTTTTTTATCTGAATTGTATTCGATATTCGCAGACAATGTTTCAAGTGACGCAGTCATTGTGTTCATTATACTATACGGATTTGTATTTGTTCCGCGTAATGACTTTGGTAAATATTGCGTTTCAATCGATGGATTGTATTCTTGAGGTGGCTGTTCATTTGGTGCGCTAGGTTCTGTCGTCGCCGATGTCGATGTCGATGCTTGAAACTGCGTTTTGACTATCGCACGTTTTTCCAATGTATCGCGCTTGATATTCATATTTTGAAGTATATTCAATAAGAGTTGGGGCGCAATCGATAGCGTGTTCATATGTGTGCGATATTTAAAGGAACAAATACTGGTCTCGGCGCTAATAAACTGAATACTATACCACCAATATGCCGGAATAAACATCACCATCCCTTGAAACAATTCTACTTCGAGTGTTTTAATTTTATCAAAATCGTCCTGATATTCCGGCTGAACTTTCCACGGATTCACCGGTGAACGAAACTCTAAAATATCGTAATCATTGATAGGATATAAATATCGCGTATCTTTGGGAGGGATGAGTAAGATGCGAACGCTGCCTTGTGTCACTAAGAAGTAATTACGATAATTCACCTCATAACGAAGTGGGGTTGTTGTCTTTTCAGACGCCATCATAATATCATACATACAGTTGGAAACCATATAAGGGCGCAAGAATTCGTCATTTAATTGGAATAATTTGATAAGCCCAGTTTCTTCAATAAAATCCGCGTTATGCTCACTAAGGTATTTTCGTTCTGTATCTTTTTTGAGGACTTCGTGTGCGATTTTAAATGTAACAGGGATATAAAGAACCGCTTCTTGTTCGGTTCCTTTTTGCGGCGTCTTATTATCGTTTTGAGTCGTCAACGAGGACGATGGCGACGACGATGGCGACCACGATGGCGTCTTTGACACGTCGCGTATATGTATATCAAATGCGCGATAACTCGTATGTATTGTTTGATAAGAAAGTTGTGTCAATAATTGGTCGTTATAATATTCAAATGTAGTTGGTTGTCGTATATCACATACTTCTTCTAAACGTTGTTTGGATGGTTGGTCTATTTCGTAGACTTCTAAATCATTGCTTCGTTTCAGATGAAAATGGATATGTAAATAGAGGAACAATACGATACAAAATATAAAAATAGATATAATCAGCATATTGTAAATATGAATACTACTACATATTCATATTTATACTTCTTTTTCTTTACGCACTCTCGTTAGGAATTTCACGAATAAGGAGAGAGATGTGTTCGGGAAAGTGTGGCGTTGTGTCATAATCATCATCTTGCTCAACTGGTGTGATGTCCTCCACGGCATCCGCAGTCTCTGCGAGGTTGCCGTGAGTGTCATCTTCAATGACTGTCGCCGGTTCCACGTCCACAACTGACGCTTTCATCAATACAATATTTGTCATTTCATATAAACCGTCATTATCCATTCCATCGTCCTGATAATTTTCATCGTGTGTTTCTAATTCAACATTATCTACCGTAACACTGGTTACACTGCCGGCTTCAGTTGTCTTATTCAATAGGCGTAGTAACATTGTGTTCATTTCATTCATCATCTGTTGCTGCGAATAAATGAGCGAACGAAGTTCTTGATTTTCTTTGACAAGGGGTTCTATCTTCATTATCACTTCTGAGAGATTTGTCTCATTGACAATCTTATCCACGATTCCTTCAACAAATTCGCGGCTATTCGTCAAGTCATTGATAACGACATCCATTAATAGTTCTTCATCGGCGTCGGCATCGGCGCCCGCATCACCGTCTGCGTCTGCGCGGTTTGATTCTGATTCGTTTTTTCCATTTGTCGCGGCAGTTGACCTTGAACGCACTTTCGAAGATAGTTCTTCTAATTCATCGATAATCGCAGACAACACACGATTATGCTCATCCAACTTCGTGTCGTGCGCTTTCAATACAACCACCGGAGGAGGGATAACCCCAGTATCAGATAAAATAGTGACAAATGGTGTCAATGACATTGCGGACTGACCTGTCGATGTATTTCGCGGTTGCTGCTTATTTGCCTTGGAGTTCGATGAATGGCGACTTGCCATCGCCGCAGCCTCTTGCCGCATTGCTTCTATCTCGGCCGGTGTTTTGTATTTCGGGTTCTTACGAGGAATTCCCTTTTCATAAATAAATTCGGGCTCATTTATCGAAGGAATAATAAACGGCGCGGGCTGTGTCTGTGTCTGTGTTAATAACGCATCCTGCTGTTGTTTTTCAGCAATCTCCATTTGTTGCGCAATCGCCATTTTCTGACGTAAAATTTGTGTCTGTATCTCATTTTGTTTTTGAAGAATTCGCAACTTTTCTGGAGGAAAGCTAGCCCCCTGTGTTTGTATTATTTTCGTGCGTTCCGTTAACTGGTGCTTAATGAGTTCTATATTTTCATAAATATTGATTGGCGGCACGTTCATTTGCGATTGACCACGTATATCTTGTTGGTCTGGAAACGTCTGATTCATTAATTGTTGAACAGTCGACGTATTTTTGCTGTAATAAGATGAGGGTTGATTGCTAACTCCGCCACGCGTGGGAACTCCACTGGTAGGCATCGGTGAAATCGGAGAGGAAGACGCGCGACGCTTTCGCGCCGCAGATAGTGCAGCATTACCACTCATTGTAACTCGTTTGGTTGTTCGCCCGCCTTGATTGAAGATTATAAAATGTAATAACACATTATTTCTATATTATTTGCGCATTTTCATCTTAATCGCGTCATAACTTTGATAATTCAAAACGCGAAAATCTTCGAAGATATAATCATTGATGTTATCTCTCAATACGCCGATTTCAACCCGCGGAAAAGAGAAAGGTTTACGCAATAATTGCGGCTTTAATGCGTCAATATGGTCGTCGTAGATATGCGCGTTTCCTAAATGATATACGAATTCGTGGGCGACTAATCCGCAATGTTTCGCAAGAAGATGTGTCAAAAAACTATAAGAAGCGATATTGAAAGGAACGCCTAAACCTACGTCACCACTACGTTGATACAAGGCGCACGAGAGGCGGTTTTGATTGTCGACGTTAAATTGGCACAGAATATGGCACGGAGGGAGCGCCATTTCGTTTAACTGACAGGGATTCCACGCAGACATAATGAGTCGGCGCGAAAATCTCTCGACGGGGTCTTTCAGACAGCGTATAATCTCCGCGAGTTGGTCTACACCTTGACCTGTATAATCCGTCTCACACGTGTCGTATTTCGCATTGAAGTGGCGCCATTGATGACCGTAGATGGGGCCGAGGTCGCCTTCGGCGTAGTGCGCGAGACCACGCGATTCCATAAATTCGTGTGACGCATTATCGTCCCAAATATGAACGCCGGCGGATTGTAAGTGGCGATTGTCTGTTTTTCCTTGAATGAACCAGAGGAGTTCTTTGAGACACGTCTTCCACGCCATTTGTTTCGTGGTGAGAAGCGGTAACGACCCTTGGTCAAGGGAGAATACCATTCCCGAACCGAAGATGGAGATGGTTTTACCATTACGACTGATGTGTTCGTTGTTTTGTTCGAGGATGTCGTGGATGAGATTTAGGTATTGGTATTCAGCGTGAGGGTGGATGAAAAAAGTGGGTTGTGGCATTTCAATGGTGGGTATAGGATGTTGCGTCTCACCATCGTTCACCGGAGCGGATGTAGAAGTGGGAGGAGTAGTGCTAATAATACTATATTGTGCGACGCCGGTGTTTTCGGCGCGATAATGAGGGACGCTATTGATTCTGGCGAAACGGCGGAGCATTGTTATATTCGCGGTGGGTGGATATAGAGAATAGGATTAAATAGTGTTTAATTCGATTCATTCATTCATTTCATTCATTTCATTCATTTCATACATTTCATTCATTTCATTCATTTCATTCATTTCATACATTTCATACATTTCATTCATTTCATTTTAATATTCCCTGTATATATACCCAACGATGGAAGCGTTTGAAGAAACTGTAAAAGAAGGAACGAAGCGCGGTAGTTCATTTGTAGACCATGTGTTTCGTTTAGACGAACAGCAACAGGGTGTCCTCTTGAACATTGTTCAGTATACCATTATCGGTTTCGTCCCGATTCTGATTATGCTTTACTTGGTTCGCACCTACGTCCCCGAACCCGACGACCATAAGGCTACTTTAATGATTTTAGTGGAAATCATCGGACAAATTCTGTTTATGTTCATCTTCATCTACTTTATTCATCGGTTGATTACGTATGTTCCTACCTACTCTGGATACAGATACAGCGAGTTCAACTTTACGACTACAATTTTAGGCATTTTGATGATTCTCTTGAGCATCAAGACCAAATTGGGCGAGAAGGTCCAGATTATCGTGGAGCGCACGATTGAACTGCTAGGCGGTGAGACGAGTTACAATGGCACTGCGGGCGGTGGCGCACAAGGCGGTCAGGGTGGCGGCACGGGCGGCGCGGTTCGCATCACACAGCCCCTCTCACAACCTTACGCCGGCGGTGTTCCCGGTGGAATGGTCGGCGGCGGAATGGCGCCTCCTAACCCCGTCCTGACGACCAACCGTAATACCGGCACCGCCGACTACGGTCTCTCGCAGGCATCCCAGCAGCAGCAGCACTTTAACAGCACCTACGCGCAAAATGTCGGCGGCGGAATGCCCGGCGGGATGATGTCGTTTGAGCCGATGGCAGCCAATGAGGTTATCGGAACGAAGTTTTAGTTCTTTGATTGAAACTTAAAATGCAATATAAGTAAAATAGAATATAAAGTAATAACAATTTACATTATATTACTCTATCTTTATTCGTATGACGAGCTTGAACGAATATTTCAAAACGAATAATATTATACCTACCGAGGGGTATTCTCAGCAAGTTCCCGGGCAAATCCAATTCTTAAAAAGAATGGTAAGTTCACCGTCCATAAAACGTGTTATGGAAATTGGATTTAATGGAGGACATTCTGCGGAACTGTTTCTATCATCCAATCCCAATGTAGAACTTGTAAGTTTTGACATAGGGCATCACGATTACCTCAAACACGGTAAAGCATTTATCGATAATAAGTATCCCAATAGACATACGCTAATCATCGGAAATAGTTTACAGACTGTTCCGGAATATTCAAAAACAGCGAAACCATTTGATATTATATTTATTGATGGAGGACACGATTACCCAATCGCATACGGGGACATTGTAAATTGTAAGAATCTCGCGCATTTACATACAATTGTCATTATGGATGATACAATCAAAAATAAAAATTGGCTCCGGGGATGGAATTATGGTCCAAATCGCGCGTGGGCTGATTGTATTGCGAATAAAGTTGTTGAAGAATTTGGAAGTCAAGACTGCGAACCTGGCCGAGGCCATAGCTGGGGGCGTTATTTATTATAAATCATTATAACAACTTCACTTTTCTATGAGCACCTCTCGCGCAACACTTTTCATAATCTTACGTTCACCAATCGGGTCATCCTTGATTTCGTGAAGGACATTCCGAAGCATCTTATGATGAAACTCCTGGAGGCGCTGATTTGTCTCCCACCCCGGGTGTAAATCCATCCACTTTTTAATCGCGAAATACTCTTTATTGGCGATATCCAAGAACGCCTTGCGAATCCGAACATTCCCTTCATCTCTCGCCCATTGTTTTTCGTCGTGTAAATAAATAATGTCGCGTTTAGGGTCAGTGCAGTGAATTGGACGCGCATATAAGTCCAATTGCTTGAGTGCGTCAATCATCACTTTACTAATACCTTCTACCAATCCCTGATTTCGTGTATACGCCAAGTCATCCATCGTGATTTCAATAGAGTCGACGAAATCGGAAAAGTTGACCGCATTTTTACACTGTTCGTTCAGGAAGAAGTTCAGATTGAACTGATTGTTATTCGTATTATTGACAATAATATTGCGTTCTTTGCTCAACTCGACAAGTTGTTTTTGTAGCGTTTTATTCTGGTCTAACAATTCAAATACGAGAGAATTGAGGATAGACTTTTTGTTTCGTTTCTTCCCATTCCCACCGGAAAGAGCCGAAATCATTTTCCGAATATAATCCCGAAGTTTATCATTTTGTTCATTAATGATATCAGATACATTTGTTCTTTCACTCACACGGCCGCTGTCACCGTGGTCGCTGTCATCGTGGTCGCTGTCATCGTGGTCGCTATGTCCGCTGTCACTGTGGTCGCTATGTTCGCTATGTTCGCTATGTTCGCTATCGTTTATTAACATCAGTGGTTCTACTTCTGGTTCAAAAACGGATTCATCCGAATAATGAAACACTTCGTTTTCAACGACTTTACTGGCAATTTTCCTCGGTTTAAAACGGTGTCGAACAATTGCGATGTTATCATCACTTTCAATTGCGGCAGAATCGGATGTGACCACGAACTCACTAGAATCATCTGCTTGTTTTTGCGTAATCATCGCAGCAACGGTTGTCGTTGTTGTAATTGACATTGTCAACGTATTCATTGAAATATCATTCTTATGTCGATGTTGATATTGTAGACACGTTGTCGTATGTTTATAATAACTTGAACGATGTGTGTACGTTTTTTTACATTGGCAAGTATATTTCTCGTCTTTCTCGTCTGTATCATTTACTTTATCAACCTTCTCTACCATTTCGACCATTTCGGATTTCTCGTAAACACTTAACTGTAATAATTCACTTGGCGACGACACTTCATTCAAATATTCTTCGTTCAAATTCGGCTTATTTTTCAAAATGTGAAAGTTCATTCGTTCTTTGGCGATACATTCATTATTACAGACACATTCCTCCAAAATTAAACACTTCCAATTTTCCCAACCTCCATTCTTTCGGATAGAATCATATAATCGTGTCCTCACGGACATATCTAAACTATCACGCTTATGTTTATACTTTCGTTGCGTAAGATTGGTTGTATACGAAACATATGTGTCTGAAACATTTTTGTTTTTACACATAATTTGATAGATGATGGTATTTGAATAATTGATATCTTTTCTTGGCATTACCTCTCTACGTATACACTTCTATTATAATACGGTATATATTTATATTATACATTTAACGAGAATGACGGCACACTGACTTTTCATTTTACCCCAGGGGTTTGGCAACATTCGCACCATCGATTGGTCTAAATGTTGCCAAAATCTTATCAATTTTCGAACATTATCGTCACACGAACTTGTCTGATTTTGTCTGATTTTGTCTGAAAGTGCATTTTGACATTCATAAGATTTTGGCAACATTGGCACCATAATCAGTCACGTCTTATGAATTACACCGGCTACCTATCCCGCTAACATCATTGGGGTAAAATGGTCAAAATCCAAAAATGTCCAAATCCGGGATAGCCAATTTTACTTTTAAAACGCGATTTTCGCGCATTTTTAGCCTGACGAGACCATAATCTGCGATTTTGACGCATTATATGGCAACATTCCGCGGGAATGTCAGTAAGGTCACTTCACAAAACCTGCTCCGGAACCATTTTTCGCCGTTTACCGCCACACTGACTTTTCAAAAAGTCATAAGATAATGGCAACATTTGCTGCGAAGTTCCGTCACATCTCATAAAAACGCGCTCAAATTCGCGTCAGTCAGTGTCGTATTCGCGGTATTCGCGGTATTCGCGGTATTCGCGGTATTCGCGGTATGTATAATAAATACAAGTCATTGTATATATGATAGATATGAAGAAGACGGTTCTAGTTGATTTGGAGTTTATGCGTCCATCTGCCGGAGGTAGGTCCCGGTCGCGGTCCCGTTCCAGGTCACGGTCGCGGAATGGGGGCGCATCCGCCTCTATGGACGACGAAAAGAAACTGGATATGGGTTTATTGTTACAAAATATACAAGACTACGAACCGGAAGACGAGAGCGACGACGACGACGACGACCCCGTAGACGACGACAGCGACGACAGCGACGAGACTAGTGATAGTGGGGTTGAAACCGATAACTCATCTATCCATTCAAAAAAACATCCAAGCGTCAAAGACTCCGATTATGCCGTAGATTCGGATGAAGATCTACTTCAATCGGTTATAGACGAACCAACGTTCCCGCTGGATGTGAAAGCGATATTATCTGCGATGAATAAGGCAGAGAATAACACGATTGCGAATCTCTCAAAGAAAATGATAGATGACCGGCGCCACGAAATTCTCTCGTCGCTGAATTTAACGACCGAAAAACTGGCAGAGTTTGAACGTAAACTCGCGATGTATCGCGTCATTGAAAACCCATATGACCTAAAACATTGCCAGCTTATTCGTTGGATACCTCTTCGGTCGCTTGAAGCGCGACCCTATGTAACTCTCGGCGGGACATTATTCAAGGTTCGTGAAGACCCGGAAAATGGCACTCATACAGTAACGATTCGTAATATCAAGAGGTTCGTATTTAATATTCGGTTTGAAGCCAATGTTGTGTTTCAACGTTTGAGTCAGGAAGAGCTACTTATATTGAGTGTAGTGGAGTATATCAATAGCGGTGATGCCACTTGATGGTTGTGTCACGTGCGAATACGTAACCGACGCGACGTTTTTGTGATATCGCGCGTGAGTCTTGGACGTAATGTGCCTCGTTTGGTTTTACAACGAAACCCATGATGCCGTAATCCACGTTGATTGAAAATAGCTCGTGAACAATATCCAATTCGACGTGTTTCCGCATTTGCGTTTGACGCCTTGATACACCGACACAATTTGCCCGCAAGAATGCGTTGAGCGCGAGTTTTGATATCACCGGATATTCCACCGTTTCTCTTATGACTATCGCGTGGTAGATAATGATGAATAATTTTAAGATAGTCTCGACGTGTGAGTTTCATATCTTCATCAATATCATCATCAGTATACTTCACTCCAGGTTTCATATCTCTATACTAGACAAATACAAAAAAAAGAATATTCATATACTATAACAGAATGAAGCAAAAGGTCGTAGTGTTTGATATTGATGAAACACTCGGCAATTTTTCTCAACTCTCTATATTTGGACACGTATTAGAAGATTATTATAATAAGCCTAATATAACATACCAATACTTCAATGATTTAGTTGATTTATATCCGGAAATTATTCGCCCGAGTATGGTTCGTATATTGGAGTATATTCGTAAAAAAAAGAATGCCGGTGTTTGTAATAAAGTGATGATATACACGAATAATATGGGTCCTGCGAAATGGTTATCGTGTATTCGGCAATATTTTGAAACCAAGTTACGGTTACAGGGAAACACGACAACAAACTCGGGTGACGGCGGAGGCGGTGGCGGCGGCGGCGGACTCGCAATCGTCCCGCCTCTTTTTGACCATACGATTAAACCAAAAACAGAGGACGTCGATACGCAAACGCAACAGCAGCAGATGTATCCTGAACGAACAACTAATGATAAAACAGTGAACGATTTTATACGATGTGGGCGCCTTCCGCGAGATATTGAAATATGTTTTCTGGATGACCTTCAACATCCTAAAATGGTGGATGACCGTGTATATTATATCAAACTACAGCCATACCACTCCTATATTCCATTTGAAATGTTTGTGGTTCGTTTCTTGAATAGCGCATTATATCGTGAGGTATTTGACAAGTTCACAGTGACGTCTACGATATCCATCACTTCACCCACCGCGAAAAAACAGATTCTTTCCATAGAAATCCACAACATGTTTCTGAAATATGCAAATTTGGCGAAATATAACGCAAAGTCGCACCAATCTAAAATCAATCCGCGAGAGATTGATGAAATCATTAGCAAGTATATATTATACCATCTCCAACAATTTTTCCGGGATGGACCACCGAAGCCAAGACTACTGTCTCGTTCGCAATCATCGAATACACAACATCGCCGAACCTCTAAAAAGAATAGTCGGGATACAACCCCGAAAGGTGGACACATATTTTATGTAGATAAGACAAGTGCGGTGAAGAATATGCGAAACAAGACGATGCGTATTCGGTGAATTACTCTACTCTACGTGAACCAAGAGAGTTCACCCTGCTCCGAGACAAAGATTACGCGCTCACCTGAGATTTGAGTCCACGCTGAAATGAAATCTTCCATTGCTTGTTTGAATGCGCGTGAATCTTTCACGTCTTCTTGTTTGAAGTATATCATTCCATTTTCACGGCGGGATTTCGTGAACAATTCACTTACGAGTTCACGCGCCCGCGCCAATTCGCTTTGAAATATCGCCTCTCGCGCAGCGTTCTCAGATTGACGCTTTTCACTTTCTGCGTCAACCCATCGTTGATGACGCATATTCCTGATGTGACGGTCCCAATTGCCTTGTGCTCCACGCCAACCGCATTGGCAACTCACTGGGCGCACAATCTCCAATTCGTGATAGGTGTCATTGAACAATCGCTCCATAATCACCTGAATCGCGTGATGAAGCACCATCGGACTCGTTTCGTATCCGGCGTTTCCTTCTCTGGGCTTGTAATCCATAAGTGCTTGGAACGTCTCCTGTTCGTTTCCACGATGAACGAGATTGTATCTCTCGTCGCTATAAATGCTTGAATCTTGCCCGCACAATTCAACAACAATGTCATCGGCGACCTCCATAATCTCGTCGTATATGTCTTCATCATCTTCTTCAATTTCCTCCAAGGTCTTCCAACAGCGCAGTATTGCGCCAGGACGAATCGCGGTCAACGCGGTTTGCTTGTGCCGATGTAGCGAACCGAGCGCATTCATTCCGCGCAAATACGCGCCTTCGGGAATGACTCCTTGAACGTCCTCCAACACAGCCAACAGGGTATCCAACTCGGTTTGTATTTTTTCACGGGTTTCTGCGATAATACCATTGCCAGACGACATTTTTCTTTGTTGCTACGTTGATTACACAGTATCTAATGTATTGGTTGAAAAACATTTCAATTTTATGCTCACTCGCTTCGGCGCTCCGTCCGCGGAGCGGACCCGCGCCTTCGCTCGTTCGCGTCTTGCTCCATATCGTCGGGGAGATGGGACGCCGCGCCTTCGCTCGTTCGCGTCTTGCTCCATATCGTCGGGGAGATGGGAAGACTTTACTGTCTTGTATACGAGGGCCATACTACGCCACCGCCACCACCACCACCTCCATCGGCTACCTTTATCACCGGCTGTATTATCTTCTGTGCGAGTTGCCTCTGGGTGTAACTCACCACCGTATCCGATACGATGTGTGTAATCAATATAAAGACACACGTGTATAAAATAAGGCTTCTGTCAAATTCACTAAACTTGTTTCCACCTAGAAGTGCGAACTTCGGGTTCGTCCACGAAATCGTATTGAAGCGAATGAGTAAAATAACAACAGCGGTATATAAGAGGACGTTTCGTAAAACAGGGATATAAGCCGGCAATATGGAATAAAACCCTAATAAAACAACCGCGTATGTTCCATAGACAAAATAATCCAAATAGTCATAATAAGACGCATATTTTTTAAAGAAAGGTGATAATGCGTCGCGTAGGTAGGTTATAATCGAGACCACGAAATCTTCCGCAGTGTTCTTTATCCTATTCATAATACAATACAATATTGTGCTGTATTATAATGATATAATAATGCGCGCTATCGCGCTGATGCGTTACTCCGCCGTGTCCGCGACATAAAATGACAACAAACGCGCACTTGGGTCTAGAACGCCTTCACAAAAGGGATGTCTCCAATAATACGGAATCGTATCTCCGCGTCCTTCATAGATATTCTCAAATACGTGACGGTAATAGAAACTCTCCTTGTCATATGGCGGATTATGAAGTGAATATAAATGATGTCCATTATTATTAAACTCAGCATCCGATATAACGCGGTCGGCATACTCTTTAATCATTTGAACCCACGTCCGTCGACCATCAGCCGAACTCACTCCATCACTGAATGCCTCTTTTCTGCGCCAGAGAACATCATCCGGCAATAACCCCTCAGATTGAAACGCCTTACGAAGAAGATACTTCTCCATTTTATCATCATCGAACCGTTTGAGACGCGGGGGGAGCGTCATCACATACGTAAGGAACTCCTTATCCGCAAATGGAACACGCGCTTCCAATCCCGCGCCGCTTATACTTTTGTCAGAACGCAATAAATCAAAAAACCGAACATCGCGAATCATCCGCTCATTTTCGCGATGAAAGTCTGTGTCCGTCGGCGCTTTCAAGAATCCACGATACGACCCGAAGATTTCATCCGACATATCTCCACAATATATCACGACATCCTCGGTTTGTTGTTGGATGTATTTGCTAACGAGATAATTTCCGACTGATGCGCGAATCGTCGTGGTGCAATAACTTTCCGTCTGATAAATTGTATCGTAAATCGCATTTAAGAAGTCGCTCTCTTTCAATGAAACTTCGTGATGACACGTTCCCAGATGTTCAGCCACACGCCGCGCCCATTTCAAATCCACTGACCCTTCCAACCCAATACTATATGTATTCAGCACAGTATCTGGCGCGGTCCGGCGCAATTCTCTCGCCACAATCGCGGTAACAAGAGAACTATCCAGCCCACCTGAAAGTAAACACCCAACAGGTCGCTCACTCATCAAACGTTTCACGACTGCCTTTGTAAAGAGTTCACGAATATTTTTACAGACGTCTGCTTCGCCCGCGTCACCAGCTTCGTGTATCGGATACGAATACTCCACGCGCAGTTCTCTCAACTGACGCTCAAAAAAGGATTCATCTGCCGTCGTTTTCTTTATTTCACCAGATGTATAAGATACGTATGCGTAATCGTAATACGTGCGAAAAACCGCATCCCATTCCGTTGCCGCGTCACTATACTCCATATAACTCCCCGCAGGAAATTGGACGACCGTATCACAAATTGCGTGAATCGATTTCAACTCACTCGCAATACACAATCCATAATGGTCAGGGTTCATTGATACACACATTAAATCGGAATGTTCACCACCAAACATTCCATCGTGACGCGATACACCAATAAAGAGTGAGCGCACACCCACTGGGTCTCTCGCGACATATGTCGCACCACTGTCATAATCGTGTAATACAAACCCAAAGACACCATCCAGACGACGAAGCGTCTCGTGAATTCCCACTATTCGGTAGAGATGGATGATAACTTCGCAATCAGACCCGCTTTGATATTCGCTCTCCAGCCCAAATTCAGTAATCAGACTCTTATAATTATAGATTTCACCGTTACAGATGAGACGACAGTTTTTGATATGAAACGGCTGATTCGCAGCAGAGTCTTTTCCATTGATTGACAGACGATGAAATCCCCAAGCGCGTGTGTCATCCTTCAGAAATACTGACATATCTGGACCACGATGAGACGAGTGAACAAATGATTCTTGTAAGGTCTTTAATTGGTTCAGCGCCAAACGCGCAACGGTTTGAAAATAGAAGATTCCGCACATTGGGTGTAAGGCACGAATTCGTATAAGTATAATATCAAATTGTGTTTATATATTATTTATTTTTCACATTATACAATAAGTAGAGTATCAATCCATACAACACGAACAATCCATAAGATGGAATTCTATGGTGTTGTAAACGGCGCATATACGAATCATCACGACCGCCTGGGTGAAATCAATGAACGCATCTCCGAGAGAAATATCCCGTCCACCGCGCTTCGCCCAGCATTTAATGTCCGTTCCCTTTCTTCCAAATACGCAATGATGCCGATTTTAGAGTCGCGCCCGGCACCGACGACCCCCCTCGCAAACTACACGCATTTTACGACCGAGACCGTATTCAATCCAGGAAATGCGAAAGCGCCGTGGCGTGGATGGGCGGAACGTGTCAATCTGGAGTCATCCTTGCGCAATCAATTCTTCGCACTTCAACGCAATGACCGCGCAGAATATGTCCCCAATTCAACAAGCGACCTCTACCAGGTCCAAGTCGACGCACGTGAAGTCGAACAACCTAACCCGTATTTGTTTGATAACGGCGCATCCAATTTCGCCCCGATGAATCCGAACCCGCATAATTTAGGCAAACTCACGTTTGAGAACTCGACGCGATTCCAACTTCGCACATTGGAATGCACGTATGATGGATTCTGCACAGGAGAAGGCGGCCCCGTGATTGAGCCCGCTACGAATTATATTCCGGAAGACCAATTGAAGAAAAAACAGAAAGAAAAAGAACAACAGACCCATTTGTCGCATATTGAGGAGGGGTTCAGTAGTGGGAGGTCTAGGACGGAGACGATGAACGTGAACTCTAGCAATAAGTTTCCAACCGATATTCCCCGTGCGACTGCGACGTCCAACGCGCGGGAAATGTTGACGATGCGGCGCACCCACGCATAATCAGTATAAATCCATCACTGTAATAGAATAATATATGCCAACCTATTCTTCTATTATTATTTATAACGCAACATTGAAATGGCGGAAGACCGCGTCCAACCCGGCGGACAAAATGACTCTTGGAATGAATTCAATGAACTAACTCTGAATGTGATGGCGAATCGCATCCGTTACGATAAATGTAAAAAAACAATGGCGGCCACCGACGGAGTTCTTGTCGAAATGTTTAATACAGAAAAACAGTATTATAAAGAAAGAATCATCGCAATGACAAGGGGGTTATTTGACGAGCAATGTGAAAATGATGAAATGAATCGGGCGCACCAAGAGTATCTGAAGGCGTGTATTGAGTATTTGAAGTGGAATGATATTACAGATATGGTGGAAGAAGATACGCGAAGTGAAGTGCGGGATGTATTGAAGCCGGAATTACAAACAGCCGCGACATCACGTTCAGTATCACCGTGTGTTATTGCTGCTCCGGCACGGTCGTCGTCGCCATCACCCGAACCCGAAGAACCAATAGCCTCGTCGTGTGCGTCTGCGTCTGCGTCTGCGTCTGCGTCTGCGTCTGTCCTCTCATTTGCCAATAAAATGTGTATACGTAAGAAATCAATGGACGATTTTATCGTGATTCGACCATCGGAAGAAAATAGCGATGAAAAAATACAAGCGCGACTGCCGAAAATTCGCGATTATCATAATGAAATATTGAAACGCGCAACATTAGTCACGCGACACGACAGCGGTGGCGATGGTGAAACAGCTGAGTTATAATATATTCAGGATGGCATCAGCAGCGGATGCTGTATATCTGTTTTGTGTAAACGCCGTGGCGGCGGCGGCGGCGGTGGTGGCAGGCACGGGCGTATACCAGAAATTGCGCGAAGGAATCAAGAGGAACGCTTTGAATCCATTGGTAGTCTCGTTGGATGTGGTGTCGTAGAGGACCCGTTCTAGGTCATAAAACGACGCATCCGCATTGTATACATCATTGTCGCCGACAATTCCAATTACATCGTCTTTGAGGTAGTAGTCATATTCAACCGAAGGAAGAACGACCGTCATAATGTAGTTAAGGGCTGATTCACGGAGATAGGTCGCATACTTCATCTGAATCGTGTTCTTTGGTAAAGGCAAATTTGCCGTCGGCGCGTGTTCTTCCCTTGCCGAAGTAACATCTTCAGAATAGATATTCGAGACAATCGCGTGAACAGTATACATCCGCGTAGTCTTGTCGTAAATCACATAAGCGGATTTGTAATGGACGGTTTGGTCCAAACTGTAGATATCCATCCGATATATATAATTTTGAATTGGCGTCATTGGGTTGATACACTGATGACCATAATCGGGGTCGAATGAGGGCGGCGACACCACCACCTTCACGGGCGCTTCTTCCGGCGCTTCTTCCGGCGCTTCTTCCGGCGCTTCTTCCGGAATGTTTTGAAATGACACTATAATATTCGCGGCATCTGACATCGTAATGCCGCCATAGTCCTCGCGGTCCTCGTAGTCCTCGGCAATTCTTACTGCCTTTCTTTTCGGAGTATATACCTTATAACTTCTAACAGAAGCCTCACACAATGAGGGTGTATGAAATACGCCGCTGCTCCTGCTGCTCCGGCTGCTTGTGCTAGCGCGTGGTGTTCCGGCGGCGGTAGCGATAGCGGTATAATACGAGCGAGTTCTGACAACCATTTGAGCAAATGAAACGAATGAAACGAATGAAACGAATGAAACGAATGAACGATGCCTTCAATCAAACGCATTCGTTTCATTTCAATTTTTTATGACATAATAGTATAGGTTTAGTATTAGAAAAGAATGGAAAAATTCAAGTCTGTAAGTTGTGCACCAAGAGACGAGACAGACCCCGACATCAATGAAACAAACGATTTCTCGTGTTACTCTTCCAAATCTCTCGACAAACTGAAAATGCTTTGGAATAAACGCCACCCCGACCAGAAAATCGAGGAAACTGACCCGCGCGCGATATGGACTGCTCTTAAAAACAATATGAACCGTGTGTGTCATCAGGAGGCGTGTTGGCTCCGCCAAAGTTTCGCATCCGCCGGGATGGACCGAGAGATGGAGCAATATACATTTGCGCCGCAAGCCCCGAAAGAATGGAAAAAGAATATCCACGAGTGGCTCTCCAGTATTGATATTGCCAACGCACTGAAGCAATACGAGCACGCGATTCCGTCGTTCCTCTTCATCGGGCCATCTCCCGTGGATTTTGATGAAGTCCTGGAAGACGGACAATGTGTCTGGAACGAATTGTGTAAGTTCGATATTATGAAACACGTGCGAAATGGAAAACCGAAAATCGGGATTGTTTTTAATACTGACCCACACGATAAACCAGGAGAGCATTGGGTGTCATTGTTTATTGATGTCCGGGCGAAGGTGATTTTCTTCTTCGATAGCACGGGTGACCCACCCCAGCGCAGGATACGCACATTTATGAAGATGGTGCGTGAGCAAGGACACGCAAACGGCATTGAATTCAAGGAGTATATCAATGACATTCATCATCAGAAAAACAATACGGAGTGTGGTGTGTATTCCATCTTTATGATTATTCATATGCTACTTGGCAAAATGACGGTTGACGATTTCCTGGATAAGAAAAAGAAACTGACGGACAAGTATATGCAGCGGTTTCGACGGAAGTTCTTCAATGTGGATGAGAAGGTGCCGACGCCGAATGTGGAGTTTTAACCTCCACCCGCCCTGACGGGCGGGCTTTACCATAAATTATATAAACCCACATTATCATTGTTTATATAATGTCATCTCTCGTATCCCAAGAAAACAAGGAACTTCTCTGGTCCTTATTGGCCGAGGAAGGGCTCTTCGACGGCATCCCCGAAAATGTAACTCCCGAAGAAATCAAACACGTGTTCGAGAGAATCCTCAAAAATCTCTCGGCGACCATCCCGTCGCTTCACTCCGCCAAGCTGAAAGAACTACATCAAGCAAAGCGCCACGCCATCGCCGAAGAGGACTACGACGCCGCGAAGAAACTCCGCGCCACTATCGACGAAATGGAGGCGCCACTCGCGCGATTAGAGAAACTGGAGGCGCGCAAGGTCCTCGCAATCCAGGCGGAGGATTATGAAGCAGCCAAGCAAATTAAAATGGAGATAGACCGGATTCGTGCCGCATCATTTTCTCTCAAAGAACTCAATAAAATCGCGATTGAATCTCTCGCCGTGAATATTCCGAAACTCGCGAGAGATATCAGCGCCATTAAATCGGGGGGTCGTGGCGGCGGATTTCCATCGGCGTCGGTGCACCTTCCGGCCATAAAAGAAATCTATAACGCGGAGGACTTCCAATATCAAAAGCGCCAGGAAGTTGAAATGAAGATGCGAGAGAAAGAGGCGGAGATGCGGTCATATTTTGAAGTTCCACGCCCACCTGAAATTGATTTCTCCGATATTCCGAGAGACGCACAGCCGGTGATGCGACTGAAAGCGGCGGCCGATGCGCGGGGGCGGCGGCGGCAGGACGGTCACGGTCACGGTCACGGTGACGGTGACGACGACGGCGACGGCGACAGCCCCCTCGCAGCGGACGGTGATGATATGGAAAAACTAATCGCCGAGAGAATTGCGGCACGTCAACGGGATATGGACGAAATCACCGAGAGAATAAAAGCATCGATGCCGCCGCAGCAGCCACTGGCTGAATATAACCCAAATGACATCACACCAACTGCGATACCTGCTACGACAACACCACCCTCCGCATTACAAAGTATGGATACGCGCAAGGCACGTGAAGATATGCGGAAGGTACCTGAAGATATGCGGAGGGTCCGATTTCAGGAAGAGGATACGGTCTTTCTGAAACTAAAAAGGAAGCCGATGATGGATGAATAAAATAACTGTAATCAAAAATAATCATATTAATAATATATATACTACTAATACTTATGTCGAAAGCGGCTTCCTCCGAAAAAAGAATTGTATCCGCATTTATCGCATTACACGGAGGTATTCAAGTGAATATTGCGGATTATCATCAACCAACACATACATTTTTATTTGAACTTGTTTGTAATAAAATACCCGGAAGGTATAATTTATATGCGCCTGATAATTTAGGAAGATTTTATACAGTAACTGACCCGAATACAGCTGATTATATTTCTAAAAAAATAGAAGAATGGAAAAGCTTGTCAAAGGCTTCGGGTAAGGCGTCCCCGCGTTCACGTTCAGCGTCCTTTTCTGAATTCATCGCGGGCGACTTAACACATTTTGAACAAAAGGATAGTGAAGCCCTATTCAAAGATATTGATGATATTTATGAAGATTCACATAAATACGACAAAGGAAAGACGCCGAAAGATACAAAGGAAGACATTAGTTATTTACATACGTCAGCATTAATGAAGAATGAAGTAAAATGGAAGAAACACGAATACTATATTACTGGAAAGCAATACATCGTATCGGATGATAAACGTCCTCCAGAGGCAAAGATAGACATTGGTAAAGAAATTATAGTGGTTATTGAAACAATTCATAGCGATGGAACGCGTTCAATGAAAAATCATAGGTTGAAATTAAAAAGTCTTCCAACATTTTTCGGTATGTCTGGTATTGAGGAGGTAGCCAGTTGTTTAATAAGTGAATATTCACTAGACCCTACGGATGAAATCAATTTGTTTGATTTTACGTGTTCCGGTATAACATTTCCAAAAAAACTTTATGGGTTAGGTCAATATAATATGAATCTGTTATCTTCGAATCGTAATAAAGATGGTTCTGCCACACTCACTTTTGGAACAATATCAAAAAAGAGGTCATTTGAAGACGCGTTTCCCGATGACGATGATAATGATGATGGTTCGCCTAGTGCCGGCGACTCTGCCTCTTC
>Ga0214921_10004160_pt1 | contig 21550 bp, 21 predicted proteins | sample LL1505_MetaG_FD_177992 | JGI IMG/M metagenome (GOLD analysis project Ga0214921, IMG submission 177992) | Freshwater microbial communities from Lake Lanier, Atlanta, Georgia, United States - LL-1505 | ecosystem: Environmental > Aquatic > Freshwater > Lake | place: USA: Georgia | collected... | reverse complement strand
GGATCTTGCTAAAGACCGACTCAAAATCTTGAAAAGGAAATGACATGTCAAAGAAAAACATTGGATCGAGTTTCGATGATTTTTTGCAAGAGGAATCCCTGCTTGAGTCCAGCACTGCTGTTGCGCTAAAAAGAGTTATTGCTTGGCAGATTGATCAAGAAATGAAAGCTCAGAAATTGACCAAAACTGAGCTTGCTAAACGCATGCACACGAGCCGCGCTGCCTTAAATAGATTGCTTGATGAAAACGATGCAAGCCTAACCCTCACCACTCTCGCCAGTGCCGCTGCTGCACTGGGTAAAAAAGTAAACTTGCAACTTGCAGCTGCTTGACCAAAGATTAGAGTTCCGAAAGTTAATTTTTATAAATACAGTTCGAACACCAGCGCGGGAGTCGAACAACCGGGATTTCAAAGTTCAGTGTCCCTTCATGGAGTCGAACTTTGGCCTTTTTCAGTTTGAGCCCTGGTAGTAGCGCCAAACATTTCACGTGCAAAATGACTGCGTTGAGGGCAAATTTGGCCAAAACGCTGGAAAATTTGTAATTTACAAATTTTGGTCAATTACACGAAATATTACACGGTGGCTATTTTTACACATAAGTCATTGATTTATATATGTTTTTGACAAGCCTGGATTTCTGTTAATCCGTAGGTCCCTGGTTCGAGCCCAGGTCGAGGAGCCAAAAAATCATTTAAAACAATGGCTTAAACCGTTGTATTTATTTGGTTTTCTTGTTACATGATTTTTATACAGTATTCATTATTAAATTTTCACAGTATTTATCGAAATACCACTTCAGCAAAGCTTCGCAACTTGCGGCTGTGCAGCTACTCATGCCCTAGCTGGCGAAGCAGCTCTATGGCACGCATGCCAATGCGCAAAGTGTTGGCCTACACGCTGTCACTGACGCACAGTAGCGTGCCATAAGGAACACGAAACCTAAAGTCGTTGGCCGCAATCGTCGCCGGCCACAAAGCGCCGCATGGACTATCGCAAGTGCGACATGCCTTGCTCGTAGATGACTTGCACGCGGGCCTTCGCAGCCTCTGCTGAATCAAAGAATTCGGGTGCATCGAAGGGGATGGGGTATTGCCTTTGTTAACTTTGCCAGCGTTTATTGGCGGCGCCAAGACAGTTGTCGGACAAGCATGTTGAGTTTTTGTGTGGGAATTTCTGCTGCTGCATGCAAAGCGAATTTCGAAAAATGAGCAACTGACACAACTCTGGAGACAAATGCAAAAAGGCTTGTTCATTAAGGGGAATAGGGGTTTCACAGAAACGTAACAAAGGGTAATTAAATTCCATTTGTTTTTCAACTCAACCCTAACCTTGGATTAACCCATGTCCCATTCTTTCGACTCTACTGAAAACAAATCTAACAACGAGCACTTTCAGGAAGTTCTCGATAAAGCCATTAGCAATCCTTCACGCCGAAATATTTTGCGCGGTGGTTTGGGTTTGGCTTCTATGTTTGCTTTGCCCATGCTGCCAGGTTGTGGCGGGGGCGGCGCTAGTGGAGCCGCCTTCGCTGCAAATGGCTTGCCATTGCTGGGCGCAAGTTCCTTGATGAAATTCACGCCAGTGGCCAAGAGCCTTGCTGACCAAGTGTGGGTTCCCGCAGGCTACACCGCCACAGTTTTGCATGCCACTGGCGACACTATGAAAACTGGCGTTGCTCCCTACTCCAACGCTGGTACCGAAGAAGCTGAAAGCTGGGCCAACCGCGTTGGTGATCAGCATGACGGCACTGAGATTTTCTACATCGGCTCCGACGGCAAATCCAAAGGTAGCTACAGCTACGCCAGAGGCGACAAGGCCGTGCTCACGGTCAATAACGAAAGTTCGGCAGAAGGGCATTGGCTCCACCCAACGGGTCAAACGTCTGGAGCTACTGTAGGTAAAAAATTCGACCAGTTCGGCACCTGGCCCATGGGTGTTCGTCCCGCCTCCGAAGCAATCAAAGAAATTTTGTCTCACGGCGTGACTCTGGTTGAAGTGACCTTTGACTCGAGCGGAAAGCCCACCGGCTACAACCCCACATCTTCGTTGAACCGCAGAATCACCCCTGAAACCGTCATGACAGTGACGGGCCCTGCTGCTGAGCTCGCAAATTTGAGAGAATTGATGGTCACCAAGTTTGACCCCACCGGCTCCACAACGCGCGGTACGCTGAACAACTGCGGCACTGGCACCACCCCTTGGGGCACCTTGATCACTTGTGAAGAAAACTGGGCTACTTACTTCACCATGCCAGCTGGCTCCACTGTGCCCACTGATGCGAAACTGATCGCCTCACGCAAGCGATACGGCGTTCAAGACACGGCCACTTCATCCACGGCCACTGTTTCGCGCACACAAGGCTGGCACACCGTTACCGACGCAGACCCCACCTCCAGGTTCGCCCGTTGGAACGTCTCCGCCTCGGGTGCTACTGCGGCCGCTGACTTCCGTAACGAGCCACAAACCTTTGGCTACAACGTTGAAATCGATCCAGCCAACCCAACCTCGATACCTTCCAAGCGGATGGCCATGGGTCGTTTTGCGCACGAGGCTGCCGTTTGCGGCATCCCAGTGGTCGGCCAGCCATTGGCCTTCTACATGGGCTGCGATTCCCGCAACGAATACATCTACAAATTTGTCAGCACCAAGACCTGGGACGCAGCTGACATCGGCGGTGGCATCGCAGCGGGTGACAAATACCTCAACGAAGGCAAGTTGTACGTTGCCAAGTTCGACGACACTGGCAAGGGTGAGTGGTTGGAGCTGAGCATCAACAACCCCTTGATCAAGGCTGCCGCTTTCGGCTTTACCAACCAGGCTGAAGTGTTGGTGCACACGCGGATTGCCGCTGACGCCGCTGGCGCTACCAAAATGGACAGGCCAGAGTGGGGCGCGGTCAACCACGCCAATGGCGAGATCTACTTTGCAATGACCAATAACAGGACCCCTGAAAAGACGATTACCATGGTCAATGCTGCCAACCCGCGCTATTTCAAAGACATGGACGGCCGCAAAGACGGCGCCTCTAACCGCGACGGAAATCCCAACGGCCACATCGTTCGTTTCAAAGAAACCAACAACATGGCACAAGCTACCACCTTTGAATGGGATATTTTCGTGTTCGGTGCTGAAGAAGACGCGTCTACAGACAATATCAATATTTCGGGCCTGACTGCTGTCAACTCGTTATCATCACCAGACGGCTTGTGGTTCAGCAAGTCCACTGGCATTTGCTGGATACAGACCGACGACGGCGCTTTTACTGACGAAACCAACTGCATGTTGGTGGCCGCAGTACCAGGTAGCGTGGGCGATGGCGGTGCCTTCATCGTCAACAACTCTGTAACAGTGGCTGGCGTAGAGCAGAAATCGACCCAAAAAACCTTCGTTGGCGGCATTTTGGGTGAGTCACGCTTGCGCCGTTTCTTGGTGGGCCCCGTAGGCGCAGAAGTGACAGGCATCACTGAGACCCCTGATGGCAAGGCAATTTTTGTGGGCATTCAGCACCCTGGTGAACTGGCCACAGACTTCAACGACGTTAAAAACGGCGTATGGCCCACCAATTCCGAGAATGGCGTTGGCGGCACTTACGGTGCAGGCAGACGACCACGTTCAGCAACCATCATCATCACCAAAAACGATGGCGGCAAGATCGGTCTGTAATCGAACGTACAGGCGTTTCAACAGTCGCCGTTGAAACGCCCCTAATCTGTCAGGTAGATTCATTGCGAACTCAAATGAGTACCGCCTAAATCTACATCCTACAGAGCAATCAATTAACCCCCACTTGGACAATTTCTCGTGGGGGTTTTTTATGGAGTTTTCGATCTGCAGATTAAGAAACTAATTTTTTTGAAAAATTTGGACTAGTTCACATGTTCTCATTCCAACCATTTTTGCGATGGTCAATTGCAGTGCTTGCTGTGGCATTTTTATTAGCGGCCTGTGGTGGTTCGGGTGGGAGTTCTGGTGCCACCACAGATCCAGATGGACAAAGACCGGCTACCGGCTCGGTCGTTCTTAAAGTCCCTGTTTTGTCTTTTAACGATACAGGGCTAGATGTGACCGATGGCGTCACAAGCAACGGCAGGTGGGGTGTTGAAAGTCAGGGCGTTGATTGGGAGTTTTCTTTGGACCAAGGCGCTTCGTGGATGCGCGGGTCAGGTGGCTCGTTTGAAGTCAAAGGCGACGGTGCCAAGATGATTTGGGTACGTGCGCGGGACAATATGGGTAACACCTCTGAAATCGTTCGCGTCAACTGTGTTTTGGACACCACGCCCCCCGCTGCTGTAGCCATATCAGGTCAATCTGAAGGTGTGACCAATACTTTCAAACTGTCGGGCATTGAACCGGGCGCACGATGGGAGTACTCCCTGGATGAGCAAAGCTCATGGTCTGCAGGGAAAGGCAGCGCACTCGGTGCTTTGGGTAACCATTTGAGCCGGGTTTGGCTGCGCCAAGTGGACATGGCCGGTAACGCCTCTAGGTCACAGGGTTTTGATTTGCAAAGCCCAAGCGTTCAGTCGCATGAAGCTTCAGGGGACCCTTTGCAACCAAGCACTCTAGCGCCTGGCCTGCAAACCTATCTGATTCATGGTGAGGTGGTGCGCGGTGATGCCGACTATGTGACCTGGGATATCCCCAAGGGCCAAAAGCTGCTGTCAGTCAAGTTAGTGCAGTACGTGTCGGAGGACGCCATTGCCTTTTATGCTTTGCAGCGGAACAAGGTGTTTGATGCGGGCACCGATGTATCGCGCATGCTGGTTTATGGTCACATGGGACCCAGTGATTTGGGTCGCAACGTGTTGGCCAATGTGCCCAAATCTCAACTTGGCGAAGGGGCCATGACGCTGTGGTTTCAGCAAACCGGACCGCTGCCTACCAAGTACGCGATCGAGGTGGTGTTAGCTCCAGCGGATTAAGCTGTAATCGGCAGTCCATATGGGGTTGATTCTTCAGGGGCTAAGCGGAAGTACTGTTTCACACCCAGTTGGGACCTGGAATTTTCGCTCGTAAGCACTAGAAGCTTGCCCCGCCAGACTCATGGTCTTTGATGATACTTGGGAGCTGTTGCTCACAGAACTTCATAATCACAGGGCAGACAAGATTTATTTCCAAGACAGTTTAGATGGAGCAAGCACAGCATGGCCAAAGATTTCGACAACATGGAAGACAGCAACCGTTCGGCCAATACCGACATCCATCAGGTGTCAGACCCAGCCAAGCGCATCAGTTTGCAGTGGTTGGCGGGTTTGTCATTGTTGGCGCCAACTGGCTGGGCCAAAGCGCAAAGCGGCAATTCAATATCAACAAGCCGCTTGAATTTTCAAGCACTACCACCCAGCGTGGAAGACTTTGTGCAAGTGCCGCCTGGTTATCGCTTCAATGTGTTAGCTGCTTGGGGGGAGCCCGTGGGTATCCCTGGCAATATGCCGGTCTACCGCGCTGACGCTTCCAACACCGCCGAAGAACAAGCCGCCCAAATGGGTATGCACCATGATGGTTTGGTGTTTTTTCCTCTGAATGGCAGTTCTACCCACGGGGTCGTCATGACCAACCATTAATACACCGACGATGGTTTATTGCACTCGGATGGTTTATTACCTTGGACCCCAGAAAAGGTTAAAAAATCACAGAACGCACATGGCCTGTCTGCCTATGAAGCCAAACTCACTGACAAAGGTTGGCAAATGGTGCGGCCATCGCGTTATGCACGACGCTTCACCTTGGACACAGAATTTGCCGTGGGTGGCCCGGCAGCGGGCCACTCCTTGATGCAAACAGCAGCCGACCCATCGGGCAAAAGCATCAAAGGCACATTGAACAATTGCGCCAGCAGCATGACGCCTTGGGGCACGTATTTATCTGGGGAAGAAAACTGGGCGTTTTACTTTGCCGCTGGTGACAAACCTTCTGCCCACCACCAGCGCTGGGGCTTACGCGCCAAGAGTCTTTCCCAATGGGACAAGCATGATGAGCGTTTTGATGCAGTACGCCATCCAAATGAGCCCAACCGTTTTGGTTGGATCGTCGAAGTCGATCCGATGGACCCTCACAGCACGCCGATCAAACGCACTGCGATCGGCAGGGGCGCACATGAAGGCGCATGGGTAACGCAATCGGGCGATGGTCGCGCAGTGGTGTATTCAGGCGAAGACGCTCGGTTTGAATACATTTACAAATTCATCAGCCGCGACAAGATCGCTCCGGGCGGTGCTGCCGCCAACCGTGAGCTCCTAGACCACGGTATCTTGTATGTGGCAAGGTTTGATGCCGATGGCACTGGGCGATGGTTGCCGTTGGTTCACGGCAGTGGACCACTCACCGTGACCAATGGTTTTGCCGACCAGGGCGAAGTTTTGATCAAAGCCAGACAGGCCAGCGACTTGCTGGGGGCGACCAAAATGGACCGCCCCGAATGGCTGACCATCGACCGTGAGAGCGGTTGGGTGTATTGCACACTCACCAATAACAGCAACCGTGGACAAGCCGATCATCCTGGCGTGGATGCAGCTAATCCTCGAGCCAACAACACCATGGGTCAAATCATTCGTTGGCGCGATGCACAAATGTTTGCCGGTGACGAATTTATTTGGAGCCATTTATTGCTGGCAGGCGACCCAGCCAATGAACGCGAACAGGCTAAAGGCAATCTCAAAGGTGACATCTTTGCTTGTCCGGATGGCTTGTCCATCGGGCCGGGTGGTTTGCTGTGGATACAAACTGATGTGCATTCCAGCCAATTGAACCAGGGCGAATTCAAGCGCATCGGTAACAACCAGATGCTGGTCTGCGACCCCAACACCGGTGAAGTCAAGCGCTTTCTCACGGGTCCGAATATGTGTGAAATTACCGGCATATCATTCACTCCTGACGGCACCACCCTGTTCATCAATGTCCAACACCCTGGCGAATCGCCAAGCGACCGAGGTGATCCTAAATACCCTGACCAGTATTCCAGTTGGCCTGACCATATCGACGATAACCGCCCGCGTTCCGCCACGGTTGCAATTAGAAAAAGCAATGGTGGTGTGATAGGTTGGTAACCCAAAGGACTTGTGAATAAGCTAATTGACTTGTGTCGAGTCCTTGCTTTGTGCAAAACCTAAATATGCCAAAACTCTCCCATATCCAAGCAATTACCTTAGATCTCGACGACACACTGTGGCCTGTTGCACCCACGATAACAGGTGCAGAGCAAGATTTACTCAACTGGCTACTTATCAACACGCCTGAAACTGCAAAGTTAACCCAGAAAACTGAAATCAAAATAGCAATCCGCCAAAGTGTGCTGGCAAAACACACCCTAAAAGCGCATGACTTAGGTTTTTTACGGCGTGAGGTGATTCGCGAAACCATGCGACAAGCGGGGGACGATCCTCAATTAGCGAACGAGGCATATGCGGTTTTTGATAACGCAAGGCAGCGTGTCATGCTCTATGAAGGAGTCAAAGAGGCTTTGGCCCGTCTATCTACCAAGTTTCGCCTGGTAGCGATTTCTAATGGCACTGCAGACGTTTTTGTCACGCCCGCTGCCCCATACTTTCATGCGGCCTTTAAAGCACATGAAGTGGGTGTTGCCAAACCGGACATAAAAATTTACCAAGCAGCCACCTCATATTTGGCGCTAGACCCCGAACAAGTCCTGCACATTGGCGACGATGCCCATACAGATGCTTGGGGTGCGCGTGAGGCGGGTTTGCATTCGGTGTGGGTCAATCCACAAGACCATGCATGGACGCACGACTCACCCCAACCTTGGACAATAAGGCATCTGTGTGAGGTGGCGGACCACTTTCAGGTCTGAGCTGACAGCGCACATTAAGGTGGCAGGGTATGAAACGCGCACATAGACGGCCAGCGACGGGGTCGAATAATTTGGATTTCAAACCCGATCAAACATCAATCTTCTACTTCGCTACCTCGGTCAAAGTCCTTCAGCAAGGCATAACGCTTATTTCTTTGCTCTTGCACCATGCGAATAACACGCTTCATTGGGATACCCACCAAAGAAAGTGCATGGGTTGCCAACATCAAAGATCCTTCAATCGTTTCTGGCACCACTTCTGCAGCACCAGCTGCCTGAAGTTTTTCTAAATCCACATCATCTTGTGTCCTGACAATAACCGGCACATGTGGGGCGTGCTCTTTGGTGAGTGCAAGCACACGCATGGCGGACGCATTTTCCAAATAAGTGACAACCACTGCACTGGCACGCACCAAGCCCACCGCCATGAGCGACTGCAAACGAGCTGCATCGCCATAAACAACTTGTTCTCCATGGGATTGTGCTCGACTGATTCGGTCTGGATCCAAATCAAGAGCCATGTAAGGAACATGTTGAGTTTGCAATAGCTTGGCTAAGTTTTGGCCACACCGCCCATACCCACAAATGATGATGTGCTTTTCAATGTCGATACTTTTCTGCGCAATTTGGGTCATTCCCAGAGATTGCTGCAACCAATCGCTTGAAGACCATTTCATCACCCAATCGTTGGCGTTCATGATGATGAAAGGCGTAGCCAACATGGAAAGCACCATGCTGGCCAGAACAGGGTTGAGCCAATCTGCAGGAATCAATTGATTTTGACTACCCAATGTGAGCAACACAAAACCGAACTCGCCTGCCTGCGCCAAATACAAACCAGTTCGCAAAGAAATACCTTCACTGGCACCGCTCAATCGAGTGACGACCGCAATAAGTACAAATTTAAAAAGAACGGGCACTGTGAACAAAAACAAGACGAATGCCCATCTATCCCAAATAATGCGCCAGTCAAGCATCATTCCAATGGTGATGAAAAACAGTCCAAGCAAGATATCGTGAAACGGCTTGATGTCCATCTCAACCCGGTGCTTGAATTCAGTTTCGGAAATTAACATGCCGGCTACAAAAGCCCCCAGTGCCAAGCTAAGTCCGGCAAGCTCCGTAAGCCATGCCAAGCTCAATGTGATTAACAGGACGTTCATCACAAAAAGCTCTTCGCTTTGACGCCGAGCCACTAACAGCAGCCACCAACGCATCAATCTTTGACCACCGGTTAGCAACAAGGTAATCAATGCTGCAGCTTTGAGCGAAGCCACTAACAAAGCAGGAAGCAATTCCTCCGCAGGCGCATTCAGCGCAGGAATCAGAACCAACAACGGCACGACCGCCAAATCTTGAAAGAGCAACACGCCAACCACACGCTTGCCTTACTCGGTGTCCAACTCCAAACTGTCAGACATCATCTTGATCACAATAGCGGTGCTGCTCATGGCCAAAGCACCCGACAAAGCCAGAGCCGTCTGCCACTTCATTTGCCAAAAAGTGGGCGCAATGCTGTTTAACAACAAAGAGCTTATTGTTAAAAACGCAATGGTCATCACCACCTGAAGTACACCCAATCCAAACACATGCTTTTTCATGGACTTCAGCTTGGGTAAATTGAATTCCAAGCCAATGACAAACATCAGAAAGACCACACCAAACTCGGCCAGATGGCGGATGCTTTCGGAGTTTTGCGCCAAGGCCAGCGCATTCGGTCCAATCAAGACGCCGACAAGTAAATAGCCCAACATAGGCGGTAGCTTCAATAGACGACAGCCCACAACACCCAACACGGCAGCCAACAGGTATAAAAGCATTAATTCCAAGGACGTCATAGCGCTATCCTAAATCACACTGGGTGACAGCTATTTGCACTATGACTAGTGTCACGCTTGATGCCATCAACTTGGTAAAACAAATTGCCAGTGGAAATCCTGCCCTTGGGACACCAAGGACAACCTTGGATCAAAAAGAAAATCTTGCGCGTTACCAGGGTGATTGGGTAAGTACAGCTGAGTGGTGAGTACTTGACCGCCCTTGCGCTGAACTTTGACATGCAAGTGGGGTGTTCTTCCAGGATAGGAACCAGGAATAACCGTTTCCAAGAAAAATTCTCCTTTGCTATTGGCGAATTGATGCCCCCTCAGACTAAAGCCTTTTGTGTCGTACTGACCTCTTTCATCGCATTGCCAAAAGTCCAATATGGCACCAGGTAGAGGTCTACAAGCTGTATCCACAACACGACCCGTTACTCGCATCCGGGGCGATTTCATTTTGGGCTCTACAAGTGAAACACGCTCTGGCGAGATGGGCATGTAGAAGGGCCTTGCATCTGGGGTGGCGTTTGTTTTTCGCACAAAGGATTCGCCGACTGCTGCGCTAATGACTTTCGGCTAGTGACTATGGCAGGCGCAATTAAACCGAAAGAAATTACTAGGCGTCCATAACCCTGCAAAATATTTCGACGAGAAATAATGTCTTCTTGCAATGATGTTCTCCAAGAATTAATTTTGTCTCATCCATTGTGAGTCAAAATTCATCCCATAGCTGTCTAACGACATATTCAGCACCTCTGAGGCTAAGGTGATCATCATCTATATAAAACAAGACACCGTTTTTTGCGCCGTAACACCATTCTTCATCGCACAAAGCTTGGGCTAAATCGATGACTTTGATTTCAGGTCTTTCTGAAAGTATCCTATCTACACCAGCCCTGTGCATTTTGGTTCTAGCCAGAAAATCACTTTTCTTAACTGCACATGGGTCCATCGCCTTAGGGGTAACAACCAAAGGTCTGAAAGAAAAACAGCTTCTGATATCAAAACCAAGCTCTGGAACGTCGTGCAAAAAGGTTACCTTTTTATTTGCGGCCAACAAAGCATCCAAGGTATTTGACAAGCCACTCATAAAAACCTCTTTATTGTTTCGCAGCTGCCTGTCTTCGTCATCAAAGTGCAGAACCCAGCTCCCAAATTGTGTTGACTCTAGGTCTCCAAAACCTTTGCCCGTTGTGTACATGGGCCCCCTGCTTGTCAGAATGACTTCCTTGATGGCCGGATCCTTGATCACTCTCACAATAGCTTGCGTACCTTTTTGTAAACAATTTCTGGTGTCTCCACCGAGGTCTTGAATAACGACATTTAGCAATGGCGCACATCCATCGCTTCCACCATAAAGACCCAAGGCCTGACCGTTGGCTTTAAAACGCTCAACCAGTCCAGCGTAAATGGTTAGCGCATGGCTATCCCCTATCACCACAGTCGATGGAGCAGGCCCACTTGAAAGGCAACGGGGCCCCTCATTGCTTGCGTCGCGGCAATACCACTCCATGCTGGTCGGAATATTGAATGCAAGGTCGGCGATTTGTTCTTCGATCAACTGACTGGAAAATCTTGACTTGAATCCATTCGATAGATAGGTAGTCAATCCCAAGCTTGCTGTGAGCAATAGCAGTGTGATCAAAGCGTAAGTTTTAGCCCTGAGATGTTGGCCAAAACGCATTGGCCGCTCTATAAAGTAGTAGGTCAGCAAAGACAACACAAATGCAATGGCAATGCATGAAACACGAATTTGCCAATCTGGCTGACTTTGTTCAAGAATTCTTGCAAATGACAACAGCGGCCAATGCCATAAATACAGAGGGTAACTTATCAAGCCAATGCCAACCAGGATTCGGCTGGGCAGAAGCGATTGGTTAAACCATGGTGTATTTCCAGCAAGAATGATCAACAAAGTGCCAAGCACTGGCAATATCGCCCAGGCACCTGGAAAACGCGTGTCTTGATCAATAAAAAATATGCTTGCAATTAACAGCATCAAGCCCAAAAAAGAGAGTCCGTGCCTTATCCATTTGTACTTTTCGAACTGGACTTTTATTGGGCTCAATCCCACAAAGTTTGCATGAGTCAACAAAGCCAACAAACTTCCTGATAGAAGCTCCCACATGCGGGTGAAGGGCAAGAAGAATGTTGCAGATGCGAATTTTTCAACCATCAAGAGGTTTAAAAGCAAAGAGCCAAACAAAAGGACGGAAGTTATCCGGAGTGCATTTAATTTGTACTTGAATACCAAGCACAATGTCAAAGGCCAGAATAAATAAAATTGCTCCTCTACCCCCAGACTCCAAAGATGCAGCAATGGTTTTGTGTTGGCGGCGTAATCAAAGTAACCACTCTCGCTCCAAACAACCCAATTCGGAATCAACAATGCAGTGGCAGTTATATGCTTACCCAGTAATTTGTATTCGTCAGACAGTAAAGCGAACCAACCAAATATTTGACAGGCCACTAACACCAAAATCAGAGAAGGGAGAAGACGTCTTACTCTGCTTGCGTAAAAGCCACTGATACTGAAATTGTGTTTATGGAGACCGTCTTGAATAAGCTTGGTAATCAAAAACCCAGAGATCACAAAGAAAATATCTACACCAACAAAGCCGCCTGCAACCCATTCAGGAAAGGCATGAAATGCAATGACTGTCAGTACAGCAACAGCACGCAATCCGTCTATATCAGGGCGGTAATTTATGGCTTGTGAAGATTTCATACATCGCGGACAAAGACAAAGCATCTAAGGAATAGCCAGCTCAAGCCTGCCAAAACTGTTTTCTTTCATGGCTGCTCCTAGGGTTTTTCACTTACTCCATAGTTTTTGTTTTTTTCAATATAAGATTAAACGATCTTTTCTAGTTTATTTACTCAAAATGTCAGTTCATTCTTATCCAATCCTGTCTGCCCTGACCGTATTCACTTTAAGCCACCTCATCATGGCTGCGGCAATCAGCGCAGAAACAGTTGATCCCGTGAAAATGGTAGATTCTTTTGAAGCTGCAGGCGGGAAGTTTGAAGGTTATCGCCGTTCGGGAGCCAAGGGAATATGCGCAACGGCTGAATTTGTAGGCAGCACTGAAGGTCGCAGTTTGTCATCTGCCTTCGTCTTCAGTGGCCAAAAAATTCCGGTGATCGTTCGCTTTTCTGTAGGCGGTGGCAACCCCAAAGCTGCAGACAATGCCAAGAGCCAACGCAATATGGCGCTGCAGTTCAAACTTCCAGGCGGTGAAACATGGCAAATGGGAAATATCTCATCGCCTGTTTTTGGATCATCAACCCCAGCACAATTGCTCGGTCGCCTAGAGTCACTCACACCAGACCCTTCAACCAAAGCGCCCAACCCTGAAAAGGTCAAAGCATTTGCAGAGGCCAATCCTGAAGTGCTACTTCAAGGCAAATACTTTGCTAGCCAACCTGTACCAGCCAGCTTTGCATCGGTCAATTACTGGGGTGTCAATGCCTTTGCATTTGTCAACAGCAAGGGCGATAAGCAATTTGGCAAGTGGATTTTCGAGCCATCCGCCGGTGTGATGGGTCTCAGCGATGAAGAGGCAAAGGCGAAGGGACCCAATTTCTTGTTCGAAGAACTTCGTCAACGTGTCAAGGATGGCCAAGTCACTTTCAATTTCAACCTTCAATTAGCGGAACCTGGCGATAGGCTAGACAGTGCCACAGTGCCTTTACCCGAAGCCCGTCGCAAAGTAACGCTGGGCAACTTAAAGGTCACGGCCGTCTCTGAAGATTCTGGAGGCGCTTGTCGTGACATCACTTTTGTGCCTACCGTCTTGCCCAAAGGTGTAGAACCATCCAATGATCCTATGCTCGCTGCAAGAGCCGCCCCTTATGCTGTTGGTATTGGTCGCAGACTCTCTGAAGGTTCTAAGCAATGATGCATGGCGTTGTTGACCCTAACGTCTACCAACTGACCGAAGGTGATATTTCTTATGTCATTCAAATGGCCTGGGAAGACCGTACTTCCTTTGAGACCATCAAAGAACGCGTCGGACTTACAGAAGCTGAAGTGATCCGTCTCATGAGGGCTGAGTTAAAGCCTCAATCTTTCAGATTATGGAGAAAACGGGTCACAGGTCGAGCTACCAAACACAGGGCCTTGAGGCATCCAGAAATGAAATTCAATGATCGCCAAATTGCCGACCACCGCAGAGCCAACTGCTGACCCCTTATTTAGATGTAGGAGCAACCATGAGTGAAGACCCACGATGCTGCGGAACAGGTACTTGCATCATCAATGCAGATGGCGTTTGTTGGTGCGGCCAAGTGTGGGATGGAGAAAAAATGTGTATGCCTATTTCTATCGCAACAAAGAATGCTGTCCAGGATGAGACTGAAAAAGTCACTGATCCTTCTCCCTCTCGCTAGTGTCTTGGTGCTGTCAAGCCATATTGGCTGGGTCAGAGACGACCTAGGACTGTTACTCACCATTGATGACCAGCCCATTGATGTAGTTGGAAAATTCGAAGATCAGCTGAATAAATTGATCAGGAACTGTGGAGCAGTTGAGCGTTTGGCTCCCTCAACTAAGCAGTACCAACTGGCTCAAAGTTTGATTCATGACTACAGCCCACCAGATTCAAGCCATTCAAATATTTCCAGCGCTTGGGCCATGGGACGTTGGATATTGGTTGAGGTTGAATTCAAAGAACTGCTTCCTGCAGTTGTCATGATTCAAAAGGCAGATTCTGATGCGGCAATCGTGCCTGATGCAGTTTGGAGTGGCTACACCCATCCACACCTGCCAGCCCCCTTCATCAGGAAGTTTTTAATTTAAAAGATAAACTCACCGCCTCTAGCGCTGATCAACTGCTTTGAACCTCAATCAGATTCTTTCAAACAACCATAAATGTCAAACAACATCCATAGGCCATCACGGACGGCCCTGCTCCTCGGATTTGGAGGTTTGATCCCATTTGTAGGACTGTCAAGCCTTTGCATATTCACTTCCGGGACACACCAGCAAACACTTTTATTCAGTCTTTTGGCCTATGGCGCAACCATCATCAGCTTCCTAGGCGCTATACACTGGGGACTCACAATGATGGAATCTTCACCAAACAGCCTGCGACTTGTTTGGGGGGTGATTCCCAGTTTGGCGGCATGGCTTAGCTTGATTTTCAACACCCAACTGGGTCTTGCCATTCAATGTTTGATACTTTGGGCCTGCTTCTTTGTGGACTTTAAAACTTACCCGACGTTCAATTTATCGGCTTGGCTCAAGATGCGATTTGCATTGACGCTCATTGCAAGTGTGAGTTTGTTTGCGCCACTAGCTTTTAATTACATTCAATAAATTAATTACTGTCAAAAAGTACCATGAGCTACTCTTTGGTTTGGTTCAAACGCGACTTGCGCTGGCAAGACCATTCTGCGTTAGCCAAGGCTAGCAAAAATGGACCTGTCAGATGCATTTATGTCGTCGAACCAGAGCTGTGGCTGCTACCCGATGCAGCGCTTCAGCACTTCGAATTTATACGCGAGTCATTGCAAGTATTGGACGCACATTTACGATCGCTGGGAGGATCCATCGACATTCATCATGGCGAACTATCAGATGTCCTGAGTCGAATTTGGCAAGACGCTCCATTTACAGGACTGTACTCACACGAAGAAACAGGCAATGGATTCTCATATGCACGCGATCTGAAAGTTTCAGCATGGTGCAAACTACACGGGGTTGTTTGGCATGAATTCCCACAGTTTGGCGTTGCGCGAGGTTTGAAAAAACCGTAACCTTTGGCAAAGCGCATGGGAACGACATATGGCGTCGCCTATTGAAAAAGTGGATTCCTTGCGCTTTTGGGGGAAACCTTCTGAGAGTGCATTTTCAATGGATGCTCCCCGTCATTTAAAGCACAACCCGCCCATGCGACAACTTGGCGGTCGTGTTCATGCATTAAAGACATTACACAGTTTTCTCAATGCCCGCAGTATGGGCTACCGAGGTGGTATTTCGTCGCCGTTGTCTGCACCCGATGCATGCTCTAGGTTGTCCGCCTACTTAAGCTATGGCTGCATCAGCATGCGAGAAGTGGTGCAGCAAACACGTGCTCACATGGCAGAGATGCCGCAGCAGGCAAGTAGACACCGAGCTGGCTTGGTAGCTTTCACAAGTCGCCTCTACTGGCATTGCCATTTCATCCAAAAACTCGAGAGTGAACCTGAAATCGAATGGCGCAATATGCACCAAGGGTATGACGGTCTGCGCGAACATGATTTCAACCTTGAATACTTCGAAGCCCTTAAAGAAGCCCGTACTGGTTGGCCCATGGTGGACGCCTGCGTCACCATGCTGAGAGAAACAGGATGGCTGAACTTTCGCATGCGAGCGATGCTGGTTTCGGTTGCAGCCTATCCCTTATGGCTGCATTGGCGTCCTGTTGGCGAATGGTTGGCAACACAGTTTTTAGACTACGAACCAGGCATCCACTGGAGCCAATTGCAAATGCAGTCAGGCACAACAGGGATCAATACCACCCGGGTGTACAACCCGATCAAGCAAGCCCAAGACCATGATCCTTATGGAAAATTCGTCAGGCGATGGCTGCCCTACATGCGCCCTGTTCCAGACAGTTGGCTGTTTGAACCCTGGCTGATGCACGAGCAACAAAAAAACAAGCTTGGCCTCAGCGGTCACATCACCGAGCCCCTCGTCGATTTGGCTTCTGCCATCCGCGAATCAAAACAACGCCTGTACGCTAGAAGAAAACAACCAGAGACCATCGACGGCAAAAAAGCTGTCATCGATAAACACGCTTCACGCAAATCCATGCCGTCACGTCAAAAAACAGTTTCTACAAAAAGGCTTAACGAAAGTCAGCTTGGCTTTGACTTTTAGGGGTTAATTAGAAAAACTTTGAACATCAAAATTTCGTACTGATGAATATGCCCATGGGTGCCAAATGGGTGTTTGATGGCAGAAGTTCTTGGCCCTATGTACCAGCCTCGTTCGATTGGGATGCATCACCATCCTGACCCATCAATGAGTCGATTGTCTGTAATCTCTTGAGTGGATCAAGCTCAGATAAGAGTTGGACCTTCAACTCTGTGCTGATATTTAACGCTTCCGCATATCGATTGGCCACCCAGCCGCACTGGTCTAAAAGATAGGGTTGCAAGATAGGCAGTCTATTGAGCTGTCCCTGTTTTTGAGCACTTGCGATGATTTTGCCTAAACGACCAGCATGGTGCTCTAGATATGCAGGTATTTCAACTTCTGAGTCTTGGGCAAGGATGGAAATATCACCCTGCCACACGCCAAAGGGCCCAGGCTGTGTGTCAATCAACTCAAAGCGAAGTCCCCCTTGACAAATGACTCGGAATAAATTGGGTTGTACCTGTTCAAACTCACGAATATGTGCGTGGCACCCGTAGGCATGCAATATAGGTGTCTCTCCAGGCACTTGGACCTCGCTGCCTTTTTTCAACCACACCACACCAAACGGCAGTTGCTGTTGGTGACAACGTTTGATCAAGTCAAGATACCTAACCTCAAAAATTTGAAGCGACAGCATGCCATCAGGAAACAGCCCATGTGAGAGAGGGAAGAGAGGAGTTGGGTGCATGGTGAAATCTGTCTTAAGGTTCTATCCGTGAATGATCAAATGACTGCCCTTATAGTCTAGCCAATGCAAAGGTTGATAACGTCAAAGCAATGGATAACCTCAGTCTGCAAAAGAGGTCAAGATGAGCATGGATGATCCAGATTTTTTGGCATTAGCCCGCGCACAATGGCGATGGCGAGGGAAGGATCGTCCACCGTTTGCGCAAGTCCCTGCGCAAGGGCAACTTTCAGTTTGGGATTTTCCACGTCCACCTGAACTGGTGCGTGATAAGCGCGAAATCCTGGTGTTCTGGGGAAAGACCCTGGTAGCTCAAACCCGTGGCGCCTGGGCGGTTAGAGAGACCGCACACCCGCCTACCTTTTATCTTCCGATGTCTGACGTAAAGGATGGTCTTTTGCAGCCTGCAGGACGCGGTTCATTTTGCGAATGGAAAGGCCCTGCGCTTTATTGGGATCTGATGGATGACGAGCGTCGATTGCGACAGGTTGCTTGGAGCTATCCGAAGCCATTGGCTGGAGCAGAACCTCTGGCTGATTGCATTGCTTTTTACGCTCACCATCTTGATTGCACAGTCGATGGTGCGCATGTTGTTGCGCAGTCTGGTGGGTTCTATGGGGGGTGGATCACACCTGATCTATCTGGGCCATTCAAGGGTGAGCCCAACAGCAGCCACTGGTAAAACCAAAGTCACTCAATGACTTTGACACCTTTCCAAAAAGCGACACGGCCTTTGATTTCTTCTGCCTGCGGTTTGGGGTCAGAGTAGTACCAGACCGCATCATTGTTCAGTTCGCCGTTCACCAGCAGCGACAAATAACTTGCCTGTCCTTTCCATGCGCACATGGTTTTGTGGTTGCTCGGGGACACAAAGTTTTTATTCAAGGCATCTACTGGAAAGTAGTGGTTGCCTTCAACCAGAACGGTGTCGTTACTTTCCGCAACCACGGTGTCGTTCCAAATAGCTTTCATGATGAGGTCTCCTGTTGTTAAGGAATAGTGAGCCAGAATAGGCCAAAGTACTGTTGGGGGTCCGTCCAAAATGAACCCACTTGCAGGCCCGCTAAATGAGCGGCTTGCTCTACACCAGCAACCGTGAACTTATGCGAATACTCAGTGTGCAGGGTTTCGCCTTGCGCAAACGAATAAGCTACGCCATTCAAATGCACGGTTTGAGATTTCAAACTGAGCAAATGCATTTCTATCCTTTGCAATGGGGCGTTGTAAAAAGCGCTGTGTGCAAATTGCGTGAGATCAAAATCGCACCCAAGCTCGCGGTTAGCACGCGTCAACAAGTTGAGATTGAAAGCAGCAGTCACGCCTTGCGAATCGTTGTAAGCCTTATGTAACACCGCAGGGGACTTGATCAGATCGACACCCAGCAGCAAAGCGCCACCGCTCAAGTGTTGGACACAGTTTTGAAAAAAAGTATGGGCTTGTTCCGGGGAGAAGTTGCCCATTGTTGAACCTGGGAAAAAAGCTATGCGCTTGCCCGTACCTGGTATTGAAGAAGGCAGATGCCATGGGTTGGTGTAATCAGCCACCACAGGAAGTATCTTCAGTGTGACAAACTCAGTTTGCAACTCAGCACTGGCAGCATTCAAGTGTGGACCCGAAATATCCATCGGCACATAGCGCGCAGGATTTTTAGCCACATTGAGCAAATAACGAATTTTTTGCAAAGAACCCGCGCCAAATTCAATGATGTCCGCATTTTCACCCATGCACTCAGCCATCTCACCTGCATGGGATTGCAAAATAGACAACTCAGTTCGGGTTGGGTAGTACTCCGGTAATTCGCAGATACGGTCGAATAAAGCCGAACCCGCTTGGTCATAAAAATATTTTGGAGAAATGCGCTTGGGCGTTTGCGACAGCGCGGTTTGCATATCCTGCATGAATTGCAGACGTTCGGTTTCTGGGACGGTCATATCCATTGGATTTAGTTATCTTTAGCCAAACGTAAGCCGCTGAACTGCCAGCGTGCAGCCGCTGGGAAAAAGTTACGGTACGTGTGGCGGCTGTGGTGCTCTGGGGTAGCTAGACTGCTTCCACGCAACACTTGTTGTCCGACCATGAATTTGCCGTTGTACTCTCGGACCGCGCCTGTAGCCGGCACAAAACCAGGGTAAGGCTCATAAGCAGAACGGGTCCATTGCCATACCTGTGAATGTAAGTCGTGTATATCAGTATGCGCACTGGCAATTTCCCACTCAAACTCAGTGGGTAGTCGGGCACCAGACCATTGCGCGAAAGCAGATGCTTCATAAAAACTCAGATTAGCCACAGGCGTATTCGGATCGAGTTTTTGCACGCCGCTTAAGCCGAACACCTGCCAATGGTCTGAGGGCGAGCGAGGGTCGCCGGGAGCCAACCAATACTGCGGACATTGCCAACTGTTTTGTAGAACTTGCAATCTGCCTTCAGACAGCCACAGGTCAGCTTTGTCGTAGCCACCATCATTTATGAAAGACAGGTACTCGCCGCAGGTCACCAGTCGATTAGCCATCTGAAAGCTTTGCACAAACCGCTGGTGTTTCGGTGTTTCGTTATCGAAAGAAAAGCCTGGTTGATAAACTGACCTGCCAATGGTGGTCAAAGATTCATCAAATGACAGCCATTCCAGCTCTGCGAAATAGGCAGGCGGGTGTGAGAAAGAGCTGTTGTAGGCCGGTAGCTGTGGGTTGCAAGACAACAAATGCAGGGCATCGGTCAACAACAGTTCTTGATGCTGCTGCTCGTGGTTCATGCCAAGCTCGATCAAAGCCAATGATTGTTCGGCGAGCACATCTTTGCTACTTAACAGTTGTTGCATCGACGCATCCACATACTGTCGAAATGCCAGCACCCGTGACAACGCTGGTCGGGTCAGCAGGCCACGCTGGGGACGGGGGTGGCGTGGCCCCAAGGCTTCGTAATATGAGTTGAAAAGATAAGAAAAAGAAGCGTCAAATACTTTGTAACCAGGAAGAAAAGGCAACAGAACCAAGTTTTCAAAAAACCAGCTGGTATGTGCCAAATGCCATTTAGTCGGACTGGTATCTGACATAGACTGCACACACTGATCCTCAGCGCTGAGTGGCGCGGCCAAATTCAAAGAGTGTTGGCGCAGGTGCGTATAGCGCTTTAACAAAGAGGAATGCATGCGGTTTGAAGTCTAAGGCTAACTCATTAGATTTGGCATTTGACCATGACTCGTAACAATATTTAATATTTGCCAAACTGGGGGAATTCAAGTCTATTTATGCCATGGATAATCAAACATTATCAATATACCTATGTTGTATCAAGGAACGACCATGAGTGAAGACCCAAGATGCTGTGGAACAGGAACTTGCATCATCAATGCTGATGGTGTTTGCTGGTGTGGCCAAGTATGGGATGGGGAAAAAATGTGTCGACCCAAAACCATCCAGAGTGATGGGATGGCTGAAGACTTACCAACAGTGGATACGCCTAAAGATTAGAACCAAAGACAAATGACGCTGTTTGCAAACTGATACCCGTTCGATGATGACAACAAAATCTTCTTACAAGGGCAATAAACAAAATTTACCCAGCAAGCCTTGTCAAGTTTGTGGGCGTGTAATGACTTGGCGTAAATCGTGGGCCAAAAATTGGCAAGAGGTCAAGTACTGTTCAGATGCTTGTAGAAAATACAAAACGAATACCCACACCCAATGAGTTTCGACAGACTGTGCTAGTTTTCAGCCAATGACAACACCCCTTCGACACTTGGTTCTGGTTTTAGGTGATCAACTCAACGCTGATGCCTCAGCCTTGAGCGACTTTGATCCACAGCGAGACGCCGTATGGATGGCCGAAGTCAATGAGGAGTCGACACATGTGGTGTCATCCAAACAGCGCACCACGGTTTTTTTGAGTGCCATGCGGCATTTCGCAGTGGCCTTGCGTGAAAAAGGTTGGCAGGTAATCTACAGCGAATTGGACGCAGCTGACAATCTTGGCAGCTTGGCTCTAGAGCTTGAGAAAACCTTAGCAAAGCAACATCCCGACAAACTCATCATGACCGCGCCTGGCGAATGGCGGGTTCTGCAAAGCTTGCGATCAGTGGCTGCAAAACATCAACTGGTGTTGGAGATTCGTGATGACATGCATTTTTTCAGCACGGTACGAGATTTTGCAGCTCACACCGAGAACCGCAAGCAGATCCGGTTGGAATATTTCTACCGCGAACTTCGGCAGAAAACTGGCATCCTGATGGATGGCAAAAAGCCTATTGGTGACAAGTGGAATTTTGATGCAGACAACCGAGGCAGCTTTGGAAAGAGCGGGCCAGGTGTACTTCCCTCCCCGACCCGTTTTGCGCCT
>Ga0214921_10004159_pt1 | contig 21557 bp, 29 predicted proteins | sample LL1505_MetaG_FD_177992 | JGI IMG/M metagenome (GOLD analysis project Ga0214921, IMG submission 177992) | Freshwater microbial communities from Lake Lanier, Atlanta, Georgia, United States - LL-1505 | ecosystem: Environmental > Aquatic > Freshwater > Lake | place: USA: Georgia | collected... | reverse complement strand
ATTTTAATGTTATTGGTGATAATATTTGTGATAATATATCGAAATTTGTTATTTTATTACCTGCTTCGCGTAATGCTGCTACGTCTACTTTTGGATACATCATCAATAGATTCATTGCTTCTCTTGGTGTGAAGCTGATATTGGGTCTTGTGAATCTATAGGATCCTAATAGTGAATCTTGATATATTCCAATAATAGGTGCATTACCGGATGGACTGATTATTTGGTATGGAATTGCTGCCAAATGTCTTAATTCTGTTTCCGCTAGTGTGTTCTGCGGTGCATGTAAATTCATTTCATCGCCATCAAACTTCGCAGCATAAATGGTCTGGATTTTTTGTAATTAATTTATGTTTATTTTTCCAGGCTAAATATACTACACCCCCTAAGTTTCCAAAGGGGAAGGACTGTACCTTAAGCAAACTCGGGATGGCTAATCCTTCATTGTTCACCAACACCTCAGCAGTCTCTGAGTGCCCATCATATCCTACCATAACGGACTTAGACAGTAGCACTGCGGATTTCCTATTTCATACTTTCGTAATCATCATTTCACTTTTTTACCATCGGCTGTCGGTTATTAACCGAGATCCTCACAGACGTTTCCTGTAGTGAGTGGTAGTGAATGCTTTAAGGTGTTCCCGTCAACAAGGTGTTTTGCAAATAAATCAATAAATTCTTGGGGCATTTCTATTTTTTTTTCTTTATGGTAGTCTACTAACTTTTTATAATGTTGTTCAATTTGTGTTTTTATTATTTTACAGTTTTTTGATAAATTTTCTTTTACAGATAAAGGCATTGTGTTTCTCCAATTAAATGCTATCAATTGTTGAGCTTTGTCTTCAAGATTGAATTTCGATAAAGGAATTACATGGTCTATATGCCATTCTGTTCCACGGTTATCAAGAGTATATTTTTCGTTAATAGATAAAAGCCAATCCAAATATTCTTTTGTTGAAATACCCAGATATTCAATAGTATGTTTGTCTTTTTTAACTAAAGCATTCCATACTGTACGACGGACATTTCTTGAAAGTTTATATATTGGTTCATCTCTCTCGCAATCTTTACATCTTAACCGATTATATCTAAATCTTTCTTTAGGTTTTATAGTAAAACAAACACTGCATTTCTTGTTATTTTCACCAATTTCTTGCTGTTTTAATTTCCGTCGTTCAAGTCGTTTATTATGTTTGAACTCACCTGCTTTCTGTATAGCTTTTAATCTATGTTCTTCATCATTTTGATATCTCAAACGACGTTTATTATTATTACAGTCTAAGCATATTTTACGACATTTTATAAAAGAAGCAATTGATTTGGTTTCATTACAAGTATTGCATTTTTGGTTTGTTTCTGCATCTATATTTTCGATAGCATTATCTCGGATTTCTATTCGCCTTTTATTGTTACATATTTTACATATGTTACGTTTTTTAATAAATTTATCAACTTCCTTTTTTTCACCACATCTTGAACAACATTTTTTGTCTAAAGGTTTCGTATCGTCTACCATTTATTATATAAGAAGATTTTTCTTTATATTTATTTTATCCAAGAATATTGAAATTATTCACTAGGGAGTAACACGCTTTTCACGCTCCCTGTTGCCGACAATGATGGTCTAAAAATTTTATCGGCATTGTATGGCTTGGTATCAGCCACGTTCATTCTAAAAGTGTCACCTTTTTTCATAATCTTCACGATATGACACATCATAGACATTCTATGAAGAGACGGTTGTCTATTGAACAAAACCGCATCTCCATCCATCATATGACGATGTACTATATCACCGTTTTCCAATTTAATAGAATCACGGTCAACATATCGTAGCGAGATATTTTCTCCATTGCGTCTTTCGAGTATCTTAGCACCAGGATAAACCTCAGGTCCATTCTGAACTAATTTCATCAAAAAGTCGCGATTACGATCATTTACCTTAATAGGCTTTGTCAAGTTCATAGCAATTTTCGTCGGTACACCCAACTGACGACATGATAGATTCGGATCACCTGTAATAACTGAACGAGCACTGAAATCTACACGTTTACCCATCAGGTTACCACGAATACGACCATTTTTACTATTCAAACGACCCATAATACACTGTAAAGGACGACCAGAACGCTGTGCCATAGGAACAGCACCCTTCACTTTGTTATTGACAATCATAGCAACAAAATACTGTAAAACCGTACTTAACCCTTCAATTACATTTTGCGATGCATTTGCAGCTAATTTGTCCGCTAAGTCGCGGTTGGTTTTAATAATATTACTATAAATATGTGTCAGGTCATCTTCACTTCTTTGCTGTGCATCATGTTTTACCGATGGCCGCATGGCTGGTGGAGGCACTGGAAGTGCTTGACAAACCATCCATTCTGGACGAGACCACACTGGACTGAAACCCATGAAACTGATATCTTCATCTGAAATACGCTTAAATATTTTCAAAATGATTTCTGGGGTAAGACGAATGTTTACTTTTTTACTTTCACTTTCACCTTCTGTTTCGATGTTTTCCCATATTGCATAGATTGTCGAAAATCCTTCGAGTTTGATTTTATCTGGCTGTTTACAACCACAACCATCTTCGATGGATTCTCCACAACGTTTTACTTTAGTGGAAGCAGCAGATACATATTCCCAACGATCTTCTGAATTCTTGTTCAATATGTGTTTATGTTGATTTTTGTTTACTAATAATTTACTACATTTGAAACATACACATTTACATATTTTCATTATTTCTTTTATATGTTGAATAAAGAATACCGGGCGAGCCATTTCAATATGACCAAAATAACCAGGAGTATCAATATATGTCAAACCATCCGTAGGACAAATTAATCCAGGTTCTAATACACCCATTCTTGGATCAAATAAACCACCAATTACAGGTTTGTTATTGATGTATGTATCACGAGAAGTGACTTCTACCACCGAATTTTTCCTAATTTCTTCGGGTGATAACATACTAAATTGAACACCAATAATCCTAGATGGATTCTTGAATTCATTGAGTTTGGTTTTGTAAGCTGCCATTCTAATATATCTATATTATATTGTTTATATATTTTTATTGTAATTCAATTTTTTCAATTTTATTTGAATTTATAAAAAATCCGTTGTTAATTTTCAATATAAATACCAAAATCAAAATGAATAAAACCAACAATATTAAATCACCAAATGTATATTCTTTAATAAAAATACGTATCGCCTTGAAATTCCAGCATTCATAACCAAAAATATTATAAAACGATTTTATACGATTATTTGAATTGTTTTCTTCATCCCATATTTGTTCAAAAACAATTTCTGGATTATTATAAATATTCAATCCCATAAAGATGATTTGTATATCTATATGATAAATCATTTTGTGTTTTAAAATTTTTTCTGCACTTTTTTTATTTACTATATATGCAGTTGTTATTAGAGATGGAAAATTCGTATATCTTGATTCATCAAACCAATTAAATTTGGGTAAATAATCCAATTTGATTATATCCCAATCACTTGGTGCATTTTGTATACTTTCTTGTATTTTTTTATTCCAATCTTGAAAACATGGTTCAGCATCATCTTCTAATATGACGGCATAATCTTTGTTTGAAGTTTCTAAAAAAGTTTTTAGTGCTCGTCGGTGGCTCATAAAACAACCCAGGGCTGACTTTGGACATAAATATCTAGTCAAATAAAATATTTCGTTGTTTTTTATGAAATCTTCATGTTCTCCATATACTCCAGGAATTCGTATGTATTTATCGTCTAAATAATTATTTATTTTTTCTAATCTATTGGTATCTTTATCAAGGTTTATAACATAAATATCAAAATCGTTCTCCATTATAATATAAAAACATGTTTTTTAGTTTATTAATACAAATTGTAATCAAAAAAATAAATTTGTAAAAAAATTGAATTAGAAAAATATCAATATTTTAATAACAAATAATACTATTGTAATTGAAAATGCCATCTAACACAAAACAACAACAACTTCTTGCTGATAAAAAAAAGAAACAAAACAAGAATGTTTCAAAAAATACAAGATTAAGAAAAAATGCACCAGATTCTGATTCTGAAGATGATGATATTTTAGAAATTCTTGATGATATTTCCGAGGATGACACAAGTGAATCTTCTTATAAACCTCCTAGTAAAAAAAGAAGATCAAAAGTAGTCGAAGAAGAAGAAGAAGATGATGAAGATGATGATGAAGAAGTATGGGAAGATACTGAAGATGATTCTGATGACGAAGAAGAATCTGAAGATGACACAGAAGACGAAGATGATGACGAAGAGAAAGAAACAGTTAGTTATGATAAATTCCAAAAATTACTTTCTAAAATGTTTCCATCAAAATATATGGATGAAAAAGTTAAAAATTCTAAGAACAAAAAACCACAAAAAAAGAATAAATCTGAATCTAAAAAATCCAAAACTGAATCTAAAAAATCTGAATCTAAAAAATCTAAAAAATCTAAAAAGTCTAAGAAATCAAACGATGACGATGAAGATATTGAAGACGATGAAGATATTGAAGAGGTTGAAGAGGAAGATGAAAACGAAATTTATAATATCGTATTTGCTATGGAAAACCCAGAAGATGAATTTATTGAAGACGATGAAGATGTAGAATGTGATAGTGATGATGAACAAGCTTTCATGAAAGAAAACTATCAAAAAGTAGAGCAAGTCGAGGATGCTAGTGATAAAAAATCCAAGAAAAAGAAAGACAAGAATAGTAAGAAAGATAAAAAATCTAAAAACGATAAAAAAGATGCATCCGTTGAATCAGAAAAAGATGATTTAACTGATGTTGAACAAGAATATATTGAACTTGTTGAAACCAAAAAAACACTTACTGCACAACTAATAAAAAAGCCAAATAGTAAAATCCTAAAAAATGCTGTAAAAGAGTGTGATGAATCAATCAAAGAATTAGTCAAAAAAGCCCGTAGTAAAAATGTAAAAACATATCATTCACTTATCAATAATGCGGATAAAAAAACAAACGAATATGATTATTTCAAAAAGAAGCTCTCGAACAAGGAACAGCTTCGTATTATGAAAGATTTGAAAGAAATCAATACTCACATTAGCATTGACAAACCTTATCGTCTTATGTTATTAGATTCAAATATGCCATCAAAATTCAAAGCTATTGCTATGCAGAAACTCAATGTTTTGAAATCGATGGATCCTAGTGACAATGAATATTATAAAATCAAAAATTGGGTCGATACTTTTATGAAAATCCCATTCGGTGTTTATAAATCGCTTACTGTTCATATCGATGATGGTATGGATCGTTGCCAAGAATTCATGGAAAATGCAAAAAATCATCTTGATAATTGTGTCTATGGTCTTGAAGATGCCAAAATGCAAATTATGCAAATGATTGGTCAATGGATAGCAAATCCAAGTGCAATGGGATCAGCAATCGCAATTACTGGACCTCCTGGCTCAGGTAAAACATCGCTTGTCAAAGAAGGTATCAGTAAAATTCTTGGTAGAGAATTCACTTTCATTGCACTCGGTGGAACTGGAGATGCTAGTTTCTTAGAAGGTCATTCATATACTTATGAGGGTAGTACATGGGGTAAAATCGTACAAATCTTGATCGATAGTAAATGCATGAATCCTGTCATTTATTTCGATGAATTAGATAAAATTAGTGAGACACCTCGTGGTGAAGAAATTGTTGGTATTTTGACACATTTAACAGATACATCTCAAAATTCACAATTCCACGATAAGTACTTTTCAGAAGTCGATTTCGATTTGAGTAAATGTTTATTTATTTTCAGTTATAATGACGAAAATAAGGTCAATCCTATTTTGAAAGATAGAATGTATAGAATACAGACCAAGGGTTATGATGCCAAAGAGAAAACCATCATTGCTCGTGACTATTTACTACCTAAGATTACAGAACAAGTCAATTTCAAAAATGATGATATTATCATTCCTGATGAAACCGTTCAATATATTATTTCAAACAAGGCATTCACTAGTGAAGAATCAGGTGTTCGTAATTTAAAACGATGTCTGGAAATTATTTATACAAAACTCAATTTATTCAGGCTAATGAAACCTGACTCCAAGATATTGGGTAAAGACCTGGACATGAAAGTTACATTCCCTTTTACAGTTACTAAAAAAGAAGTCGATATATTAATCAAAAGTAATGATAAAATGAGTCAAAGTATGTTAGCTATGTATGTATAAAATATATAGTTTATTGAGCACCTTGACAAAGGTGTATACAGCAACATAAACTAAAACATAACTTTATTAAGCACCTTGACAAAGGTGTAAATATATAAATATACAATAATATAAAAATAATATATCAATTAATATATATTATTTTTTTATGGAATCTAATAATCAAGACATTGATCAAATGATGAGAGCCAAGTCTAATTTGGAATCTTTACCCACTGAATTAAAAAACGAAGAATATAATATGATCCTAGAACTTATAAAACAATATATAGAAAAAAACTGTAAACATCATATTATACGTGACTCTATTGATTTGAATTATGATGAAAGTCGTACTATTTATTATTGTTTAGATTGTATGAAAACTTTTGATAATATTTAATTACCAATTTGTGATGGTAGCCCAGATTGATTACCTCCACGTGTTCTTAATAAATTAAGTTGTGTAGCATCTAAACATAATGCTCCTTTCGAATTTGATAGTCCTGAACTATTTCCAGAACATGTTGGATCACTTTTTACATCACTAAAAATATCTATTTTTTCACTTTTTGCATTTGGACTACAAAATAAACCGTCTAAACCATATACTTTTTTGCAATCTGTTGCATCACTGTCGATCAAGTATGATTTAAGACTATCATCTTTACCAGTTGTGTTCAAAGTATATTCAGTTTTATCATTAAATAGGTCAAACCCTTCGTATGGATACATATGTGAAAAAACGGTTTTTTCATCGTATGGAGTAAACGATTTTGACGAAAAAACAGTTATAAAAAATATAAAAAGTATTATTACACTACATATAATTACATACCGTGGATTCATTTTCATTTCTTTTATATACATATTTAGAAGATAAAAATATGCATATATGAATTTTTATATTGGTTTTGCTAAACTATCTTATTAATTATATTGGTTCAAAATATACATAAAAAATAGCATTTATAATATAATAAGATGGCAAATCTAAATAATAATGAACGTTTAAATTTGGATAAACTTATCAAAGAGAGTGATTGTGAGAATAACACAGAACATATTCGTAAAGTCAAACATAGTGTTCTCATACGTGATGATATTCGTAAGATGGATCGCATGAAAACTACGCATAAAGAAATGCGTTCACTAGATAATGAAAATTTCCAGCAATTATGCCAGAACGAATGCTCATTTTTGTTTACCAACTATAATGATATATTTAACCGTCTTATCAAGGATGAACTTGATTTGACTATTATGACAAAACTATTGACGGTTCTCAAATTGATTGAAGATGGTAAAGTAGATCAGCATGAAGGATCTGTTATGGTAGGTAGACTTTTGAAAGAATTATATGTTGATAGTGCTATCAAACATGGTGAGAATCTAGATAAACAATATGAATCTGAACCCAAACCCGAGAAAATCGATGGTAAGAAAATTAGTTGGAAAGAATACAAAATTATGCGGGGATAAAAAATTGAATGTTTTTTTATATATCGTAATAAATATATAAAAACAACCATCAAAACCATGCCAAAGACACGTAATAATCAATTTGTTATTGCATTCAATGATTTTATTAGTGATGTTACTAAACGCCATTATCCGTTATTGTTTGAGTATAAATTAGAATGTATTACACCAAATAAATCATACAAACATCATACATATAATTTACGTATTCCAAAAAAAATTTTAGCTTATAGAATAGAATCCAATGATGAAATTATTATTAATGAAAATGTATATACAGAACAAGAATTACCTGATTCAGAAGAATTTAAAAATCATTTCTTTACATATTTTAATAAATATACTCTTGTAATCGATAATAGAAAATTGTCATATATGGATATTTTTGATCATGATATTTATGGAGATGATTCAGAAGATTATTCAGTCGATGATCTGAATTTTGTCATATTTGTATATTATTATAAATCACATATGCCATTTCCAGTCGCCCTTACTAAAATGGAAGAATTAATAAAACGTAATACAGAACTAGAAAAAACAAATAAAGATTTGGAATCATGTATTGATAATTATATTGAACAATTTGAAGAACAATTCCATAGTAATAATATATTAAGAAGGCGAATGCGTAGAGAACGTAGAGAAATGCATGATAAATACTTGTTGTTGTTTGAAAAAATGCAGCAAAAATTCCGCGAATATTATGATTCATCTGATAAAAAAGAGGATTGTCCTGTTTGTTATGAAACTATGGATGCGTCGAAATTGATCGTTCCTACTTGTACACATTTTATTTGTAATAGTTGTTCTGACCGTTGTGATAAATGTCCTCTTTGTCGTGAATCTTATGTATAAAAAAATAAAAAATTTACATGGTTTTTTTATTTTTTCGTTGAATAAAAATATTTATATTTCGAATACCACGTCTTCACCTAATACTTTTTTCATTGATAAAAACAACAAAAGTTCTTCTGTTTCAGTGAAACCTTCATAGTTTTTATATGGTTTCAAATATCGTCTTGACCATCTTAACTGTTTTATTTTATCGTTTGCGTCCGTCGATGTTTGGTTAGATGAATCCAATTTATTTATTTGAAAACCTCCTTCCCATCGGTGTAATACTTCTAGTGGAAGACCAATATTATTTTTGTTATAAAAATCGATTATTTCATATATTTCATCTTTATGGATTGATTCTAAAAGTACTTTTATTGGCATTTTATTAATATATTGATGGATATTTTTATAGATATTTATAAATAGTTGGGGTTATTCAATTTTTTTGATTATAAAAATCATATAAAGATTTCCCATATATAAATACATATATGGCATCTTTCGATTTGTTCTCTTATAAAAATCTTTCTAAAACCGCAAATGCCATCAATGGTTTCGCTATTCTAAAACTAGCAATTCAAGACCCCGAACTACGCGCAAAATACGAACCAGCCATTGAATCCCATAATAATAATTTTTTAAAAAATAAATTCATGGATTCCGGTTTCGATGTATTTGTTCCAAACAAAACCATTTTCGATACACAATACCAATCCAAATTCATCGATATGAAAATTAAAACTGAAATGATTTACTGTAGTACATCAAATGGCACACTTACTACATGTGCATTTAATGCTTACCCTCGTTCCAGTATTTCAAAAACACCTCTTATGCTTGCAAACCATACTGGTATTATTGATTCAGGATATCGTGGTTCTCTTATCGGCGCATTCCGTTCCTTTTCAAATAACGAATACATCGTAGACGAAGGAACTCGTCTATTACAAATTTGCCATCCTACTTTATGTCCTATTTATGTTGTTATTGTAGATGAATCTGAATTGTCATCAACTGAACGCAATGACGGTGGATTTGGATCTACTGGCGTTTAAGATTCTTTTTCGATATGTTCATATGCCATTAAAATCAATTGTTCATCTATTGATAATTTCTGAAACGTCAGACATTCGTCGAACTTGTATTGTATGAATCGTCGCATGGAATTCATACATAAAACATGTGTCCCATTATTCATGAATTTTATATCTGTTACTATTCCCCCGTTTGTTAGCTTGATATCGTTTATTTGCGATTCGTCTTTATATAAACGTATCCATCTTACATGTTTTCCTTTATGTAATTCATGTAATTCATCGACATAGCGATATCCGATCAGTTTGTTGCATATTTCATGGTGGTCGCAAGATTCTAGTTGATTCGTTTTTTCGAATATTTCGTCGTTTATTGATTTCATTGTTTTCCCATCTAAATAATTATTTTTTTCATTTTCTATATTTTCTAATAGTTTTTCAATATCTAATGTCGAGAACAATTCGGGGTCTTTCATTGCGTTCTCGAATATTTCGTTTATATCTATGTTTGATTCTGTTTCCGACATGTTTTATAAATTATATCAATATGTTTTCATATTGATACAATAAGTTGTTTTCGATATTCTCTATTATATACTCTTTATCTTTCTTTCAGATCTTACAGACCTACGCTTAGACCTAGACCTAGTCTTAGTCTTATACGTACGTCTAAGTGGTAAACTATATCCCCTTTTCCGTGATTTTATGTTACTACATTTATTTATCAGTTTTCCTTGTATCATTCTAGGTTGAATTGTTACGAAACCGTTGATAATTTCAACTACAATATAACCATATTGAGATGTATGTTGATCTATTTCATATTTCAAATTAATATCATGAAAACTAGTTTCAATTAAACAAACTGGATCAATAATACTATTACTATTGTTTGGATTGAAATCAATATTATATTTTTCATTATAATCATCATCTAAATCAGCCCCACCAGTTCCAACTATGTATTGTTGTACTTGGATATCTTGGTCTTCTTTGGTTATAGTAACTTTTCCTTTTTGATAATTATGCACATCTGCGCACAAATAAATAACGTTTTCAGAATGTTCTTTTATTACATCTAAAAATAATTCATAAATTTCTTTACTAAGCGTTTCAATACCACCTTTTAATATATTCTCTTTCATTTTTTGATTTTTAATACCAAAAAGAGGATGATGACCACAAACAATTATATTTTTATATTTTTTGTCGCCCAATTGCTCTATTATTTTTATTTTTTGTTGTTTTATAAAGTCATATCCATCATTATAATCAGCGTTGATTATTTTATAACATTCTTTATCTTTGCCTAACTCTGTATAGATATTTGTATCTATCATAATAATTATATTGTCATCTATTTCTTTGAACATAACAAGATCATTAGGAAAATGAAACTGTTTAAATTTTTTATTTTTATTATACATGTCTACATAAAATTTTTCTAAAAGCGTTGTTTCGCATTCCTTATTTATCATTTCTAGATCATGATTTCCCATTAATAAATATAATTCTTGTTGATCATTTTTAATAACTTCAGATAACAAATTGAAACCTTTAAATAATTCTTTTTTATGAATTGTTTTTTCACCTTTTACTGATCCTTCCTTTTTATCTTTGTTTTTATTTTGGTAATAATTATCACCATTAACAATAAAAAAATCTATATTTTCTTCTTTTTTTATTGAATCAAAAACATCTTTTAATCCAGGATTATTATCAGTTTTGTTCCAACAACCAAAATTAACAAATTTTACCATAAAATATATATATTAGATTTATTTTATTTTGACTCTTTTATATAAGCTTCATATAAGTCTTTTTGCGTTATATGTTCTTGACAATTTAAAATGTCTTCATCAAATAAGTATGAATCTTCAACACACATACCATGTTCTTCTGAATTCAATATATATTTCACACAAAATTCCGGAGTTAATTTTTGTGTCCTCAATAACATCCTTAATGATAGTCTATCTATATTATATTCTAAAGTAGCTATATCATATTTTTTATATCTTAATTGATGATTATAAATTATTTCCATTCTTTTGTTGCCCATCTTATTGTTACTCATTGATTATTATAACTTATAATATATTATAATAAATTTCTTCAATTTTTTATAATGCTTTCTCTATCATTTGACAATAGATTCCACATTGTTCATTAATTGTTGATTAAACAATTTTACAAAACTCAAATTCAATAACAAAAATGTCGCACTACCAAATATTATTTGTGCATCACTTGGTCTTAATATATGTTTTCTGAATGGATTGAATCTTATTATCAAAAATATACATATAAATGTCTGTATTGATATATCTAAAATGTTCAAATATTCTTTATTGAATTGAAACAAACCTATAAATAACATTACATAAGCTATATGAAATAATACAATACCATAAATATAATATGGCACTAATCCATCTAAAAAATTATCGATATATTTTATTAGTTGCATTTATATACTATTGATATTTTATTGAATGGATATTAAAAATAAATACATTATACAAAACAAGATCGGAAACGGTAAATTCGGAATAGTATACCAAGGTATCTATAAAAAAACAAACGAACAAGTTGCAATAAAAACCGAGGATTCGAGAACATCCATAAAATTATTAAAACATGAAACAACTGTATTGAAATATTTATATGATCATGGTTCTCGAAATGTACCAATCGTCTACTGGTATGGTATTCATTTAAATGATACATGTTTAGTAATGACCTATTATGATATGTCGCTACATCAATATATTCAATCGAATCAAGATATATCAATAGACAAGCTCAATAGAATATTCTTACAGTGTATCGTTATATTGGAATCTATACATAAATTATATGTTATTCATCGTGATATAAAACCGCAAAACTTTATGCTTAAAAATGGAGAACTTTTTTTGATAGATTTCGGTTTATCCGTATTTTATGTACATGAAAATGGAGAACATATTGATGAAAGTTCTCATGATACCATTATTGGTACTCCAAAATATATTAGCCATAATATTCATAATGGTATATCTCCAAGTAGACGCGATGACCTGATATCGATCGGGTATATGTATATATTTATGTATTGTAGAGAACTTCCATGGGAAAATATTACAAATAGCGAATTGGATAATAATATACATGATGAGCTCTCTATTCATCATTATAAAAATAAAAAACGACTCGATCTCAAAACTTGGGATTATTTGAAACCCATAAGTTCAAAAATAAATCAAAAGTTGCATGATTATTTAGAATACTGTTATCATCTGAAATATAAAGACCGACCTAATTATAATGCCATATTGAATGCATTTGATATAAATAATTATAAAGAAACAATATAAACAAATGACATATTATATTGTATACTGGGTATAATATGACTTCTACACAGGCAACAACTTCTGACGTTCAATCTGCAAGACTACTTGGTCAAGTAAAATGGTTTAATAATAAGGCCGGTTATGGTTTTATCACTGTCAGTGATGGAGATCAAGCTGGTAAGGATATTTTTGTTCATTATTCATCTATTAAGGTTGTAAACTCACAATACAAATATTTAATTCAAGGTGAATATGTTGAATTTACTCTAACTAAATCAACTGGTGAACAACATGAGTACCAAGCCAATGATATTTCTGGTATTAAGGGTGGTCTATTAATGTGTGAAACCCGTCGTGTAAACCGTGCTACTGATGGTGCGCCACGCGAGTCTGCTCCAAGAAAATACCGTACTCCACGTGAAAATGCAGGTCCACGTCCACCAAAATCTACTGGAGGTGAACAAGAAGGATTTACACAAGTTCGTCGTCGTCGTCAACCAAAAGATATTCCTGTAAAAACTACTGCTTAGATATTATTAAAAATAAAATACATATAGTTATTTTATTTTTTATACATCACATTTGATATTGCTTTTGATATTGCTTTTGAAATCCGCTTGAGAAAATAGAATAGGATAAATAACTAAACCATTTAATTCATTTCTATGTGTTGAATAAACATAATGTGTATCTATCTCTCCATCTATATTACAATTATGATTATAGATTTTTTCTATATTTTTATTATTTATCAATAGTGCATGGGTTCCCCAACAAATGTTAGTTGGATCTAATTTATATACATTATTGATAATATTCATTCCATTATTATTGTTGAGATTCCCAAGAAAAATCAAATCAAAATCATAATTAATAGACTTCAAACTATCTATTATTTTTACTATTTCTTCATGAGGATTTATATTATCATTAAAATCAATATCATCTTCAAAAATAACTGAATAATCTGATTTGTTTGTATTTTCATTCTTAATTTTTTCTATAATACTAAAATGTGATAGATAGCATCCTATTTCACCAGTATAGTTAAATTTATAATCATTACCAAAGGTTTTATTAGTAACTAATCTTAAATCTTTGTTGAAATTATTAATATAATCTACCTGATTTTCTATTAATACATTTTTTGTATATATTCCATGAAATATATTAATTTTTTGTTTGAATTTATTCTGAAAGTTCTCAATATGTTCTTGTCTTTCTTTATGTTCCTGGCAATGTATCAAATAATATTGTATTTGCATATAATATTCTTATTATATTTTTTATGTTATTTTTATCGTTTACAATATTATTCAATACTTTTACGTGATACCACTGAAGTTTTGAAACCGCACCACCGAAGGGCGCTATGGTTCACACTTTAACTAGTAACTTAGTTGAACTTTCATCCGCTGCGCGTATTGAAATATTCAACGGTATAAAATTCTATTTTAGTAAAGATTACTATAAAAATAAACTGAATACAAAGAAATATACAAAAAGAATACCATTAAAGATATGTAAGGACTAATAAAATCTGCATTTATATCTTCAAGCGTGTAAAATGCGCGTTGCTCTAAATGTTGTTAGGTTTAATATTTTTCTTTTATAATTATATGAAATATAATTATAATTCGAAATTTATAATTTCATTAATACCATTAATATTAGGAATTTTATACATTATTTTGAAATATTATATAAGAACAGATTATGCAATGAATAATGAAAAATATACAGTTTTTGTTACTTTAGTAGTTATTTCATTTTTTTGGTGGTTTGCAGCAATACCATACTTAAATAAGTATTTTTATTAGATTCCATAAACAATAAAAACATATATATTTTTTATTGTTTACAGTATTATTCGATACTTTTACGTGTTTTATCAACAATAATCTCTTTAAGAACGTTCCTCATTATTTTGTCTTCATGCCGCTCTTGTTCTTCTTTTGTTTCTGGACCGAGTGAATTCAAAGAAATCTGGATAAATTCATTGTTTTCACGTGTATCTAAATACCGAAAATCCGGGTTTTGTTCTTGCCATTCTGGTAACATTTTTAAATTCTTTCTTGCTATCTTTTTGAGAACATTTCTTAATTTCGTTTTTTCATTGTTCTCTTTTTCCCATATGTCTTGATCCTTGATATACACAGTTTCTCGTTTGATATCAGTACAATGTACTGGGCGCATTGTAACATCTAACTGTTTTAGTGCTTGTACAAATATTCGTGTTATACCTTGAACGTATCCGAGTTTACCTGTTTGTTCCAAATCATTCACCGTTATTTTTAGAGATTCTACAAAGTCAACTATGTTGATAGCGTCTTTACATTCCTCGTTCAAAAAGACATTCAAATTAAATTGATTATTTTGCGTATTATTATTTGTTGTATTATTGATAATATGTGTTTGTTTTGACATTTCAACAAGTTGCTTCTGAAGCTCATTATTTTGTTTCAATAGATCGAGTACCAATGTATTTACATTCAATACTTCGGATGGGTTTTCTATTTGTTTTTCGACGATATCATCACCGTTACTATTTATGGTTTGGTTTGACGAACTTTGATAACACTTTTTTCGATGATTCCATAAGCCACTTTTTGAATAGTATATTTTATTACAGTGTGAGCACTTATGCTCTAGGGTTTTTTGGGGTAATTTCGGTTCGATTTGGTTCGATGCCACACTGAGAACGTGTTTACGTGTGAGTAAATGACGGTTATAATCTTTACGATTACTCGATATAAATGCGCATTTTTCACAACAAAACTCAGGGGTTTTTTTGGGTAAAATTGGTTCTAAATCCATTCTATATTTTAGAACCAGAAAAAACCCTTAAGTCATTTTACACAAAATGTTTATTTTTTTATGCAGCGCGTTTTAGAATAAAAATTTTGGTATTTACTGCATTTTGGTCTAAAACCACATTTTTCATGTTTTTTAAAAACTCCATCGATGTTTTTCAAAAATGGACATTTTTAAAATGTCCAAAAAAAAAAATTGACCCGACTTTATTTTATAAATATATTTTGATGTGTAGGAGTAAAACTATTTAATTTTATAATATATATTTTGTTAGTTTTATTGTTTTTTGTTTGTATGCACAACTGGTAACAATTTATTTTTTATATCAATTAAATTGAGACGAATTGTATTTGTAGAATAGCCCATTATGTCAGCAATGACAGCATTTGATCGTAACATTTCAAAATCATTCGAATATTTATAATACATTATTCTCATTTGAAATGGAGGTAGTTCACGTATTTTTTTCCAAATCCTGATTTGAAACATTAATTCATCTTCGTCGTTCATCCATTTGTTTTTATGGGAATATACAGAGTTGTATATTGTATTTTCCATAAGATAATTATCAAACCCAATATAAAAAGGTTTCAAATAAATATTGTATAATTTATTATTTTCTTCAACGGTTTTCTTTTTTTTCAAAAATGTTTTCGGCAATGCATTAATCGGTATTAATTTCGACATACCTTGTTGTAGTTCATGTCTGATATAAGATTCAATATATGTAATAAATGTATCATTTCCATTGTATCTTTCTATACCCTGATAAAGTCCAAACAGCGCATATGATGCCATTTCATCATTTTTAATATGATAGCATTTATGTTTATGGAAACGTTTGAAATGAATTGCTTTTGACGTAGCCCAATCTTTGTAACTATCAAATAATACATAATTTATTTTTTCTCGCATTTCAGTAGTAGTAGCCGGATGTTGAATAATATATTTGATACGTTGCTGTGAAAGTTTGTTTAAATATGCGCCATTAGATAGTACAAATAATGTGATAAGAATAATAAACAACATTGTATCTTTTTACATCTATAATATGTAAAAAATATATAATCAATTTTTTGTATTTACATCCTTGAAGATTTGTAAAATGAGAAAAATTTGTAAAATTACCAAAGAATTTTGCGTGATAAATTATTAGCTGAATAACGGTTACTAACCCAATCTCCCTTAATTTTTCCAGAACGAGTCAAATAATTCTTACGCCGCGCTTTATCGTGATGTTTAGTAAAATCTTCATAACCCATTTGACCAAAATTAACCCAACGGTTATTTTTTTTATCAAATATGGAATATTTTTTTTGTGAATTGGATGCAGGATACAATTTTGCGGTGCGTCCTAAATATTTATATGCGTTGGATTGCGCAGTACGAGGATTCGAGTATAGATTGATACGTGAAGGATATTTTCTCTTTTTTTGAGTTTTGTTTTGCGCATGCATTTATAATAAACCAATATTTTTATTCGAAATTATTGAACTTATTTATTTCATTTTACACCCTCAAGGGTCTATAAATTTTCGATAATTTTACGCGATTTATCAATTACGACCTCTTTGAGAACATTCCGGATTATTTTATCTTCTTGACGTTCTTGTTCTTCTATTGATTCCGGGCCAAGTGAATTCAATGATATCTGTATAAATTCATTATTTTCAGGTGTATCTAAATATCGAAATTCTGGGTTTTGTTCTTGCCATTCTGGCAACATTTTCAGATTTTTTCTTGCAATTTTTTTTACGATATTTCGTAATTTTGTCTTTTCTGCATTTTCTTTTTCCCAGTTATCTTGATCCTTTATATATACGGTTTCGCGTTTTATATCTGTACAATGAAGCGGTCTCATTGTAACATCTAACCGTTTCAATGCCTCAATAAAAATACGTGTTATTCCTTCTGTATATCCTAACCGACCCGTTTGCTCCAAATCATTTACCGTTATTTTGAGTGATTCTACAAAATCCACTATATTGATAGCATGTTTACAATTCTCGTTCAAAAATACATTTAAATTGAATTGATTATTTTGCGTATTATTATTTGTAGTATTATTCGTAGTATTATTTATAATATGGGTCTGTTTGGATAATTCTACCAGCTGTTTTTGTAATTCTTTGTTTTGTTCTATCAACCCTAATACCATCTCATTGGTAACAAAAGTTTCTTGCTTAGTTGTATCCATTTTATGTGCAGCGATATTTGTGAATGTACATTTTATTTTATGATTGAATAAGCTTTGACGATGTTTATATTGTTTTCCACATGAACAAATGTGTTGGGGCGCTTTTTGTAAGTATTCCCCATTTTTTTGATGTTTACGAGTAGACACATGTCTATCCCAATCAGATAGTTTACTGCATTTGAATGCACAATTTTCACAATAAAAATACGGCGTTTTTTCCAATGTCTGTGCGTCAGTCATCCCCGTCAGTATAAAATACTGACAGAAAAAACTCCTAAATAGTTTGACGCTAAAATTTTAAAAAATTATGCAGCGAGTTTTAGAATAAAAATTTTGGTATTTACAGCATTTTGGTCTAAAATCATAAAAAATCAAGTTTTCAAAAAACTCCATCGAGGTTTTTGAAAAATGGACATTTTAAAAATGTCCAAAAAAAAAAATTGACCCAACTTTATTTTTCAGATTTTCATTTTTGGGGGAGTAAAACTATTTAATTTTTAAAAGTCAACCATTTTTATATAGATATATATAAACATGGAAATAATCGATCTTGAAGACTTTATAAAAATATTTCATAAACCACCACAAACATATAATGAATTCATAAATACAGCAACAGTACGTTTAGGTAGCCAACTACGACCATTGAAAAAATATATCAAAGAAAAACATATACCATACACTGATATAAAACTCCTATATGAGAACATCCAAAATCGCAACGAATATTTAACAAGATTTTATAATTTGTCATTGATGATACGTGAAGACAAATTGATATTGTCTAATATCAAACCAATGAAGAACCGGCATTTTGATAATAATAATGAATCTCTATGTAAAAATCTGATAAGAAATATCCATTACAAAGATATTTTACAGAATACAAAATCAGGTATAGAGAACATTCCGACCTTTATAGATATGCTCAAAGATTTATACTTAAAAAATATAATAGATTATAAAATTCTTACACCAAGTTCTCTATTTTATATGAAAAATGGCCGTTTAGGAAGTGTATTTTCATCCTATTATTTTCGGGCATCCATATTAAACCCATATTTGATCTATTCCCTTAATCACTCCTTTTTGAAGGGTACAAAAATTTTCACACCTACATTAGGATGGAGTTCATATTGTTATGGTTTTTTAGAATGTCCTCATGTTCTCGAATATGTAGGAACAGATGTCATTTCACAGGTATGTAAGAAGACCAAAGAGCTTGCTTCCATTGTTGCTCCTGAAAAAACAACGACCATATATTGTAAACCATCCGAGGATTTATTTGAATCATCCGAATTTATGAATCGATATCGAGAACATTTTGACGTAGTATTCTTTAGTCCACCCTATTATAAATTAGAAATGTATGAAGGAGGAGAACAAAGTACAGAGCGTTATAAAACATATGAAGAATGGTTAGCAGGATATTGGGAAAAAACGATTCAATTATGCCATCATGTTCTCGAAAAACATGGAAAATTATGTTATATTTTATCTGGTTATGGATCTGAAAACACGAAAGAGCAATATGATCTCTTAGGAGATATGAACAAAATCACAAAAAAATATTTCAAATTTCATAGTCAACAACCGATGTATAATAAAAATGTGAATGTAACAAAACATCGGGAAACTGGAGAACAAATTATGGTTTTTGTAAAAATATGAAAAATGTAAACAGATATAAAATTATATATACAATAAATATATAATGATAAATTGTGATAATGATTTGATGGTATGCATAGATAACCCAAACAAAATACAATCTAAACCATATGTTAATAAAATATATGAAAAGATTTTCAATAATATAATAAAAAAAATAATAACTAACAATGAATTATCAAAGGAAGATTTTGATTTTATAGAATCACTGCCATGTGAGAAAAAAATGGTAATAATACGAGAATATAATAAAAAACAAAAAGAAAATAAACAAATATTAGAAACAATAAAAACTTCAGTATTGAGATAATTATTTTACACGTTTTCTCATTTAAACCCTTGAAGATTTCAATCCGGATAGCGGATTGAATTTCAAGTAAGTTACCAGTTATAGTTTGAACCATAGCAGCCTTTGGGTGCGATTTCAAATCTTCACTTGTATAAAATGGGCATTTTATACAAATATCTAATTTGTCAATACTTTGAAAATATGTTATTTGTTATAATAGTTATGTATAGAAATTAAGGCACGCAATTTGCAAATTCTCTGTTTTTTCATACAAGTAGTAGGAAATTCTTTACTAAAAATTCTGTTTTTTATTAATTGTTCTATTGTATTCTCACCATTCATTATTTTGGTAGCACAATTATTACAAGGTATAAATCCTAATCCTCTGTGTACATATCTTTGATTTCGTGTTCTTTTTGTATCAGCAATAAAGCTATCAATACAACATTTCGGATATCCATAACATTTACCGAGTAATTGATATCGGCGTCTGGTTTTTTTCTTAAATACCATGGTTTGTTAATATTTAGCAAATACAACAAACATTGGATTTCAATTTTTTACACAATTTCATATTTTCAATTTGTAAATGATAAAAGGTTTACACCTTTGCACATTTAAAATGCCCAAAAATTACTTAGATACAAATTAATAATATATTCTATATGCCATTTATTACTTTTATTTATAAAGTTGGAAAAAACCATAACTCATATTATGGTAAATATTGTTTTAATTCTATTTCAGATGACCATGAAGGATTAGATAATGAAGTGAAATATATATTAAAAAAAGGATTAAATGAGTATAGGAAAAAAAATAATATTCAAGAATTAAAGTCAAAAATTATTATAGGTGTATTATCTTTTTCATCAAACAATATTATTCCAACTTATTCAACTGATAATGAAATAAAATGTTTTGATTTTTATTATAATTATGATGATAAAATATACATTAATGGAAAATTAGTATAAAAATGGGTGTTTTAAATGATAAAAGGTTTGATAAAAAATTGAAGTATTTTTTTATCAAAAATATAAAACTAACACCAACTAATAAGTCAATATGTTACGTCGTAGTGAAAGAATTTCAAATAATAGTCTATCAATAAGCTCAATTGATAAATTGAAACATTTTACCGCTTTGTTTCAAAGTGATAATCAAAAAAATAGGACAAAAAAACAACGCATTCGTAATATAAACCTAATGTATAATCTAATATACAATGAATTTTATGATATACGGTATGATATACATAAATTATCACCTAAAAAAGAGGAATTTTTTATAAAATTGATAAAAACAATAAAAAATAGGGAAAATGTATTATTGGATGATTTGGAAGAACCCGATATTAAGTATATTAAATTAGAAAAATCACTTAAACGAAATATTATAAAAACCGGCAATAAAATTAAAAAATACATTGAAATCTATAATGCCGAACAAAAAGAAGCGTTTATTCGATTATCATCCAAAATAGGAATTGATTTAGTTAAAAATATTAAATCGTTTTTGTAAATACAATATTACTATATTATAAATACAAGATGAAAACTATTTATTTACTAATGTCGTTATTTACATCATTTATATGGGGTCTTTCCCCTGTTATACAAAAACATTTATTACAAAAATTTGATAAACGATCATTGATGTTATTTTAT
>Ga0214921_10004158_pt1 | contig 21564 bp, 19 predicted proteins | sample LL1505_MetaG_FD_177992 | JGI IMG/M metagenome (GOLD analysis project Ga0214921, IMG submission 177992) | Freshwater microbial communities from Lake Lanier, Atlanta, Georgia, United States - LL-1505 | ecosystem: Environmental > Aquatic > Freshwater > Lake | place: USA: Georgia | collected... | reverse complement strand
CCCCTGGCGCCGAGTGAATGTCCCCTCTGGAAAAGTCATCAAACTGTGCCCACCGACAGCCAATTCAACGGTGCGCTTCGCATCAACGAGCGACTGCTTGACGTCATACCGCTCTACAAAGACCACACCAAGTCGTTCCAATGTCCAACGCAATCCTTTAACCCGTTTCAACTCTGACTTGGCAACAAATGTCACAGGAAAAGGGAGTGCCAAAAACAAAACCACAACGTCCGCATAACTCGAATGATTGGCAACAATGACGCAGGGCTTCCTACGTACATTTTCTGTCCCAATCGCCGTTACTTCCACTCCCGCAAGACGTGCCGCGATTTTAGCTCCAAAGCGGGTTATTCTCCATCGTCCGTCCAAAGTCGGCCATAGCACCATTAACGGCCACAGCACCGCGGTCGATGCTCCAAACAAAATCCATACCGTCAAGGCTCGAACCATCGCCCAGATGGCGTTAATTTTGCGACCCAACTGAGCTGGAGCTGCTGCCAGCATAAATCGCACAAGAGCTAAACTTTTAGGAATCGGACGGCTGCCAATTTTTCCTTGTTCGTAAATCTTTGCTGTCGCAGACCGACGAATTTTTCCGCTGGATGTTTTAAGAACTGAATGCGCAGGCGCTAGTCGCACATCATCGGGAGGTGCACCCAGCATATCAGCAATGACTTGGTTTATACTTGATTTTAGATGCTCCTGGATTTGATGCCCTTGCTCACGCGTTTCAGCAACAATCACTAATTTTTCTGTCCCCATCCTCTCATTCACACTTCCGAAGGCTGCCACGCACCCTTTACGGACTCCCGGAATATCTCCCACGGCAGTCTCCAACTCCTCCGGATGGATATTTCGACCAGCCCGCTTAATAATGTCCTTAACCCGACCTGTCACAAACAGATCACCTTCGGCCAAATAGCCCAAGTCACCAGTACTGAGCCATTCACCGTGAAAAAGCTTTTTGGTTTCGTCTTCACGACGTAGATATCCGGAAGTTGACGACGGTCCGCGGAATTGAATAAAACCTTCCTGCCTCTCAGGCACCTCATGATCCCCGCCATCGACAATCCGCGTCTCGTGACCCAATAGGGGCTGCCCGCAACCTACAAATCTCATGACCTCTAACGGTTTCTTGTCAGCACTGGAACGGACAGCGCGACCAGATTTCACAAATTTATCTCGTTGGATTACATCGATCCGTGCTCCCCGACCCAATGGCGGAAACTGCAGACCAACCGTATTCTCTGCGAGTCCATAAACCGGCATCAATGTCTCCGGCCGCAGACCGCTCAATGAAAATCTCGAAATAAACCGCTCCACAGTTTCTGGATTCACCGTCTCTGCTCCGTTACACATAACACGTAATGTCCGCAGGTCAAGAGCCCGAACCTCATCATCTAAAACATGCCTCAGACACAGTTCGTACGCAAAATTTGGTGCTGCGGTTAATGTCCCGCCGTATTTTTGAATTGTAGATAGCCAGCGTAGCGGTCTACTAAGAAATGCAAATGGTGACATAACAACAAATTGACTCGCGAAATAAAAACTCCCCAACCAAGCGCCAATGAGACCCATATCATGGTAGAGAGGCAGCCAACTTACGAATACATCTTTAGGCCCAGCGGCCAAAGCAGCGCCCATAGCACGAATATTTGCCAGCAAATTGGTATGGGTCAACACCACGCCTTTAGGACTACCAGTACTACCCGATGTGTATTGTAAAAATGCCACATCACTAGATTGGGCTTTGTGCTCTACTATTTCATTTACGATCCTAAGTTCCTGCGGCGAAGTAATCAGTTCTAATGTCCCGGCTTTGAGACGCAACAAGCGCCCTAGACCTGCCGACATGGCAGCCGTCGTTACTAATATTTTAGCGGCGCAATTCTTGAGAATTTCGGAATGTCGAATTACATGGTCCTCAAGTTGAGATGGTCTATTTGGCGGATAAATAGGGACAGGAATACCCCCAGCTAAAATAGTTCCTAAAAAGCAGAAAAAGTATTCCTTGCAAGTGGGCAGCATAATCGCAACCGCATCGCCTCGCCCAATCTCACGCCACACAAGCCCAGCCGCAACCCCCATGGCTCCGTCGTAAAGCTCTTGATAGGTCAACGTCTGCTCAGCGCCGCCCTCGTCACGAAGAATCATATGAATACGTGACGGCTGATGTGACATATGAAATTTAAGGACTTCGTCGATTGTCATTGCGCCGGTGGGAAGAGGCACGTCTTTTGACTCGTCCGATTTGAAAAACCTTTGCGTCTGCTCAGCGGCTTCTGGTCCGGGCTTTTTTTGCCCCTGCTGCAACTTACGGATAGCGCAAACAAGTTCCCCAATCGTGTCTACTTCGGTATAAATTCTTTCACCTAGAGAAACGTCAAAACGACGCTCTAATCGACCCATTAGCTCCACCCGACTGAGGCTATCGATGCCAAGATCCTTATCAAGAGAGGTCCTTTCAGAAATTCCGGCACACTTGTCTCTCGGCCAGTGCAAATCACGTCCTAGCAACTCGAGCACGTTCGCTATCTCGACCACATCATGATCTAATTGGTGTTTTTTTTCTGTCATGGCACTCTTTGCGTCAAATCACAAAAATCCGCCGCCAGGACCACCCCACTGAGTGGCACTCTCGCGAACGTCATCCTTGAAAGCAATCAACATGCCAGGGGAGTGCAAATTCACACTACCATTGGACTGGTGATTATTTTTCGGGTACCTTTTAGTCAGCTAAGTTTAGATTGGGGGAAAACCCATGACTCTTATAAAACTAATAGTAGCTACTGTTTCTCTGTGTTTCTTCTCACTAAGCCTTGGAGGCTGTGTCACGGGAACTATCGAAGAGCCAAAGTACAAAATCCTCGAGGCCGAAGGCGACTTTGAGATACGCGAGTACGCTCCAAGAATCGTCGCCGAAACTAGCGTATCGGATAGCTTCGAACGAGCGCCGAACATCGGATTTCGCAGGCTTGCAGATTATATTTTTGGCAACAACACGTCAAAGCAGTCAATTGCGATGACCTCCCCGGTCGCCCAAGAACCTCAATCTGAAAAGATTGCCATGACTGCACCCGTTGGACAGGAACTCGCCAAAGACAATCTTTGGGTGATTACATTCACAATGCCAAGTTCATACACCATGGAGACCCTGCCAAAGCCAAAAAACCCAGAGGTGATATTAAAACAACTGCCTGCGAGTAAATTCGCTGCGGTTCGATTTACTGGCTTCAATCGAGCGAATACCGTGGAGAGCAAAACCCAAGAACTTGCAGCCTGGCTTGCAAAAAAATCGATTCAAGCAGAAGGCAAAGCTATTTACGCAAGATACAACCCTCCGTGGACGCCCTGGTTTATGCGGCGCAATGAAATTCTGCTGCAAATTAAATGACGATGCCGCTCTGCAGTTAATTTGAGAAACTCACCTTCATCGAAATACTGACAAAATCATGCTACAATCTCGGGGTCGTCTATTTAGATAAGAGGACCTCTACAATGACGGAAAAAGATTTATCTCTTCGATTTGGGGCATGGCTCTTCTTAGGGTTTACGGCATTTTTAGTTGTGCTGATGATCATTATCGCTAGACCTTTCATCATCGCGATCGTAGTCGGTGGCATGATGGCCGCAGTTTTAAATCCATGGTACAAAACCTTATGCACCAAGATGAAACGTCACGTGGCGGCAGGTGTCGCCACCTTAGGTCTTTCGATGTTGGTGATTGTTCCTATGTTGCTCATTTCTTTAGTAGCATTGCGAGACGCCACCATACTGACGACAAAATTATCTAGCGACACGACGATTGAGCTTTTTAGAACCTGGTGGAGCCACTGGAGAATGACCCTCGAAGGCACCGCTCAAACATATTTACCTTGGCTTAACGGCGTTGACTTTGAGGGGCACACCCTGTCCACAGCAAAGCTCTTATTCGACTGGACAAGCAATACTGTTATTGAAATGGCGTCTCAGGTTCCATCACTACTGCTCCAATTATTGATGGGCATCTTAAGTTGTTATTTCTGGCTTGTTGACGGCAGACGCTTCATTGTACTGGCACGAACTGTTGCTCCAGTATCTGACGCCATTCGCAGCGAAGTAATCGAAGCTTTCAGGGATGCCACACGTTCAACAGCCGTTGCAAGCCTTGCAGCAGCGCTGTCACAGTCAATCATGGTGATTATCACATTCGTTGCCTTAGGCATCCCAGCCACAGCCTTGGCGGCTGGTGCGACCTTTATTTTTGCTTGGATTCCAGTTTTGGGATGCCTTCCAACATTTGCCATCGCTGCGATCTGGGCTATTGCCCAAAATGCGTGGATAAAATTTGCATTAATTCTTCTTGCTGGCGGATTAACGGGCGTCGTTGATAACCTCATCCGTCCCTGGGTTCTGAAGGGCGGTAGCGACATGCACCCCCTCGTCAGCCTCGTTGCAATTATGGGAGGAGTGGAATTTTTTGGACTACTTGGCGTATTATTAGGACCAGTGATCGTCGCCACGTTCCTTGCTTGCGCCCGAGTTTGGCCACATTTGGCCACCGAAGCTGGATGGTTCGAACAAAAATAGGCACAAACGAAGGACCTTCAGCCTTTACTGCGTCTCAATATTTTGTCGGAACTACCACTTCTGTGGCACAATTTGAATCTCAGCCTCTTTAAACCCGCGCTCCACCATTCTGGCGATGATACTCTTCAGCAAACCTTCGTCCATCACGGGCTTGCGCGCCATGATCCACAAATACCCGCGATTTGGCGTTGCTACCACGACCCAGCTGTAGTCAGACGGTAATTCTACCGTGTAGTATGGAAACTTAATCGGCCAAAAAGGGCTGACCGTCCACTCCGCATTATTTGTCCCGGCCACGGGTGTGCCTGTCATTGTGTATTTCTTTTGATCGCCGTCGAATCTGTCTTTGCGGAACGTAAAGGTTATGTCAACAGAACCGTCTTTAGCTCTGTCATAATGCTCAATCGCATTGTGAGCACCTTTTTCGACAAATGTAGGAATATTCGCAATGACGTACCAATCACCCATGAAGCGGTCCAGATCAACAGCTGAGACCTTCTCCAGCGGCGGCAACTTTGAAGTTGTCGTACACGCCCCTGACAAAGTTGCCAATATTGCTACTAATGATTTCTTTATCATCTTCTAACCTCCCTCATCTTCGACAAACATATTACATCATGATATATATAAGTTCTACGGGCTATCTGCCCATCATTGGAACTATAACAAGCATTGTCAAGAGGATCGAATCATGCGGGCTTATGTGGCGTTCATCGCTGGATTAATTTTTTCGGGGGTTAGCAACCATTCATTGGCACAACAAATCAGTCCAGTTGACGTAGAGCAGGAATTGCCATTCAAAAAAATCATATTCAAGGTCCTCGATCCAAAGTCAGGAGAAGAGCTCGCTTGGGGTGAGGAAACCATAGAATGTCGTGAAAAAATTCTTAAAAAATCGACGCAATACTACCAGCCGGGAGCCGCAAAAAAAGTCATTCAAACGGAGTCAAGCATCGCTAACCTTGAGAATCTTCAAGTCAAGGAATACAAATTTAGCAATGACTCCACCGGCGAAAGAGTCGAATTGACGATGCCGCAACCTCCAGTGGCAGACCTGGTTTACGTCGAAAAACCAAACAAAGCCGCCGAACGTAGCCAATATAAATGGACAGACCGCACCATCATCGGAAAAACTTTGCACCACTACATCGTTAGAAAATGGAATGACATCATCCGAGATAACGAGCCTGATTTTGACCTATTTGTGCCCATGAAGAGGGATTACTTCGGATTTAGACTCCGTAAAGAGCGAGAAACGAAATTCCGCGGACAACTTGCACAAGTCATTAGCTTAGAACCCAAGAATTGGGCCATCCGCAAACTTGTCCCGCGCATGCATTTTCACTATGTCGTGATCAATGGAATTCCGCAGCTTGTGCACTATGAAGGCGCAACGACGGTTGCAATCAATGGTGACGAAACCCGCGAAGTGGCGATCGATTTTAACTATGAGCGCTAAGCTATTTAATTTCCAGAGTAAATATCGGGCACCACGTGCCCGCCGAAGACCGCAAATCGCACCAACCAACCGATAAACGTCAGCACGATTGATCCTATAACCGCTGGCATGAATCCAACTATATTAAAGCCCGGCGTAAATGCTGCCGCAATTTTCAAAGCCAAGCCGTTCACCACGAGCAAGAATAGCCCGAATGTCAACACCGTTAGAGGCAGGGTCAAGACCATTAAAACCGGCCATATGAAAACGTTCACTAAGCCTATGACAATGGCAGCTATGAGGGCCGACGCAAAACTATCGATTTGAAAACCTGGAACAAGATAGGCGGTCAACATAAGCGCCACGCTTGCCATTAGCCAGTGTATTAAATAAGGCGTCATGATGTGAATCTCCTTCTAAGTTAGCAACCAATCACATTACTTCAGCGAGTAGGCTTTTTTGATGCGCTCGATCTCAGCCGGGAAGCCCCGGGCTTTGATCTTGGTGCCCTGATCGTCATGAGTTTCTTCTAAGACGCGCATCGTCGTATGTAATTCTGCGACAGCGGCTGATTTAGAGTACGGCACATCCAACAACACTTCTTCCATCTTCTTTTCAAAGTGCGCCACACACAGCTCTCTCAGCCGAGCGACGCTAGCTGGGTTGATTGTGCTCAAAAAAACTGCGCCTGGAAACTCCCTACGAAGCGCTGCTTTCTCCAGCTCTGAAAGCTTATCTTCTTTATTCAACACTAAAAAATGATCCATGGAGGTTGCGCCAATTTCGCCCAAAACCGCCTGGGTCGTCTCAAGCTGCGAGCGAAAACTCGGATCAGAGGCATCGACAACAAACAACAGCAACGACGCGTCCAACGCCTCATCCAGGGTTGAACGAAAACTCGCCACAAGATCATGCGGTAGTTTTTTGATAAATCCTACGGTGTCAGAGACCAAAATTTTAGGTTTTGTTTCAGGGTAAACAACCCTGACTGTGGTGTCTAAAGTGGCAAAGAGCTTATCGGCTATTAACACATCGCTACCGGTCAGGGCTCGCATTAACGAACTCTTGCCAGCATTGGTATAACCTACGAGAGCAATTTTCATATGCTCGCTGCGTCTCTCACGGCGGAGGGCTTCTTCTTTATGAATTCTTTCAATTTCACCGCGTAGCTCTGCGATTCGATCACGAATCCGGCGTCTATCCAGCTCGTGTTGGGTTTCGCCAGCGCCTTTTGCACCAATACCTCCACCCTGTCGATCGCCGCCACCCGTCGCACGAATTCTGGGAGTTAAATAAGTTAGTCTAGCAATCTCCACCTGGGCTTTTGCCGCCGGGGTTTTAGCGTGCCTGTGGAAAATTTCAACAATCACACCAGTCCTGTCCATGACCTCTGCGCCCAAAGCGTCCTCTAAATTTTTTGACTGCGTTGGTGTCAGTTCATTGTCGAAGACAACATATTCGGCTTTTTCACTTGGTTTCTTCTGATCTGGCTGCCTTGATGTCTCGTCAGCATCGCTCTCGAATTCATCCTGCTCAAGGTCGTCGTCAGATTCCTCATTGACGCCAATTTGACTGGTGTGTTTTGTGAAACCAGGAATCTCACCAGCCCCCCCAGTCCATTTACTTATATCTTTAAGTTTACCTTCGCCAACGACGCTGCCTGCCGCAATTGATTTGCGTTTTTGGGAAATCGTACCCACCACCTTGAGCCCCAGTGTGTGCACAAGTCGCGAAAGTTCATCGATTGAAGAGCGGTGCTCGAGGTCGGTCACGCCGGGTAGCTGAACCGCAACTAAAACAGCGGTAGGTTTTTTGCCCGAATTTGCTTGTTTAGATTTTAACATCAGATGCCTAACCTTCCGTGATCCTTCGCACCGTCAGCACGCCTGGTGAGTACCAGTCTGACGCAAAAAAAACTACCGTTACCACGCCAGTTCAGCCTCAAATATCGATACTTTTTAGGCAGTTCCCAAGCTCGATTCGCGAGGCAGCACGCCTTTTTTATTGTTTTAACATCCTAATTTTGTTGAATATTTTAAAATTAATATTTTCCATAGAGACATCTGATTGGCCTGCGCGATAATATTGCGATCCCAGTGCTCATAATTTACCCAACCGTTTTGGGCGAGCGCGGTTTCTGTTCATTGGCATTTCCGTCTCCTGAAACAAACGCCACGGCGCTCCTTGTTCTAGGTGACGATTGCACCTCCTAAAGGGCCTCCGCGAGTAACTCGCGGAGGTTTTCTTTTATCCGCGGTGCGCACGGGTTGTGAATCAGGCTAAAACAACAAACTTCATAACTATATTCAGTTGGCTACAACGCGCCCTCTTATGCCTGCAGGCACCAGTTATTTTTTTTAACCTAAACTTTCATGCTCCTTAAGCCGAACCCAAGCAAGATTTGCAGTCAATGCAACGGGCGATCATTAAGGATTTTCGCAGATGGTATTCATTGGGGATAAATCGTTACAGCAAACACTTCAGCGCTCTCTTGAAAAACACATGCGCGATAACGCTGACTCCATGGAAAAACTCTCCAGCGGAAGCGTATTTACTAAATTTGATAATAGACCTTCAGAGCGAGCTTTGGCAGAGGGACTTTCCTACAAAGTTCGCGGACTCGCGGCTGCAAAGCGCAATATAAATGATGCGGTTTCTTTTCTGCAGACAGCAGATTCAGGCATGCAGCAGATCAATGACATGGTTCTGCGGATGAAAGAAATTAACGTCGCAGCGACGAATACAACCATCAGCGATCAAGATCGTAAGTTTCTTTTTATGGAATATCAGGCACTTCACGACGAAATCCAAAGGGTGTCGGAGACCACCACGTTCAACGGAGTCCCGGTTTTGAATGGACTGGCCGATAATGCGCCTGATAGGCTGATATTTCGAGTGGGCGACCCTCAGCCCACTGATCAAATGGGCGGACCTGACGACGATATCAATTCAATTATATTTGAAGGAATAAAAGACGTGGTGGCTACGCCGACTGGTCTCGGCCTGGGCAGCGTGCAAGATTTCTTGTCCGGACTAGAATCACACGATGGAATTTCGATCCTTGATGCGTTCGATCTTTTGGCTCCAGTGGATAGCGAGTATGCGACTGTCTATGATGAAGCTATAGACTCTCTCGCTAACATGCGTGCAATTTATGGTGGAATGCAGTCCAGAATGCAGCGGGCACTTGAATACAGTGACGTTCTTTCAGAAAACTTGTCTGCAGCGCGCAGTAATATAGCAGATACTGACTATGCCTCCGAAGTTTCTCGCATGACCCAGAGCCGAATTCTAATGCAGGCAGGGACCGCGGTGCTAGCCCAGGCAAACTTCGCTAATAATCTTTCTTTGACGCTATTAAATGGCGCTATAGGCTAATTTCAACGCTTACGTAAATTCTTGCGTTCAAGTCTTGCGGCAGCAATTGACTGATACCAATGACTAGCTTCCTGTCTTGCATCAAATGCACCCAAAATTTCTATATCTTTTGACCGAGCAAGGTCCAACTCCCAACCCATCATTCGACGCGTAGGACCGGAAGCTCCTATCTGTGATAGTTCCTCCAAACATTGCCCAGCTAAGTTCTTCAGCTCTAGATCCAGGCCTTCGTTATCCAAAACCTTGTAAAGACACCAACGCAAGTGAGCGAGAGGAACACCGTGTAAATTGTGAAACGCCCGGATTAATCGCGGCAAGGCGGAAGCAGAAATAACCTTAAGTTTCATGAGAGACCAAGCCACCTGCGCCCAATGTTCAAACTCAAACCATGTCCCCACAAAGCGACTATTGACCCTATTGCTGTATCCAGGCACCGATCTAATGTAAATACCACTGACTACAAGATTCTCAGGGGGACGAAGGTCGTCTCGCACAATTTGCGCAATGACGCTATCCTCGACTCTTGCTCCTTTCAGCCAATCACGAAGGCCCGCTTGACTGAATCGACGCTCGAGAAAAAGACGCACACCGGTATAAATAAAAGCATCATATTCCGCATTGTCACCAATCATCACAATTCGACTACCACTAGGCAGTTTCGACGCAATGTCCAAAATCGCTTTCGTCTTATAGGCAATATGATGCCTAAGAAGATCGATACGCCCCATTCGTAAATTATAGGTCTGGTTTTTAAAGGTGTCGGAAGACCACTCGAGGCGATCTAAAGTCAGCTTACCATCAAGGGCTAGTCTAAGCTGCGGAGGAGATGAACTTACAAAGTGAATTCCAGAGCAGGGCGCCTTTCCGTCGCTAGGGTGCCCTCCCCATCGCACCATTTCTAAAACCTCGCTTGCACCCGGGACTGTGATTTTGTCGTGAGGGCTTTCAAACGGGATCTTGGCCATTTTGATCCATGACTCAAACTCAGTCTCCAAATATGTCTTATCTAAGTCACAAAAAACATGAACTGCCTGGTCAAAACGCGCTAAAGACTCCAAAGTTCTAGAACTGACCAAAGCTTTTAGCTCATAGTCTTTCGAACTAACTTTGAACAATCTGCGGAGTAAACTCACGAGATGAAGGCTCCTTTAAATCCACTATATTCTAACATCTTCCGACACTTACGAAAATTTCGATTTGCCCAAACAAGATCGATTTGTGTATAGACCTCAGATGGTTGCGAGGAATTGTACGGCATTTCTGGAACGAATTTCTAGATTATTCTCGGTATCAGCCGATAAAGAAACCTAGAAAAGTTTAATTTTCAGTAAATGGCGAGATTAAAGTGCAAGCTCGAAAAATATCAAAAACATCTCTGACCAAAATGCTAACATCCAAGTATAGCGAGCGTACGGTTGCTCGTGACTTGGCCATAAACTTAGTCACTGCTCTTTCATTATCGTTACTTCTTGTCGCTATCGTATCCTTTCTTTACCAAACTCGGTCGGACGATAAAGAACTTCGGGAGCGTGTGGCGGAGAGTTCCAATAACTTGTCCGAACTTCTCGCATTCCCCATGTGGACCTATAATGAAGTTGAAATCAAATCCCTTGTGGGTCGCTACGCGCTTGCTGAGGACATCACTGGGATACTCGTCGTTGATGACGTTGGAAAGCCTGTCATTGATTTTAAGAAAAGCAAAAAGTCTCGAGACCTTCATGCGAGCAAGGAAATTGTGTACAAGGGCCGCAAGGTCGGAAAAATCAAAGTTTCAGGAAGCACGTCACCTCTTTATAAGCGAGCGTTAGGCAACCTCGCACTTATTGGTTTCATCACCCTATTCGCTATCCTTGTTATCGTTCTACTGATTCTTCCTCTTTTGAATAAGTACCTAGACGAGCCACTCAACAGGCTTGTGGTCGGTATTCAGCGCATTGCGTCTGGCCAATATCGGGATGCATTACCGTCGGTCCCACAAAAAGAGCTGGCGCGAATTACGGACGAGGTAAACTTTATGGCCGAAAAAATCGCCTTAAGAGAACATCAAATTCGCGAGTCGATGCAGGCCGCAACTGTGCTCAAAACAGAAATCGGCATGGCAGAGACACTCCAGAGATCCATGACTGCGACACGTGGATTTCAAACTGCGCGACGGGTTGCTCAGTATTATCAGCCCATGACAAACCTGTCTGGCGATTGGATGACCGTATTTGAATGTGATAAAGGTCGAACCATCTACGCTATGGTCGGAGATGTGACTGGGCACGGTATCCCGCAAGGGCTTGTAACAATGGCTGCGTTCGGCGCTATCCAAACTCTTCGTCCACTGATTCAGCAGAACAGCAAAAGTTTTACTCCAGCTGCCATTTTAAACATTTTGCGTAGCACACTCGTCACGGTACTAAATGAGTGTGAACTGGCGATGACGGTTTCTGTGATCAAAATTGACGTCCAATCGCGAAAGGTGACCATGTCCAGCGCCGGTCATCCTCTCCCGCTCGTTGTACGACCGCACAATGGATTTATGCGCGTCATTCCTCTTGCGGCGAAGGCTCAGTCTCCTCTTGGCTTTGAATTGCTGACCCGGGCGATGGTAGCCTCACCATATGTCGATACTGATCATAATTTAGAAAACGAAGATACCATCTGTCTCTTCAGCGACGGGCTGACAGAGGCCAGAGGTCCCTCGACTAAGCAGTTCCAACCACACTTTTTAAGCTTACTGAGAAATCTTGACCGGCGGTATCCTCCCACCGTACTCCTAGATCGGGTTTTGCAGAAACTCCAGGGTCACATGAAAGATCAAAGCGTCACTGACGATATCTGTCTCATGATCATCGATACAAGAAAGGATGAGCAGGATGAGGCGGCGGCTTAAGCATCGATTCTTAGCGGCATTAGCCTTTGTGCTAGCGTCTGCAACCATGGATGCCGTGCCCGCGGCAGGTCGGGCACTTACGGTTTATACACCCGATTGGCCGCCATTTTATATCCATGAAAACAGTTCAAGCGACTCCAAAGGTATGGCATGGGATATCCTACGAAAATGCGCACGAACCATCGATGATGCCCCAATATTTGATAATTACCCGATCCGACGCATGTTCAAATTGATGGAAGATGGTCTGCTAGACGTCAACATCATGAGCTTCAAGGAAGACCGCACAAAATTTGTCACCTATGGCAAGGAAGTCGTCTTCGAAAACAACTATGTTGTATGGGTCGGAAGCCATGTTACAAAAAAAATACGCTCGCTTTCAGACCTAAATAATTTATCTATTGCCCAACTTGTCGGCCTTAGACCATCCGATCAGTTTAAACTTTGGTTTGATGCAAGACTCAATAAACAAGGTCCAAAAGAGACGCTAGTACTGAACGAGGAAGAACAAATCCTAAAAATGCTTGCGAGCGGTCGCGTGGATGCGACAGTGGGGTCGGAAGCGGAGGTTCGCTGGCGTAGTCGCAAACTCGGACTTTCCTCACAAATTAAAAACACAAACGTACTCATGCAGAAACAACCTTACTTTATTGTTGTGGCAAAGCAGAGCCCCCTATTCAAATTGCGCCCCTCGCTTCTACCAAAACTTGATCAGTGTGTGCGCAACCTGAAACGCGAAGGAACTTGGGCTGCGCTGAGAAAAGAATACGATCTTTAGCGATGTAACCGTTTAACATTAAAGATAAAAAATATTTTAGATGTGGTTTCTTTGAAAATCCTCGAGATGTCGGGTAGACTTGTTTACCAAGATCCAAAATTATAGTTTTTAAGTCAAAACGCAATTGACTGGGGGTTTAAGTCTCATGGAAGGACTAAAAACGAGAACCTGTGGTTACTGTGACTCAGATCGCGTCTGGAATTGGAACGGCCACAAGATGAAAGACGGGTCAAAAGTCTACACTGACGAGAAAGGACATCGTTGGGCAGGCCGACGCTGCCCCGTTTGTGAGAAGAGCCGCGTTGCAGCAGCTGTTCGTCATGACAGTTTTGATCGGGAAATGATTTTCCAGCAACTTGTGGACAAAGGTTTTACGATCAAGTCAAAGACTCATCCCGTCACAGTTGAAAAAGAAGGCCATTCATACCAAGTTGGCATTCGCCGTGCTCGCACCGTGGATGGCTCCATTCTGATTGAATCTCCGGCTGATGTCCGAGATGACATCGTTGCTCTTGTATTTGAGTCCGTAAGACTCTGCACTCCTGAGCAAATCAAAGGCGTGAATGTCTTCGTACCACCGGTCGAAGCCCCCCGTGCCCTGGCCGGAAATCTGCCCCCGCAGCAGATGGACGTGCGCCCAGGCGCCGGTACAATTTAAAGTCTAAAGTAAGCTGTCTTTACCCATAGAAGAAGTCTCGGGCCAATCCAACATGAAGTGGATACCCCGAGACTCTTTTCGTGACATGGCACAGTGGATGGTCAACCATGCCACAGCAGCCAAGTTGCGAACTTCTAGGACCTCATTTGAGACTCGATTTCGCCACCAATAATCATCAATTTCCTGGCGAATATTTTCAATTCGCGCCAGCGCCCGCTTCAATCGATGCTCGCTACGAACAATCCCAACGTAATTCCACATGACTCGCCGAATTTCATCCCACGAATGCGTTAATACGACCTGCTCGTCAGGAGCCGGTGGATCTCCATTGGTCCATTCCGCATCAACCCGCGGCATTGGTTCAAGATCCTTCCGTTGCTTCACGTCTTGAGCGGCTCGGTCAGCGAACACCATCGCCTCGAGCAAACTATTGGATGCCAAGCGATTCGCCCCATGGAGACCCGTGCATGCAACTTCACCGATGGCGTAGAGGCGCCCAATATTTGTACGTCCATTTTCATCTGTAACAAGGCCACCGCAGCTGTAATGCGCCGCCGGCACAACTGGAATCATATCTGTGGTCATATCGATTCCGTACTTCAAGCATGTCTCATAGATATTAGGAAACAGAGTCTTAATCTTGCCCGCACCGATATGCCTGATATCCAGCCATACATGAGGATCACCACTTTTCTTAAGCTCGGTATCGATCGCTCTTGCTACAATGTCCCGTGGCGCTAAGGAACCCAGTGGATGATAGGTTTCCATGAACGACTCTTCACGTAAGTTTTTCAGAATGCCACCCTCGCCACGCACAGCTTCTGAAATCAAAAAGTTCTTTGCCTTGTGATGATAGAGACATGTTGGATGAAACTGCATGAATTCAAGATTCGCAACTCGGCAGCCCGCCCGCCAACCAATGGCCAAGCCATCACCTGTGGCGCTGTCTGGATTCGATGTGTAGAGATATAACTTGCCATGGCCACCAGTGCATAGGAATGTGACGGGACTTGTCACACGGATGACGCGTCGCGTTTCGCGATTTAAAAACCAAGCCCCAACGCAACTATTCTGAGAAAAATCTGGTGAAATTTTATCTGTCGTTAATAGGTCAATGGCAGTGTGTTTTTCTAGAACGGTGATATTAGGATGGCGTCGTGCTTGGGATATCAAAGCCTCCACCACAACGCGTCCAGTGACGTCTTTTGAGTGAATGACCCGCCGATGACTATGACCGCCCTCTCTGGTTAGGTGCCAATGTCCGGATTTATCCGAGTCAAACTTGGCCCCCATCTCGGCAAGCTCGCGAACTAGGCGCGGCCCCTCTCTCACGACCATCTTCACAATGCGCTCATGACACAAACCAGCACCAGCTGTGATCGTATCCTTCACGTGGTTTTCGATACTATCCGTAGGATCAAGAACAGAGGCGATACCGCCCTGCGCATACCATGTATTACTTTCCTCAAGCTTGTTTTTCACAACAACGGTGACGGTACCGAATTGGGCAAGCTTGATTGCCAACGAAAGGCCAGAAATGCCGCCTCCGATCACGAGATGATCTGAATGTGAATGATCCATGATTGAAATGCGTCCTTTTTGAGCAACAAAGTTGCTGAAACGTTTGGCTGCCTGGTTTAACACCGTTTGCGGTCTTTGCCCTCAGACCTTAGCCACTTGCACAGATGTCTGATTTGAGCTACTTTTTCAATGCCAAAGTCGAAAAGAGGCCAATTCTTTTTAAATAGGCCTTAAACTTCACTCCAGGACTGATCCTCGATGGCCCCCATTCTTTCAAAGGTTCCCTGGCTTGCTCATTTGCCCAACCAACTGACGCTCGCTCGCATTTTGGCTATTCCCCTACTTTTATTTATCTATCCGCTGCAATTTCCTAGCACAAACATTATTTGCGCCATCATCTTCGCCCTTGCTGGAATCACCGACATCTTGGATGGATATTTTGCCCGACGATACAAGCAAGAAAGCAGAATCGGCGCACTCTTAGACCCTGTGGCCGACAAAATGTTGTCGGGTGCCTGCCTTATTCTTCTAGCTGACTCTCAGGCATTGCCGGCCTGGATTTGCGGTTTCTTACTCTGTCGCGACATTGCGGTCACCGGCATGCGTATGATTGCACTTGAAGATGGATTTAGTATCGCTGTTAGCCCTTTTGGAAAGGTCAAAACCATTTTTCAAGACATCGCTATATTTTGTTTAATGATCGGGCAAGATCTTTTTGACATCCCCTTCCGCGTGTCCGGCATGATCTCAATATGGTTGGCATTAGCAGTGAGCTTGTACTCTGGCTATCTATACTTTGAGGAATTTCTTGAGCTTTCAACAACGACCCCGCCTGACGCCTAACAATCCAGCGCATTAGACATCCTTCTCATCGCTAGGGCACTCCGCAAAAACACCGTTTCACTCAGTATTTTCATAGGCATACCGATCATCACTAGGAATATTGACCAATTGGTCCCTAGGAGATGTAGGTTGGAAGCAAAGGCTCCAAAGATTTACATTTTAACGCCCGATGCAAACCTCGCCGCGATGCGAAGATTGCGCGGCATCGGCGTAACACAAGGTATTGATATTCGTGCCGTACCAAATGTGACTGACTTACCACAAGATCCTGATCCATCTTCGATCCTCGTCATAACCGAATCGCAATTGAAAAAACTAAATCCGCCAACATCATGGAATACAATGTTTTTAGTGGCCATGGGGCCACAAAAACAATCGCTGGGAAACTCCCATCAAATTATTGTTAACGCAGCGAACGAAGCATTATTACCGTGGCCAGCCATTCTCGAAAGTGTCATTTACGCGACTGGTGCTACGGCTCACTTAGCGCCGTGGCATTCTGTCACCCATGAAGGTCAAGTTGAGGCAGGAAATCTAATTCAAGAAATCTCGCGCTGGACGAAAGTCCATAAAATTCAGGCTCACAGATCGATCATCGCGCTCATAAAAAATCTAAGCACGGTGGCAAAAATATCGGCCACCTCAAAATCTAGCACCATTGCCTATGAGATCAGCTTTGACTCACAAGAAGTCCGTCTAAACCTGCGCTTCAACTGTTTAACAGGGTCACTCCAAGGCGACATCAAAGATCTCACTGCTCGCCCAAATTCGGGTTTTACATGCGTTAAATTGCAAGATTCTGTTGTCGCGTATTTCTCCAAAATACGCATCAATCGCGCTAGTGACTGTAACGTTCTATTAAGCATCGAGCATCAACTGGACGCAAAAGAATCCCCTGATAGCAAAAGGGAGGCTTCATGAAAAGAAAGCCACCTTGCCTGCTAAGGTTTCACGGCGTCCGCGGCTCACGTCCAACACACCAAATAGAGCTGCTCGGGTTTGGAGGTAATACCACCTGCATCGAAATCGATACAGGTCTGGATTTTATCCTTGCCATAGACGGCGGTTCAGGCCTCCAGCACATTAGCCAACGACTTGGCAACCACCCGAACCACCGAAAAATTCACCTTCTCATAACCCATACACATTGGGATCACGTATTGTTTCTGCCTTTCTTGAAACAGCTTCATAACCCAGATTGCGAGATACACATTCACGCACCGGATGTGGGCACACAGTCATTTAGCGAACTGTTCAATCTGCTTTTCAAACACGGGCGACTTCCCGTCCCGCGAGACCGCGTAAAATCCAAGTTAGTTTTCCATCGGGTTCAACCTGGCGTGGACTTTTTGATCGAAGGCAAAATTAAGGTTTCAAGCATTCAAGTCAACCACCAGCATATAACTCTGGGCTATAAATTCGGACTACCTGAGGCGAGTATTGCGGTCATTACGGATGCCGCCACCATGGCTCTGGGGAATATTTTAGGCCAAGGGATGCAAGAGCGTGCGGCCCTGATCGGCAAAAAATCTTTAGAGGCCGAGTATAACAATCAACTCAAGCAATTCCTACACGGCGTGGACAATTTAGTCTTTGACACACACTTTAACGCGCAAAATCTGAAGTCTGATTGGGGTCATGCGACCCCGGAAATTGCCCTTGAACTCTGTGCCAAAGCAAAAATCAAGCGACTGTTCATGTTCCATCACGCACCAGAAGACTCTGATCGACGCGTTGCCATGAAGCAGATCTATGCTCGCAATATTGCGCTTAAGCACGGCATTGAGGTCATCAATGCCAGGGAGGAGGACGAATGGCCACTCGCGTCAGCCTAAAATTCTTGGGAGTGCGCATGATTCACTCCTCGCCTTCCAGGCATAATCAGACCACCGGCGGCAACACAAGCTGTTTGATGCTGGATGATGGCCAAGACATCATTTTTATAAATGCAGGTTTCGGCATTAATCTTGCTGGTGATCAGATGTTTGGAGAATTCTCAAAGACAAAGGCGCCAGTGAACTGCACGCTTTTACTTTCTGATTTCCTTTGGGACTCGATGCTTGGATTGCCATTTTTTACACCCATTCACTTCAAATCAACGAGCCTTAAGATATTAACGGTGGCCTCACCGGCTGAGGCCAAAGCTGGACTAGACGATGCTGCTTCGAACCTTTTTAGTCCATTTAATGGAACCGACGGTTTCCGTTCTAAAATCTCGATAGAACAAACGACGTCCAAACGGATGATTGGCAAGTGGACCATCTCGGCACTGCCCATACAGCACCCTCTTGCCAGTTATCCGATCGCTGTTTGGCGTCTAAGCCATCCATCAGGCGTCGACCTCGGCGTCGTTATGTTAGCCAACAATGATAACGAGACTCTGGCAAACGTTGCTCGTTTTTTATCTGGCGCTAAGACGCTCATTTGTGCCGCATCTTCATCACCAAACAATGATCGCTGGGACCAGAATCGCACAAGCTTCCAAGATGCATTGACTCTTGCTTTAGCCTCAAATTCCCGCGAACTCTACCTGACTCAATTTCATCCAGAAATGGATGATTTGCGATTACAGCAAAAGCTACTTGGTCTTCAAGAAGCTCTAGAGCAACTTGGGGCCACGTCACCAGAAGGGCTTATGAAAAAAACGCTGGCGATCAATCTCGCCTCCGAGGTCGAGGAGATTGTGCTGGCCAAATCCGCGTCGATCAAAAAAACTGGATAATGGATTTCATTATTCCGTAATTTCGGGCGGTTACACAGCCTACACCATTTCACTGGCACCATTTCACTGGCACCATTTCACTGGCACCATTTCACTGGCGCTCCCTAACATAATCCAGTGACTTTTTTATTGATGCACGATAGTCTCCCGCCCCTAGAGCTCAGGAGACTTTTGCATGAAATCTTATGACATCACCAGTGTTTGTAACGCGTTAATGGATGTTCTCATTGAGATCACAGATGAGGATATCAAACGTCTGGGTCTGACTAAGGGCGTCATGCACTTGGTGGATAGCAAGCGCCAGCGTGAAGTGTTGGATCACTTTAAGTCGAAATCGCACGTGACGGAGCTCGGCGGCAGCGCCATGAACGCTATTCGGACCCTAGCCCGCCTTGGTCACAAGACGGTTTTTGCAGGAATGGTGAATGACGACGATTTTGGACGGCGCATTCGCGAAAGAATGAATTCCCTCGGAATTAAAGCCTACCTCGGTGGCCACCAGAACGAGAGTACGGGAACCTGCCTTATTTTAATTACGCCAGATGGCGAGCGCACGATGAATACCAACCTCGGCGCAAGTCGCCTCTACGACGCAACGCACATCCCGCATGATGAAATCGCTGCCTCACATGTCTTTCATTTCTGCGGCTACCAGTGGGACACAGCAGACCAAAAATCTGCGCTCATGAGTTCCATAAAAACAGCCCACACGAATAACACGATTATTTCGTTGGACTTAGCTGATCCGTTTGTCGTGGACCGTAATCGAAATGACTTCATAAGTTTAATTCAGGAAGAAGCTGACATTGTTTTTGCAAACAAAGAAGAAGCGCGATTGCTTTTTAACACGACGCCAGAAGACACCGCACGAAGAATTGCTGACACTGGGTCCATTGCCGTTGTCAAACTTGGTGCTGAGGGAGCCCTAGTTGTTAAGGGCAAAGAAGAGTTCAGGATCCCGCCAGTGCCGACGAAAGTTGTAGACACCACAGCTGCTGGCGACATGTTCGCTGCAGGCTTTCTTCATGGGTTTCTAAAAGGAAAAGACCTGAATACTTGTGGCAAAGTTGCCGCGACATTGGCTAGCGATGTGATCTCTCGCATTGGCGCCATTGTGAGTGACGACGCATTAACAGCGGCGAAAAAACTCACCAAGGACTAGGCTCAAGGGCGTCATTCACAAATTCAGCTTGTCCTTGGTCGTCGACATAAAAGTCTGCACCATTCAGGACATCGAAATAGAATTTTTCAGCTTTTTTCCTGTTCGAAAAATCGATAGACGCTTCACGGAATTCTTTGAGAGCAGGAACTGTGTAATAAAGATAAACGCGATAAGTTCCATTTTGACGAAACTCAAATGCGACCTGATTTGCGGTGTAAGCTGATGCAATAGCCGACCATGACGCCGCCAAGGCGCAAATGGCAGGTAGTAAGAAAGATTGGAATGCATTTTTTTTGGGCACGCCTGGGTCCTTATAACGAATTTATTGATCTCCATCGGCAGTGACACCCAAATTTGTTAGCAAGATTGGGTAACCCACCGCCCCCTGGCACGCCCAAGTGGAAAACAATACTGGCGAATCTCCAGGATTTTGCCATACTGCACAGGCTGAATTTGCACTCGACTTTGTGACCATAGATTGCTGCGTAAGGACCATCGAAATATGACGACTGAAAGCGAAACCCCAGTGACTGGCAGCAATGCCCCGGAGCAGGAAAAGCCGGGAACTTTCAGTTTTGAAAATCTTCGCAGTCTTGCGTTTTTAATTGTGCTCGTTTTGGCTATTCGCTGGAGTATTGCGTCACCATACTATGTTCCGACCTCTTCGATGGAACCAACCATCAAAGTTGGAGATCGCCTCTTGGCGTGGAAGCTAGCTTACAACTTTAAACTACCTTTTACCGATATGGCTCTTCTGAGCTGGGGGACGCCAAAGCGCGGGGATATCATTGTTTTTAAGTATCCGCGAGACCCAGATATCGACTACGTAAAGCGCGTCATCGCAGTGGCTGGGGACCAAATCCAGCTCATGGATGACGTATTGTATATTAACGGCAAAGCGCAACCACGAGTGGATCACAATCAAAATAGATCGGTTATGGACGATATCGTGGATGAGAAAGATTATAAGCTACTCTACCGTGAGAACTTGGAAGGCTTGGACCACTGGGTGATGCAGAACAAGCCGGAGTATCGCCGCTCGCTTAGAGCCTGGTGGCCTGACGTTGATGGCAAGCCATATGTGGTACCAGAAGGGAGTGTCTTCTGTATTGGCGACAATCGAGACAACTCTAGCGACTCGCGCGTATGGGGAGAGGTCCCCGTGAGCTACGTCCGTGGACGGGCTCTATTTGTGGTCTGGAGCATCTGGACCCCAAAGGGCGAATTCTTTCCAAAGCTGAGATTTGACCGCTTTGGAAAATGGTTGGATACTTAAAGTAGCCAATATTTTTCTAATTGCGGGGTTTTCGACACGCATGACTCTTCGAAAGAAACCACGACCAGCCGACCAAAAAACTTCTTCACCCCAAAAAGTTGAAGCGCAGGGTGGATCTAGTGTATCCGCGAATAAACTAACGGAACCTGAAGAGCTAGTTTTTGCCAAGGAATATTGGACGGGAGACAGCCGAGACGGCGTCTTGGAAAATGGCGATGGCTACCACTATTACCGCATGACCAAGTCCGGAAAAATCCTCGAAGCCTACGAGTGTTATGAGCTTGAGGATGGACGAGAGTGTGCAAACCCACTCCCCGAGATGCTAAATGTGCATTGGATTA
>Ga0214921_10004157_pt1 | contig 21565 bp, 15 predicted proteins | sample LL1505_MetaG_FD_177992 | JGI IMG/M metagenome (GOLD analysis project Ga0214921, IMG submission 177992) | Freshwater microbial communities from Lake Lanier, Atlanta, Georgia, United States - LL-1505 | ecosystem: Environmental > Aquatic > Freshwater > Lake | place: USA: Georgia | collected... | reverse complement strand
TCCTAAGAAGGCTGCTGCTCCTAAGAAGGCTGCTGCTCCTAAGAAAGCCGCTGCTCCTAAGAAAGCCGCTGCTCCTAAGAAAGCCGCTGCTCCTAAGAAGGCCGCTGCTCCTAAGAAGGCCGCTGCTAAGAAGCCTGCTGCCAGAGCTGCCAAAACTGCTGCTGTAAAAAAAGCTGCTCCGAAGAAAGCCGCTGCTCCGAAGAAAGCCGCTGCTCCGAAGAAAGCCGCTGCTCCTAAGAAGGCTGCTGCTCCTAAGAAGGCTGCTGCTCCTAAGAAGGCCGCTGCTCCTAAGAAGGCTGCTGCTCCTAAGAAGGCTGCTGCTCCTAAGAAGGCTGCTGCTCCTAAGAAAGCTGCTGCTCCTAAGAAGGCTGCTGCTCCTAAGAAAGCTGCTGCTCCTAAGAAAGCCGCTGCTCCTAAGAAAGCCGCTGCTCCTAAGAAAGCTGCTGCTCCTAAGAAAGCCGCTGCTCCTAAGAAAGCCGCTGCAAAGAAGCCTGCTGCCAAAAAGGCCAGCAAGCCACGCACACCTGTGATTGGCAAGAATACCCCGGTGGGTTACGATGCTGTCAGAGCATCCATGAAGAAGTAATTCTACTGGATGGAATTGCCTTATTTCGGCAAATGTTCAGAACCTATCCCTTGATCGGGATTCTTTCCTCGAACTGAACTGAAATAATTCACAACCATCGAGACGGTTTCTCGTTCGCCTAAACCAGGCGGTATAACGGGTCCCGTTTCGATGGTTTTTTTGTTAAAATCCATGCCAATCATCACAATTGGCACAGCGGCCTTTTGGGCAATATAATAAAATCCGCTTCGTAGCTGAGGCACATGGCGCCTAGAGCCCTCCGGCGAAATGCCAAACAAAAAATCATCGTGAGCCTCAAACAGCCTCACGATATTGGCTACCGTGTCTTCGCGAACGGTCCTTGCGACGGGGAATCCTCCCCAATACCGAAACAAGAAACCAAAGGGAGGCTTGAATAGCTCCGCCTTACCCACAAATTTCACCTTGATGCCCAGCGCTATTCTAGCGAGTAAGGCCACGGGGAAATCCCATGTGCTGGTATGAGGCCCAACCACAATGACCGCCTTGCGCAGATGCATCGGGAAAGCACCTAGGCGCCATCCCCAAACCCGTAACACGATGTAGGCAAGTCGCTTACTCATGATTGTTCGGTTTGTCTTGCCTTGTCTCATGGTCCTTCTCCAAAGGGACGATACCCCCCGAAACAATGAACTTCATAAAATCCGTCGAGGGCACATCAAGGTTCTTCACCTGAGCCGCAGAAATAAAGAAAACATTCCCTGAAAAATTATAGGAATGCGGGAAATAAACCGAAATCATACCGGTAAGCCCTTCGACCGGAATATCGCTTTGGGTGACAAAGCCGGGTTTCCAGCAACCATTGCCTAAATCCACCATCACGGCCTGGTTAAATTTCTTTTTGTCGCCCATGAAGGCGGAAGCCAAATCCTTGATTGAATTGTAAATCAGGCTGACTAAAGGTGTTTTGCCCAGCATTTCCTCCACCTTCACCCAAATGGGTCGAAACAGAAACATGGAGCCCAGGTATCCAAAAACGGTGATTCCAATAACCAGAATGATTAGCCCCAATCCAGGAATTCCGGTTTGAATTAAACCATCCAACCAGCGAAAAATGGACAAAGCCACATAAATCGTTATGGTAGCCGGCGCCAAAAGCAGCAGACCGTTCATGAAGAATTGAAAGAGAATTCGGGCTTGTGTTTTCATGGGTTTTTTTTGGGTAAAGAAATGAATTATTCAGGATCCACATCCAGAGACATTCTGAGACCTTTGTACTCTCGGATCAGGCTGAGTTGATGCAGAGAAGGTGGCAGGGAATCCCGGATTTTACGCAAGATGTCAGGGTCTTTTTCGGCTTTGATCCACATCTCCAACCGGTATTCGTTGCGCAACAAAGCGGTCATGGGCGGTGCAGGACCGATCAATCGGGTACCCAACCAAGGTCTCCACCATAAGGCCAAGGTATCGGCTGATTTCTGCAGCACTTGGGCCTGTGCATGTCCAAGGGTAAGCCGAATCAAGCGTACAAAAGGCGGGTACAGGTGTTGCTCCCTGAACAGGAGTTCCTGATCCATGAAAGAGGCATAATCTTGGGCTTGCAACAAGGCGAACAAAGGATGATGAGGCATGCGCGTTTGCAGCAGGACGGTGCCTGTGCCTTGGTGCCTACCGGACCTGCCTGCTAATTGTGCCAAGAGCTGGTAAGAACGCTCCTGGGCTCGGAAATGGGTCCGGTTCAAGCCTTGATCCGCATCAAGAACCCCCACCAAATTAACCAGAGGGAAGTCCAAGCCTTTGCTCACCATTTGGGTGCCGACCAAGACCTGGATTTGACCTTTTTCGAAGGCATCCAAAGTCCTGCTGTAAGCCGATTTACTACGAACACTATCCTGGTCCAAACGTCCAATGGTATAACCCTCCAACAACAATTGCAATTCCTCTTCGATTTTCTCCGTACCGTAGCCTTTGAACTTCAAGCGGGTACTCCCGCACGATACACAGGCCGGGGGCATGCCAAAAATCTGGGCACAGCCATGGCACCGTAGCCGGTGCTCCCATTTATGGTAAACCAAAGCCAAGTCGCATTGATCACAGCGCGCAGACCAGGCACAGTCTTCGCAGGTCAATTGCGGGGCATACCCCCTCCGATTCTTGAACAAGATCACTTGATTACCCTGCTTCAATTCATGGCGAATGGCCTCTAGCAAGGTTGTGGAAAATTCTCCTTGCATTTTGCCGGCCAAGCGTTCCGCGATGGTGTCCACCCATTGCCAAACGGGCAGGGGCTGATCGGCAAAACGGGAGTTCAAGGTCACCTTGGTAATTTTGGAACGCATGCAGGCCGCCCACGATTCAGGGGAAGGGGTCGCCGAACCCAAAATCACGGGAATTCCCCAACGCCCCCCCATCCACAGGGCCACATCTTTGGCCTGATAATACGGGGCTTTATCTTGCTGCTTGTAGGATGCGTCATGCTCTTCATCCACCACGATCAGACCCCATCGAACCAAGGGCAGAAAAATTCCGGATCGGGGAGCGACGACCATGGAAATGCTCCCATCCCTTACCCCGTTCCATAGCTCGACGCGCTCACTGTCCGAATACCTGGAATGATAAACGCCAACCTCCGTATCCACATATTCTGCCAAACGATTCACCAGCTGATGGGTCAATGCAATTTCAGGAACTAGGTAGAGGACTTGTTGGCCACGTGCCAATGCATCGCGGATTAAGGCCAGGTACACCATGGTTTTGCCACTGCCTGTAACACCGTGCAAAAGCACCGGCTTACCTTGGGCAAAGGAAAGCCTGCATGCCTCCACCGCCTGCTCCTGCGCAGTAGTGCATTGAAGGGGAAGGCAGCGCCCGGACCGTAAGCGAATTCGGCTGACGGCATGGTTGGCTTTATCCAGGAATCCCTTGTCGGTCAATGTCTTCAAGACCCCATAAGGAATACGATCCCAATTCAATTTGCCTTTCAAATCGCCGAGTCGAACCGGCTCGTGGCGAGAACTCAACGCCATCAACGCTAGAATAATTTCAAGGTGTTTGGGGCTTTTCTCCAACTTCGCAATTAGCTCCGAAATTCTCTCCCACCATGAGGGATGCACCATATAAGTTCGTTCCATTTTGGGGCGAAAGGCTCCGGTCAAAGACTCTTGAATGGATGCCAAATCGGCAGCCAACAAGTCTTTCAAGAATGGCATGGGGGAATGTGGCTTCATCCATGCACTGAGAGCATCCAGGGAATGGCCTTGGCCTTGCAACAAATGACGCCACAACGACAAAGTCAAAGGCGGTAAGCTATCGGTAAGCACCGAATCTTGCCCATCCTGCAAGGGCAATCCCACAAAAATGGACTCGCTCGAAACACGCAACATCGCGGGCAAACCGGCGAGCATCACGGCGCCTGGCGCCGCGAAATAATAGTCCATCAACCATGCCCACAATTCCTGACCCTTGGCACCCCATACCGGCATAGTTTCCAAGACTTCCAAGGCCTCTTTGACCGCAAAACCCGGAGCAGAATCGGTGATGTTCCAAACCAAAGCGCTGTATTGCTTGCGCTTGCCCAATGGAACCAGAAGCATGCGTCCTATCCAGGCTGAAGGTTCGGCTGCTGACGAAGTCCACGCCAATGGCAAAGCATAGGTATAGACTCCATCCACACCCAGGGGCAAAATCACCTCGACATACCAGGTTTTGGGGCTGCTCACCTTACAAATCTAACCACAAAGGACGAGGAGTTCCGAGGGACAGCGCCTTGTTCGTAATTTGCTCGAACAATCGATGAACATCCAAGCCGCTGCCCGCAAACAAAGCTTGATCCGAATGGCCGCTGAAGCCGGATTCATGCATTGCGGGGTGGCTGTGGCCCGAAAATTGGATGAAGAAAGTGATCGCCTCGAGGCCTGGCTCCAAGAAGGGCGTCACGGCGAAATGCATTACATGGAACGATACTTCGAAGAGCGCCTTGATCCCAGACGTCTCCTCGAAGGCTGTCGATCGGTCATTGTCTTGCTGCACAATTATTTTGCGCCAAGCCACGAAGACCAAAGTCAGGATGGGATCCTGGGCCAGGGGTCTCCTAAAATTGCCCGGTATGCATGGGGTGAAGACTATCATCGGGTCCTGAAAGACAAAATGCGGAGATTGGTGGAGCGCATGAAAATCGAGTTTGGGGACTTCAATTGCAGGGTATTTACCGATTCGGCACCGGTTCTGGAGAAATCATGGGCAGCACTTGCAGGAGCTGGTTGGATTGGTAAGAACACCAATTTGTTACAGAAACAGGCGGGAAGCTATTTCTTCTTGTCGGAAATTCTCTGCGATCTTGATTTTGAAGCGGATATGCCCGTTCAAGACCATTGCGGGCAGTGCACGCGTTGCATAGACGCATGTCCCACCCAAGCCTTGGAGCCCTACCGTTTGGATGCCTCCAAGTGCATCTCATACTTGACCATCGAATTGCGTCGCCAAATTCCGGTAGAGTTCAAAAACCAAATGGAGGGATGGGCCTTTGGTTGCGATATCTGCCAGGAAGTCTGTCCATGGAATCGATTCGCCAAACCCCATCAAGAACCCCGATTCCAAACTCTTCATGATGCATGGCCCAGCGCCGAGGAATGGTTGTCCATGACGGAGGATGATTTTGAAGCCAAATACCAGCATAGCCCCATTGCCAGAGCAGGTTTGGCAGGGATGCACAAGAATATACGATTTTTAAGGCTTACCCCATGAACGCTTGGATGTTACGACTACCCCAACATCGTTTTTTCTGGCCAGTCCTTCTGGCATGCCTTGCCGTGATCGCCTCCTTGCAATCGCTGTGGGCGCCCCGTTTCCCCTTGGGCCATACGGAACACCTCTATACCGCCTACAACAATTATGTCATCTTCAAACAGTCTTTTTTTCATTTGATCCATCATCAAAGCCTTTATGTAGGGTATCCCCATGAGCATTGGGATTTGTTCAAATACAGCCCCACCTTTGCCTTGCTTTTTGGGGCATGGGCCTTGTTACCGGATTCCGTTGGCCTGTTGTTATGGAATGTTATGAATGCCTTGGTTTGGTGGAAGGGTATCCGGGTTTGGCAACAAAACAGTTCCATCCAAATATTGACCATGAACGGATGGTGGTTGGGATTGGGTGCCTTGGAATTGATGACCTCCCTTCAAAACGAACAATCCAATGCATTGATTGCCGGCCTGTTGATGTGGGCCTGGGGGGAATGGGAGCGTGGTGCCTCTTCACGCGCCATTGCCATGATCATGATGACAGGGTTTATCAAGCTTTTTGGCTGGGCTGCTTTGCTACTTTGGTTGGCCTATCCTCACAAACGGCGTAATTTCCTGCTTGGGCTGGGCTGGGGATTGTTCTTGGCTGCATTGCCGTTGACGGTCATGAGTCCTTCCATCTACCTGTGGCAAATGCAAGAATACCTGCGGATGTTGGGCGAAGACCATAGCCTATCGTACGGGATTTCCCTGATGGGCATCCTGGAAAAAACAATGCCAGGTCTGTGGAACAAGAATCTGGTACTCCTCCTGGGGTTGGTTATTATGATCATCCCCTGGATTGGTGCCATGTTCCGGAGAACCACACCCGAGTTCCGTGCCCTGGGCCTCGCAGCCCTGATGGTTTGGATGGTCATTTTCAACCACAAAGCGGAATCTCCTACCTTTGTGATCGCCGTAACCCCTGCGCTATGGTGGCTGCTCCGTAACCGTGTAGAATTGGTTCTGCAAATCATGCTCGTCGCTCTGATCCTCTTGAGCGTTTTATCGCCTACGGATGTCTTTCCTACCGTTCTACGGAAAGTGTGGGTGGAGCCCTATCACTTGAAAGCCTTACCCGCTGTGCTGGTTTGGATCCTCATGCAATGGCCGCTCTACCGAGGGCTCTTGAGTTTCAGGCCTTCGTCGCTGCCCTCCACTGGCCAAACGGACTGAAGAAGGTCCAGCATAGGAATCAACGCCTCAAGGTCCTGAGGACCAAAATCATTGAGTTTAACACTATCCAAATCAAGCACCCCAACCACCTCACCGTTCGCATGAACAGGGATGACCAATTCGGAGCGGCTTAAACTGCTGCACGCGATATGCCCAGGGAATTGCTCCACATCCGGCACCACCAAAGCTTGGTTACGTTCCCATGCCGTTCCACAAACCCCTTTGCCTTTGGGAATACGGGTGCAGGCCACCGGGCCTTGAAAGGGCCCGAGAACCAAGGTGGAATCTTCGTTACGAACCCGGTAGAAACCAACCCACCACCAGCCGAAGCCGGCCGTAAGCAAGGCGCATAAATTGGCAGCATTGGCGGTCCATCCTGCAAGGGGATCAAACAAGGAAGACCAATCGCGGGCGATTTGAGGATAACGCTCCGCGCGATTGATTGTTGGGGTGATTTCGTAAGACAGATCGTGAGCCATGGATCGTGTTAATGGATACGACCGGATCGGTTGCTGAATTGTTCCATCACACCGGCTTCGTATTGCAAGTAAGCTTCCCAACGATTGCGCACCTCGTCTTTGGGGAAATAGCCTTCGGCAAGGTCCATGAACAAGCGATAATGACCCGCTTCGCTCACCATAAAGGCATGGTAGAAACGCCGAAGGTCTGCATCGCTGCAATGCAAGGAGAGTAAACGAAAACGCTCGCAGGATCGCGCTTCGATGAGGGCGCAGCAAAGCAGCCTTTCCAAGAGTTTCTGTTCCCGGCTAAGTCCGCGAGGCTGAAAAGCCAAGAGGGCTACCACATACTCGTCGCTACGCTGAGGGCCTAGGGCGATGTCTCTCTTGGACATTTCCTCCAAAACAGCCCGAAAATGCCCCCACTCTTCGGTAACAATGGGGGAAAGTTCCTGAACAATTCGCGGGTAATCCGGGTACTGCACGATCAATGAAATGCATGAGGATGCCGCCTTCTGTTCGCAGAAGGCGTGATCGACCAAAATTTCGGCAATAGACTTTTCGGCAATTTCGGCCCATCGGGGATCGGTGGGCAATTTGAGTCCCAGCACGCTTAACCCATATGGGCCTCGAGCAGGGCCACCAAATTTTGTTTGGGGACCACCCCTACTTGCTTTTCGACCACTTGCCCGTTCTTGAAAACTAGCAGCGTAGGGATGCTGCGGATGCCGTATTGCGTGGCAACTTGGGGATTGCTATCCACATCCAATTTACCAACCAGGGCCTTACCGGACATTTCTTGCGCAATTTCTTCGACAACAGGTCCTACCATTCGGCAGGGACCGCACCATTCGGCCCAAAAATCGACCAAAACAGGTTGGGTGGAATTCAGGGCTGTTTCCTGAAAATTAGCATCGGTGAATTCAAAAGCCATGGTAGGTGAATTTAGGGGTGGAGGTGAATGGGAGGTTGATGTGGAGGTTGAACAGGTAAAGCGGATTTTTTCTTAAGATGGTATGCAAATTCCGTGCCAAAGTTAAGGATTGAGCTTGGACCTAATGCAAAGCATAACCAATCTCCAATTCATCCAGGGCCGCGAACAGGGATGGCTCCGGGGAGACCTTGATTCCTTCTGCATTCATGGCCACGGAACGTTGGTCCTCGGGCACCCACATTTCCACCTTCAAGGCCAATCGGCCCGGGTGTTCCAGCAAGACCTGATGGAGGGCGGCATTCCTGGTGGGGTTCAAAGCGGGGAGGGACATTTGCAAGGTGAGGGTTCGAAATCTTTTGTCCCGAATTTCTGACAGGAGTTCAATGTTATTGAATCGAAAAAAGCCAGCCTGTTGCCCATCTTTCCCCTGGAAATACTCCCAACGACCCGCGATCAGAAGGGCTGTTCCGGGGTCCATCAAATGCTTGAATTTCATGGCCTGGTCCCCTCGAAGTCTGAATTTACGCGACCCCTCTTTGTCCTCTACGGCAAAAGCCAGGACCTCCTGGTTCTTGGAATCCCGGAAATATTGAACATCGGTAACCAAAGCGGCGATTTGTATATCCAGGCCTGGCCTTTCGTCCAATTGGGACAAAGGCGTGAATCCCAAGAATTTGCTTTCCAAGGCATAATCATCCAATGGATGAGCGGTAATGTACAAGCCCACCACCTCTTTCTCCCTTCTTAGCATCTCGAGGGATGCCCATGGTTCAATTTGTTGAAAAACGGGTTCATTGATATCCACCATCCCTTCGGAACCAAAGAGGGAGGTCTGGGATTTGAGACTCAATTCCCGGTATTGTTGCCCGAAACGCAGGGCTTTTTCGAGCAAATGCGTTCCTCCACCGGCTTCGGCATCCAGCAAAAGCCGTCGATTGCCTTGAATGCCGTCTAGGCGATCCAAAGCACCGGCCTGTGCCAAAGCTTCCAATGTTTTTTTGTTGGCTTGACGGGTGTCAATTCTTTTGCAAAAATCAAAAAGGGAACCAAACGCCCCTCCTAACCCACGCTGTTCAAGGATATTCTCCACAGCACCTTCCCCTACTCCTTTGATAGCCCCCAAGCCGAAGCGTATTTGTCCCGAAGCATTCACCGAAAATCGGAACAAAGATTCGTTCAAATCTGGGCCCAAAACCTGCAATCCCATCCTTCGGCACTCCTCCAGGAAAAAGGCCACTTTGCTGATGTCCGACATATGGTTCGACAGCACGGCGGCCATGAATTGCGCCGGATAATGGGCCTTCAAATACGCGGTTCGGAAGGCCACCAAGGCATAGCAGGTGGAATGGGATTTGTTGAAGGCGTATTCCGCAAAGGCCTCCCAATCTTTCCAAACTTTGGAAGCAATGGTTTCGTCATGACCTCTTTCGCGACAACCTTCCAAGAATTGTGGTTTAAGCTTGGCCAATTTCTCGGGAATTTTTTTCCCCATGGCTTTGCGCAATTCATCTGCCTTGCCCTTGGAAAAGCCAGCTAACTTTTGGCTCAAGAGCATAACCTGTTCTTGGTACACGGTGATCCCGTAGGTTTCCCCCAGCAGCTCCTCCATATCGGGCAAATCGTACACGATGGGTTCTTTGCCGTGCTTACGCAAAATAAAATTGGGGATATACGCCAAAGGACCCGGACGATACAAGGCATTCATGGCAATCAAGTCTTCGATTTTGTCCGGCTTGAGTTCCTTGAGGTACTTCTGCATCCCCGGAGATTCGTATTGGAAAATCCCTACGGTCTCCCCACGCTGAAAAAGTGTGTAGGTAAGCGGGTCGTCCAAGGGGAAATCGACAGGGTCAGGCAGGGCAGGATGGATGGCTTTGACCAATTCTACCGCATCGTTGATGATGGTCAAGGTATTGAGACCCAAAAAATCCATCTTCAGCAAACCAGCGGCCTCGGCAACTTCGTTATCGAATTGCGTTACCAAGGCAATTTGTCCATCCGGAGCGTGCTTAACGGGGACATAATCGGTCAAATCGCCCGGAGTAATCACGACACCGCAGGCATGGGTTCCTGAATTCTTGAAGGAGCCCTCCAACAATGCCGACTGCATGAATACTTTGGCTTCTATCCCCCCCTTCTTGACCAAATCCAAGATTTGCTTGGCCTTTCGTTGATCCTCAGCCTGCAATTGATCCAGGTGCCGACTGCCTTCTGCCGGATTTAACAAAAGTTTGCGTAGAGGCGACTTCTTGTAATAATCCGCTCGGTTTAAATCTTCCGGAAAAAGTTTGGCCAACGCATCGGTTTCGAAAGGTTGCAAGCCCATGACCCGACCAATGCTGCGAATCGCCGATTTGGCGGCCATGCTGTGATACGTGGCAATCTGAGCAACCTGCTTTTGGCCGTATTTGTCCATCACATACCGCATAACTTTCTCCCTACCCCTGTCGTCAAAATCGATATCGATATCGGGCATGCTCACGCGGTCCGGATTCAGGAATCGCTCAAAGAGCAAATCGTACCGGATCGGATCCACGTCGGTGATCCCCGTGCAGTAGGCCACCACCGAACCTGCTGCTGAACCCCGGCCTGGCCCAACCGTGACGCCCATATTCCGTGCAGCGGTCGTGAAGTCCTGAACGATCAGGAAATACCCGGGGTATCCGGTATGCGCAATTGTTTGAAGCTCAAAATCAATCCGTTCCAACAATTCTTGATCAAGCGTACCGTAGCGCCTTTTGGCACCTTCCAACGTAAGATGCCTCAGATAATCGTTCTCATTGGCGAAGCCTTCCGGAATTTCAAAACGCGGAAGTAACACATCTCTTTGCAAGGTGTAGGATTCCATGGATTCGGCCAAATCCAAGGTGTTTTGCAACCAATCGGGATGGGTGGAAAATCGTTGGACCATTTCCTGGCCAGAACTGAGATGATGGCGCTGGCTACGCATGCCGAATCGGTACCCTCTACCCTGACCAATGGGGGTGTCCTTGTACTCCAAGGGAACAACGCAAAGGTAGGTATCGTGCAAATCAGCATCCGCCTCTTGATTGTAATAGGTGTTGTTGGTCACAACGCAGGGAACTTGGTGTTTGCGGGACCATGAGTCCAGCTTGGCATTCAGAAAATGCTGTTCCTCAAGACCATGGTCTTGGATTTCCAAATAAAAATGTTCCCCAAACGCCTCCCGCCATCGCAGCAAGGCCGCTTCGGCCTGGCTCTCTCCTTGGTTCAACAAGAGGGATGGAATTTCGGATTCCAAGGATCCGGAGAGAGCAACCAAACCTTCCCGGTGTTGCAACAACAAATCCCATGAAATCCTCGGGACATAATAATACCCTTCGGTGTACGACAAGGAGCATAACCTGACCAGGTTATGATAGCCTTGCAGATTCCGAGCCAACAGCAGCTGCGGTGTGCCGTTATCCTTGCGGCTATGGTCTTGGTGCTGAGCACATACCTGAATCTCCAAACCAAGAATTGGCTTGATACCTTTGGAATGAGCGTATTGAAAGAAAAGAAAAGCCCCGTACAAGGTGGAATGATCCGTGAGGGCAATGGCTTTGGAGCCTTGGGCCACGGCATGATCTACCAAATCAAACACCGTGCTGCATCCTGGAATTCCAAGGGAAAACTGGGAATGGCAATGCAGGTGTACAAAACGCAAGGACTGCTCGTCCAAATCCATGGATGGAACCGACGTCGTAGTTCCCAACGGGCCGGAAGCCTTGGTTTTGGGAGAAGTTGGAACAGGCTTGGACGTAGGGCTTCCGGAAACGGTCGAGGGACCGGGCCATTCTTGTTTCAATCGCTCGAAGCCAGCTTCCGACATGCCCATGGAAGCGCTGGAGATAACCCCTTGACGGCATAATTCCAACAAACAATCCACGGTCGCGGCCACATCAGCCCCTGCATCGTGGGCCTCTTCAAATCCTTGGCCGAATAACTTGAAATAAAGCTCCGTGAGGGTTGGCCACTTGAATTGACCTCCACGCCCTCCTGGCAATGCGCAAAAAGCAGTCGAAGCCTCTTTGGTATCCAAAACCCGACAAGCCTCAAAGGCGTCGGGCCAACCCAATCGGTGCCATTCGGCCCGGATAATTAACAAATCAAATTCGATGTTATGACCAGCGATCAGGGTGGCTTGGGCCACATCATGCCCGAATCGCTCCAAAACCTGGGCCAGCGGCAATCCTTCGGCATGGGCCCTCTCGGTGGTGATTCGGTGGACCTTGGCCGCGTTATAAGGGATATCAAAACCCTCCGGTTGAATAATCAGAGCATGGGAGGACACCAAACGACCGACCTCGTCCAACAATTGCCACCCCACTTGCACCGCCCTGGGCCAGTTGTTGGAATCACTGACCGGCGCTTTGTAGTTGCGAGGTAAACCGGTCGTTTCGGTATCAAAAACCAGGATCATCTTGGCGGTATAGTCGGTAGGAGGAGGCCTTTGGTGGCCCGAGCATAAATACCCAAGGGCAACAATCGCCCGTGATGATCTTGCAAAGCGGTTTCACCGCATTCCAAATCCTTGTCGTCATAGGATGGCCCTAACATTGCTCGCAAGATCAAAGGAGATAGCCCCAACGAATATGCATTCAGCAACATGGCATGACGTTGAGGATGCAACAACTGCTTGACCTCGTCCAACAAGGCCCCCAATTGGTCCTCCAATTTCCAACGTTCCCCGGAGCTTCCGATCCCATACGCAGGGGGATCCAAGAGAATGGCATCGTACACATGTCCCCGCTTTATTTCCCTTTGCACAAATTTGCGGGCATCTTCCACGACCCAATGCAATCCCGCTAAGCCGGTCAAATCAGCATTTCGTCGGGCCCAATCCACCACCTGTCGAACCGAGTCCAAATGGTAAACCTGTGCACCCGCTTGGGCTGCCGCAAGGCTGGCCCCTCCGGTGTAGGCGAAGAGGTTCAGCACTTTGGACTGCGCGGGCAATGCCTTCACGGCCGAAGCAATGAATTCCCAGTTGTCCGCTTGTTCAGGAAACAAACCCACATGTTTGAACGCCGTCATGGCCAAGTGAAACCGAAGTTTCAAAGCCGGACTTTCGTAGGTGATCGGCCAACGGTCTGAACCCATTGCCCCATCAGCCGATGAACGACCTGACCCTTTGCCTGTTCGATGCTGAGGAATCCAAGAGCCGTTACGAGACCCACCGGGCTCAAAACGCCAATGGGTCATGGAGCGCAAGGCTGTTAGCGATGAAGAGGGGGACCACAGGGCCTGGGGTTCGGGTCTTTGTAAAATTCGCCCACCAAATTGCTCCCATTTGAGCCCATTCCCGCTGTCAATCAAGGCATATTCTTTCCAATGCTTGGGATAGCGAACCGGCAACAGAAGGCCGTCATGTTCCATCATGATCCCTGGGTGTCGTGGCGTTCAGGCCGCATTTGTGGGAAAAACAACACATCTTGAATACTGGCCGAATTGGTCATCATCATGGCCAGTCGGTCGATACCAATTCCAATTCCAGCAGTTGGCGGCATTCCAAATTCCAAGGCCCTCAGGAAGTCTTCGTCCAGCATCATCGCTTCCGGATCTCCCCGACGACCCAAGGCCAATTGGGCCTCAAATCGTTCCCGCTGATCCACCGGATCGTTCAATTCCGAAAAGGCATTCGCCAATTCTTTCCCGTTGCAAATGAGCTCGAAACGCTCGACCAAGCCGGGCTTATCCCGATGCGCTTTGGCAAGGGGGGACATTTCCACCGGATAATCCGTGACAAAGGTGGGCTGAATCAATTGCGGCTCCACCAATTCCCCGAACAGAGTGTCCAATAATTTGGCACGTCCCATGGAGGCATCGATTTCGATCGAGTGCTTCCGGGCCAAAAGGCGCAACTCCTCTTCATCCAGGGCATCGACCTTGACGCCCACCTTTTCGGAGATGGCATCGTACAAGGACACCCGGCGATAAGGAGCCTTGAACTCGATGGTATGGTTACCAACCTGCAGGCTGGACTTTTGATGCAAGGCGATGGCAATTTCTTCAAGCAAAGATTCTGTTTGCTGCATCATCCACGAATAATCCTGAAAGGCCACATAGAGTTCCAACATCGTGAATTCAGGATTGTGAAAACGGCTCATCCCCTCGTTGCGAAAATCCCGGGCAAATTCGTAAACCCCTTCAAAACCGCCAACAATTAACCGCTTAAGATACAGCTCATTGGCTATCCGAAGGTACAAAGGCATGTCCAAGGTATGGTGATGCGTTTTGAAGGGCCGAGCCGATGCACCACCGTACATGGGTTGCAGCACCGGGGTCTCAACTTCCAAATAACCCTGCCGGTTGAAAAATTGCCGCATCACTTCGATCATGCGCGATCGTTGCACAAAGACCTGTCGGACCTCTGGGTTCACCACCAGGTCCACGTACCGCATTCGGTACCTCAGTTCAGGGTCCGTAAAACCATCGTAAACTCTACCCTCTTCGTCTCTTTTGACGACAGGCAGCGGCCGCAAGGCTTTGGACAAAAAGACAAATTCCTCGGCATGAATTGAGATTTCGCCGACCTGAGTTCTGAAAACCCGTCCACGCACCCCGACCCAGTCGCCTATATCGCAGTGCTTTTTGAAGACTTCGTTGTACAAATCTTTGTTATCTCCTGGACAAAGCTCATCGCGGTTGAGGTAAACCTGCAGGCGCCCGGTGGCATCTTGCAATTCTGCAAAAGAGGCTTTGCCCATAATGCGCCGGCTCATCAAGCGACCGGCCAAGGACACAGAAGTCCAAGCGGCAGCCTCCTCATCCTTGAACGTGGTCTGTATTTCTTGGGTCGTATGGCTTCGATGGAAGGCTGTGGAGGGGTAAGGATCAACCCCCAAAGCCTTTAAATGATCCAAAGCTTGCCTGCGTTGTATTTCTTGTTCACTGAGCATTGGCCCTTGACGAGAGGGCAAACTTGGATCTTTTGGCGATCCTTCTTGGGAAGATTGAGACTGATTCATAGCCGATTAGAATCCGCTGAGCCACGACCATCGCCAACCGCAGCGGTTCTGCAAAATAAATCCTTAGTCCTGCTTTTGGGCTCCAAAAAATCGTGCCGCAGCCCCGTTGTTCACCGAATTCCATCGAAAGCCCATGGCCACCCTGGCTTTACCATCGGGCGCGCCCAGTGGTCGGACAGCGACCGTTCCCGCTTGGCTGTTGCTGCGATGCAAATCGGCGGTCAACGCCTTGGGCAATTTCATCATGGAGGCATCCAATTCAAAGAGCAAGGAATCGGGTAAGTCCTGGTGAATGTTCGAGCCCGGTACCGTCCTGGAATTCGAACCATAGAAATAGCCCGCCTCCACCGTGCCCAGGTTTCTTCGCGTCATTTCAGCCCGGTAAATCCTGGCCGTTTCTGAGTGAATCCATAAGCGGATCAACTGCCAATCCCCACCACCATCGAGCGGCAGAACATTGACCACCAGGCAGACTTGGTTACGGACTTTTTCTTGACCCATGGCCAATGCCCTGTAGTTTTGGGGGCCTTTGAGAAATTCAAAAAGCTCCATGGGATTCTGACGGGGCAGGAGGGCAAGGCGCGGACTGCGTATTCGGAAGCGATTCGGTGCCAAAAAAAACATTTCCGCCGTCAAGGGCCGCACTTTGACACGAGGCACATCGGCTTGAACATGAACGGTCGCCTGCAGATCACGCAATCCTGCCAAGCGGCTCGCCAATTTCTCCATCAGCCTTTCGGCATCCTTTTGTAAATCGTTGTCAAGCAATTCATTACCTCCATAATTTTCCTCATATCGCACATCGCAAAAAGGGAAATTCCACGCGTTGGCATCGGCCTTCATGACGGCGAAAAAACCAAAGGATAACATTAGACCAACAGAGATGCGCTGTGTGTTTTTCATGAATCAAAATCAAGTCAGGATATCCTTGCGATCAAAATAATGAAGACCAAACCCCATCAACGCCACGCAATGAACGGTCAAAACACCGATCGAAAAAAGGATATCGCTCCACGGTGTAGGGTCCAAAAACAAGGAACGCCAGGCCGCCATATGGGTGGTGAACAGGAAAGGTCGAACATGTTCAAACAAGGGCACATCCAAGGTGCCAATCAAGGTGAACACCATGATCAAGGCCATAGTTCCAACAATAGGTCCTATCGAATTGTCTGCCAAGCAAGAGAAGGTTACCGAGATCGCTGCCACGGTGTACAAGGCCAAAAAAGCCAGGGCGAAGGCTTGCAGAAAACGAGGCATCACCTCCACCGAAGGCAAGATTTGCAAACCCTCCCCACTAAGCACAGCCAAATCCCCGGGACCAAAGATCCATTGAGCAACCCCAACCGCCATCAATCCTAACCAGATCAAAAGGACCATGGTATAAACCGCCGCTGCACCGTATTTGCTGAGCAGCAGGGACCTCCTGGACAAGGGCCTGGTCACGAGGTTGCGCAAAGTACCCATTGCCGCCTCCCCGGAAATCAAATCACCGGTCACCAAGGCCACCAACAAAGGCAAATGCACCACCAACATCTGCAGCACAATGAACCCCACAAGATGTCCGTTGAGCATGGAGCCTTCGATCATGAGATTTTGCTCCAAGGAACCTGTCACAAAATCCAAATAGGACTCGCCATCCAGGGCCAATGCCAGGAGGATCACCCCCACCAGCAGTGTTATCGCCAAGAACCCCAGATACGACCTGGGTTTGGCCAAAATCTTGATGCTTTCGTTGTAAAGGGACGCCCACCACATGCGATTATTCCTGGTTGTTTTGGTGGAGAATTTGCATATAAAAATCCTCCAATTGTTGACGAGACTCCACGGCATACACGGCAATGCCCCTTTCGACCAAGGTCTTGATCAGCGCTGGCAATTTGTCCCGACTCAGGGAAAGATGGAGAACCCCACCTTCCCCTAGCCTGTATTGATCCCTTGATAGCAAAGAGCTTACGCATTCCAATGCCTCCTTCACCTGATCCACCTCCAAACGGATTTGACGATTTTGTTGGGAGAGCAGATCGCTGGCTGAACCCTGAACCAAACATCGACCACGGTTCATCACCACCAAATGCGTAGCCACCGCCTCCACCTCGGGTAAATGGTGGGATGAAAGCAAAATCGTTTTGCCTTGATCCCTGTTCAATTTCAAAATCATTTCCCTCATGTCCACGATACCTTGTGGATCCAATCCTGTACCGGGTTCATCCAGAATAATCAAATCAGGATCGTGCATAAGGCACTGCGCCAGACCCAGCCTTTGACGCATACCGTGCGAAAAGGAGGAAACTGCATCCTTTTCACGACCTCTCAACCCCACAAATTCCAGCATTTCCATCGCCTTGGTCCGGGGTTGCCGGATACCGGATGCCCTCCCCAGCAATTCGAGATTTTGCAAGGCCCCCAAATATTTGTAAAAATCAGGTTTCTCGATCAGGCAACCGATTCGGGACAAGATGCGTCCCCGATGGCGATGGTAATCCAAACCAAAAAGACGCAGATTGCCGGAAACTGGTCGAATTAAATCCACGAGCATGCGCAATGTGGTGCTTTTGCCTGCACCGTTAGGTCCCAAAAACCCCATGACCGAGCCTTCCTTCAATGCAAAGCTCAGGTCATCAACCGCTTTGAAGGAACCGTAGGCCTTCACCAGCCCTTGAGCTTCGATGATGGGATGCGCCATGGCGAATGCAGCCGATTAAGAGGATTCCCGTGTACCCCGTCCCAAGGCCCCTGCATACAGGCCTTCGTAATGAGGCAAAATTTGGGTGATGTTATACTGTGCTGCCCTGCGCAGGGCAGCACTCCGGAATTGATCCAAAATTTCAGTATTATTCAAGAGGTCAACGGCCCTTTGGACACCCCTTGCCTGTTCCTCATCGGAAACGAGGATTCCATTGACACCATCTTGGATAAGTTCCGTCAGGCCCCCGGCCTGGGAGGCCATGACGGGCACCCCGCATGCCATGGCTTCCAAAGCAGCCAATCCAAAACTCTCCGTCTCGGAAGGCAAGAGCATCAAATCCGCCACCGAACATAATTCTTCTACGGGATCCTGCCTGCCCACAAAATGCACCTTGGACTGCATTCCCCATTCTTTGATGGTCTGTTCGGCCTTGGGCAATTCAGGGCCATCCCCCACCATCAACAAATTGGCCGGAATGGAGGAAGCAATGGCCCTGTACCATTCCAAAACACGGTCAATGCGCTTGACCCTTCGAAAATTGGAAACGTGAACCAAGAGGCGGTGACCCTTGGGGCAAAACCGTTCCCGCAAACCTGCCCTAGCAAAGGGCTTGAACCTGAGCAAGTCCACAAAATTGGGAATCACCATCACCTCTTTGCGGCAATCAAAATAGCGTAAAGTCTCTCCACGCAGGTATTCGGATACCGCCGTAACCACATCAGACTTTTGGATCGCAAAACTCACCACCGGAGCGTAATTGGGGTCCTTGCCCACCAGGGTAATATCGGTACCATGCAAAGTGGTCACCACCCGAATTTGCTGCCCTTGACTTGCCAATATCTCTTTAGCCAGATGAGCTGCTGTGGCGTGAGGAATGGCATAATGCACATGAAAAAGATCCAATTGCTGTTCCCTGGCCACTTCCACCATCTTTCCCGTCAAGGCAAGCACATAAGGGGAATGCTCAAAAAGCGGATAATGCACCATGTTCACTTCGTGGAAGTACAGGTTTTCGCGAAACACGTCCAATCGGGCCGGTTGGGTATTGGATATAAAGTGAACCGAATGCCCTTGCAACGCGAGGGCCTTGCCTAATTCGGTGGCCACCACCCCGCTACCACCGTAGGTGGGGTAGCAAACCATGCCTATGCGTAAGGGGCGTTCAAAATTCATGGTATGCATAGGACAATTAAGCCAACAAAATGTTCAATGGGACGTGGCCTTCATGTTTGCATAGAACAAATCCCATAAATCCGTTCGAAGGTTGGATTTGGCTAGCAAATTGGGCTCAGACCGGGGGTGAATACGGTTGGATACAAAAACCATAATCAATTCGGTTTCAGGGTCCACCCAACAATACGTCCCTGTGAATCCCGAATGACCGAAACTTCGAGGAGCCTTGGCCTGAGAAGAACCGGGGATAGGTCGATCCCAAAGCAGTCCTCTACGGTTTCCGGGGAAATAACTTGAGGTGAACAAGGCCAGGGTAGCAGAATCTACTTTGGCAGAGCCAGGGTAATATCCGGTAACCAACGGCATCAAAATTCTGGCCACATCCGTAGCGGTCCCGAATAATCCGGCATGGGGTGCAATTCCTCCCATGGCATAGGCCATCGGATCATGGACTTCCCCGTGCATTAGTTTTCGGCGCCAGATGGAATCCATTGCCGTTGGGGCAATGCGATTCAAGGCAAATTTTTCCGTAGGCCTGTACCCCAAACGGTTCGCCCCGCAAGGTTCATACCAATTTTTCTGTAAATTTTGTCGATAATCGCGTAGGCCCCTGGATTCTGCAAGGCGTTGCAAGCAACGGTCTACCCACAGCAAGCCAAGATCGCTGTACAGGTAGGATCCCTCTGCTTGCAAGGGCATGGATAAAGTAATTTGTAACAATGAATCGATAACGACCTTGGGATTGGTCCGCATTTTTTCCCAACGAAGAGCCCTTCCTGGGTCTGCACCCAAGCCTTGATCCAAGGCCATGTGCGCAGGGAGACCGGATTGGTGGGTCATCAAGGCAGCCAACGTTCGTTGTCCCAACGGATGACCTTTCAATTCGGGCAGCAGCGTATGGAGTTTGGAACGCAGAGGAAGGGCTTTGCGACGATGCAATTCCATAGCGGCCAGCCCGGTGGACAAGACCTTTGTCAACGAGGCCAGGTCGTAAAGCGAGCCCATATCTACAGGAACCGATTGGCTAGTGTCCATTGCCCCGTAAGCCTTGGCGTAGAGGATGTTCTGGCCTTGGGCAACCAACAATTGAGCTCCAGGGAAAGCGCCCATGGCCCTTACGGCCTCCACCATGGAGTCGGCTTTTTGCTTCACAGCCTCCGATAAAAGATCACGGCCCTGCTCGTTCCAAGCATTCAGGAGGGGTTGCCATTGCATGGGTGACGTGGATGCGGTCAAGTCGACCTCCACGTTCCTGGTTCCTACGATGGGAATGGCCCCGAACAAGGCTTGAACAGCCGCATCCCAAGCCCCTGCTTGATCCTCGTGGGCACAGACGACCACGTCGCTGGCCAATCCCGGTTGAGGGGATTGCTCCTTCTGTCGAATGCGGGCGGTAGCCATCGGATTGCCGTAAACCAAGTGCACCAAACGCCCCCCCGATTTCCGATAACGCTCAAGGGCTGGCATCCATTCGGCCAAGGCGGCGGAGTCCATCCCCAAACCCACGGCGTAGCGCTGGCTGGGAATATGCCATGCAATCACAGATTCCTTGTATTTTCCCAACAATGAATCCATGGCTGGCCCACTGAATTCAGGGCTGATTCTATCCTTTTTGGGCCATGGCCATGACACAAAATCTGCTTGGGCAAAAAGCCCAAAGCGATCGTACGCCTTACGCGGTTGATCGCCACCCAAAGCCAAATAAAGACGAGGAGCATCGGGTACGATGCTAACCGGCAATGAATCTTGCTTCCACAAGACGACCGACTTCCTGTAACATTGCGCAATCTGGGAGCCTACCGTTTGAGGTCCTGTTTCCCAAGGACGGTCAAGCAGGTTTCCGGGTTTCCGATAGGTTTTTTTGGCCTGCAAAATTCGGCGAACACGTTGGTTCAAGGCTTCTTCGGTCCATTCGCCTTGACGCAAGGCTTGTTCGATCCGTTCCATGGCCTTCTGAACATGGGTGACGTACAGAAGTACATCGTTACCCGCCTTCAGGGCCCTCCATTCCAATTCTCCAGGAGGATAACACAGGCTTGCTCCTTTCATGTTCAGGGCATCGGTGAACAAGATGCCTTGGTAGCCCCATTGACGGCGTAGCACCCCTTCCAAGGCTGCGGGGTTCAAACTGACCGGCAAACCCAAACCGCTATCCATGGCGTGGACCACCAAATGAGCCGACATCATGGACGGAACCCCCAAAAGGGCCTGGAAGACAGGCCACTCCAAAGCGGCCAATTCTCCTGCGGACTTGTTCACCTCCGGCAGGTCATGATGAGAATCCAGCTTGGTGTCTCCATGACCCGGATAATGTTTAACGCAGGCCATGATCCCCGCTTGTTCCAGTCCCCTTGCATAGGCCCTTGCCATGGAGGCCACGGCCTCAACCCGATTACCGAAGGACCGGAAACCAATGACTGGATTGAACGGATTGCTGTTCACATCCGCCACGGGACCAAAACTAATTTGCATCCCCAACGCTTTGAGCTCAAGGCCCATGGCTTTGGCGATCGCTTCAACCAACTGGGTATCACCGCAGGCCCCCATGGTCGAGGCGTACGGGAATCGCAAACAATCCTCCATGCGCATAGCCGCCCCCCACTCTGCGTCCATGGACGACCACAAGGGCAAGGCAGCCGCCTTTTGGTACATTGGTAACAATTTACGCAAATGCTCAGTCCGTCCCTTCATCCAGATTAAGCCTCCAACCTCTTCCTGCTCAAGCCATCGGAGAACCTGGGCATCGGCGGTATCGGACTGGGCATAGACCGGCACCATCATCAATTGACCGATTTTCTGCTTCAGGGTCATCGCTTGCATGGCCTCCTCCACGGACCATTCGGCC
>Ga0214921_10004156_pt1 | contig 21570 bp, 21 predicted proteins | sample LL1505_MetaG_FD_177992 | JGI IMG/M metagenome (GOLD analysis project Ga0214921, IMG submission 177992) | Freshwater microbial communities from Lake Lanier, Atlanta, Georgia, United States - LL-1505 | ecosystem: Environmental > Aquatic > Freshwater > Lake | place: USA: Georgia | collected... | reverse complement strand
GCCGCCGCCGGTGCCCGTAGGATCGCCGCCTTGGGCCATAAAGCCGGGGATGACGCGGTGGAACACAACGCCGTCATAGAAGCCTTCGCGGGCCAGTTCCTTGATCCGGGCGACGTGGCCAGGCGCGAGGTCAGGACGAAGATCGATGGTCACGACGCCGGTCTCAAGCGTCAACAACAGGGTGTTTTCAGGATCGGCAGCCATGGTTTTTCTCGATTAAAAATGAAAGACGGGTCTTCCTAGCGAACCTCGACCGGAAGGTCGATGTCGCAAGCAGAAAAATCAGCACCCTTCTTTGCGCGTAAGGCCTCGACCATGGCCTTGAAGTAGTTACTGCGGACATCCAGAACCTTGATCGAGGGGCGTTCAGCCGCAGGCATATCGGCCAGCATCTGCACCTTGGTCATGGTGTCAGGATCAATCACAGGCTCGCCGGTCTTGATCGCCCGCACGATGTTTAGGCCTGATAGGGTCTGGCCATAGGCGGTGTAGCGCTTGTCCAGAGACGGAAAGGCTTGGCGCATCAGGAAGAACTGACTGTTCGCGCTATCTGGATTTTCCCCTCGCGCCGCGCCCAAGACACCCGGACAGAACTGGCCCCAAGCGTGGACCTTGCCGTCAGCGGTCATGGCCATCAGATCATCAATTTGCGTCATGATCGGAACCGCACCGACAAATCCCGACTGGATCCCGATCGGCTGGCTAATGGGGGTAAAGGGGCTTTGCGGTCCGCGACGATAGGTAAATTCTGCGACCACGTCGGGCTTGGTTGAGCCGCCCTCGCCTGTGCCCTTGGGGTCGCCGGTCTGGGCCATGAACTCGTCAATCACGCGGTGGAATTTGAGGCCGTTATAGAAGCCCTCTCTGGTCAATTCCTTGAACCGTGCCACGTGGTTTGGTGCCAATTCTGGCGACAGTTCAACGATGATCCGGCCTTTGGTGGTGTCGATCACCGCGACATTCTCAGGATCAGGTATGCGCCAATCCCCAGCCGATGGCCCCTTTGCCGCCGCAGGGGCTGCAACAGTCTGTGGTGCCTTTGCCTTTGGAGCCGCAGCATTGGCAGTCATGGTTGTCCCGAGCAGCAGGCTCAGGGTCAAGGCCGTTAGGATGTTCTTCATGCCGTCCTCATTTTACGTCTTGGCGCAACAGGTGGCGGATTACCACGGGGCAGACGCCCGCTAGATGGATCGAGCTACCCGCGAATTGGCGCAATATTGCGGCAAGTCCCTTAGGCGCGATTGTATTTCTCGAGCAGTATCTTTGCCATGGTCGGGCTTAGGAAGCTGCTAATGTCCCCGCCGAGCTTGGCGATCTCCTTGACCAAACGAGACGCTACAGCCTGATGGCGAGGGTCAGCCATCAAGAACACCGTCTCGATCTCACGATTGAGCTGCTGGTTCATCGCCGTCATCTGAAACTCATATTCGAAGTCGGCAACCGCCCGAAGACCCCGGACAATCATCTGAGCGCCCACATCCTGCGCAAAGTGCATCAGCAGACCCTCAAAGGGCCGAACCTCGATCTGGGCATGTTTGGTGAAGGGTTTGGTCTCTTCCAAAACCATGGCGCATCGCTCTTCGAGCGTGAAAAGCGGGCCCTTATCACGGTTGATCGCAACGCCGATGACCAGCTTATCGACCAGCTTGACGGCGCGCCCGATTATATCGAGGTGGCCGTTGGTCATGGGGTCAAAGGTCCCCGGATAGAGCCCAACACGTTCCATAGAATAGCTATCCCCTCAGATTACCGTTCCGGCGGGACAACTGACGCGTCCCTTACCGGTGTATCGACCCAGACCTTTGTGATTAGGGCTCAGCGCCATCCTCTGAACCTGTGTCGTCGTCACCCTTATCACCTTCGGCCAAACGCTCAACCGATACGACACGTTCGTCATCTGCGGTTCTGAAAATTGTCACGCCTTGGGTGTTACGGGCCGCGATGCGGATCTCTGCAACAGGGCAACGGATCAGTTGTCCCTGATCGGTCACGAGCACGATCTCGTCGCCATCCTCGACCGGGAACGAGGCCACCACCTTGCCGCCGCGCTTGGAGAGGTCATGCGCCACAAGGCCCTTACCGCCTCGGCCCGTGACCCGATATTCGAAGGACGAACTGCGCTTGCCATAGCCCGTGTCGCTGAGGGTCAGGATGAACTGTTCCTGCGCGCCCAGAGCACTGATCTGTTCAAGGCTGAGCACCGCTTCACCCTCTTCGGCCCCGGCACCATCGGTTTCAGGCTCATCGACCACGGCCACCTCGGCCTCATCGACGGCTTCACCGGTGACCGCCCGCATGGACTTGGCATATTTCAGATAGGCCCTCTGTTCGGACGCGCTGATGCCAAGATGCAGCAGGATGGCCATCGAGATGACCTGATCGGACTCTGCCAGTCGGATACCGCGCACGCCGGTAGACTCGCGGCCCGCAAAGACGCGGACATCATCAACGCCAAAACGGATGCACTGACCTAAGGCTGTCGTCAGAAGGACATCGTGGTTCACGGTGCACAGACCCACACCGACGATACCATCGCCAGCATCGAGCTTCATCGCGATCTTGCCGTTGCGATTGACCTGTACGAAATCAGACAGACGGTTGCGGCGCACATTGCCCGAGCGGGTGGCGAACATCACGTCCAACCCATCCCACTGTGCCTCATCCTCCGGCAGCAATAGAATCGAGGTGATGGACTCGTTGGGTTCGAGCGGCAGCAGATTGACGAAGGCCTTGCCGCGCGATGACGGCAGTCCGAGCGGCAAGCGCCAGACCTTGAGCTTGTAGACCTTACCGGTCGAGGAGAAGAATAGCACCGGCGCGTGGGTCGAGGCGGCAAAGACGCGGGTGACGGCATCTTCTTCTTTGGTCGACATGCCCGAGCGGCCCTTCCCGCCCCGGCGCTGGGTGCGATAGGTCGCCAAGGGGGTGCGTTTGACATAGCCGCCGTGGGTGACGGTGATGACCATATCCTCACGCAGGATCAGGTCCTCGTCTTCCATGTCCGCATCGCCTTCGACGATGATCGTCCGGCGCGGAATGGCGAAGGCTTCACGCACCTCGACCAGCTCTTCGCGCACTATGGCCATGATCTTTTCGCGCGAGGCGAGGATTTCCAGATAGCCAGCAATGGCTTCGGCCAGCGTGCGCGCTTCGCCAAAGATCTCATCGCGGCCAAGACCGGTCAGACGCGACAGGGTCAGGGCCAAGATGGCGCGCGACTGCTCGTCCGTCAGGCGCACAGCCGGGGCACCGTCCGCCAATCCGACCACAAGGGTGCGCGGATCGGCAATCAGCTCGATCAGCGGGTTCATATCGCCCGCAGGCCAGTCCCGCGCCACCAAACGCTCGCGCGCTTCGGCGGGGTCCTTGGACGAGCGGATGATGTGGATCACCTCGTCAATATTGGCCACGGCAATGGCCAGACCGACCAAGACGTGACCGCGATCACGGGCCTTGGACAGCTCGAACTTGGTGCGGCGAACCACGACCTCTTCGCGGAACTCCACGAAACAGTCGATCAGACGGCGAAGGCCCATCTGCTCGGGCCGCCCCCGGTCCAACGCCAGCATATTGACGCCAAAAGAGCTTTGCAGCGGCGTATAGCGATAGAGCTGGTTGAGGATCACTTCAGCTGAGGCGTCACGCTTGAGCTCGACCACGACGCGCATACCCTGACGGTCGCTTTCGTCGCGAATGTCGGAGATGCCTTCAATGCGCTTTTCACGCACCAGATCGGCAATCCGTTCGACCAGATTGGCCTTGTTCACCTGATAGGGAATGGCGGCAATGATGATTGCTTCGCGATTGGCGCGCGCCTCTTCGACGGTCGCCACACCGCGCATAATGACCGAACCCCGGCCCGTCATCAGGGCCTCACGGGCCCCAGTCCGACCGATGATCTCGCCTCCCGTGGGGAAATCAGGGCCCGGCACGATATCGAGAAGCTCATCTAGCGGAATTTCGGGATTATCGATAACGGCCAGACAGGCGTCGACGATCTCGCCCAGATTATGCGGCGGAATATTGGTGGCCATACCCACGGCAATGCCGCCCGCGCCATTGACCAGCAGGTTCGGCACCCGTGATGGCAGCACGACAGGCTCGTGTTCAGAGCCGTCATAGTTAGGCTGGAAATCCACCGTCCCCTTATCGAGGTCGGCCAGCAGCGCTTCGGCGGTCTTGAGCATCCGCACTTCGGTGTAACGCATAGCCGCAGGCATATCGCCGTCGACAGAGCCGAAATTGCCCTGACCATCGATCAGAACCATGCCCATCGAGAAGGGCTGCGCCATGCGGACCATGGCGTGATAGACGGCAGTGTCCCCGTGAGGGTGATATTTACCAATCACGTCACCGACGACGCGGGCAGACTTGCGATAGGCCCCAGACGGACCGTAGCCCTGCTCATGCATCGAAAAGAGGATGCGGCGGTGCACAGGCTTGAGGCCGTCACGCGCGTCAGGCAGGGCGCGGCTGACGATCACGCTCATCGCATAGTCGAGATAGGAGCGCTTTAGCTCATCCTCGATATTGATGGGCGCAATGCCACCACGGCGGGTCTCTTCGGGGGAATTGATCGTTTCGTCGGACACTGATTTTCAGAACTTTTCGAATGATGAATCGCTAGACCGATCTTAAGGCGTACAGTTAGCATCCCTCGCGCTTTGGCGCAAAAGCAGGAGCTAGAAACATGAAGCTTTTACTGAATTCAGTAGCAATTATTTCCTTGATTGGGGTTCCGGCGCTGGCGCAGGTGCAAGATCGTACCTCAATGGCCGCTCCAGCCGTCGCCACAGCGACCGTGGCCCCGACGGCTTTCACCACCCCTATCAAGACCGCTGATGGCAGCACCATCGGAACCCTGAGCCTGACGGCCGCAGCGACTGGCGTTCTGTTGCAGGTCGATATCACCAAGGGCCTGACGCCGGGCTGGCATGGCATGCATTTCCATCAGACTGGCGACTGTTCTGATCCCAAATTCATGACCAGCGGTGGCCATATGAACCACGCTGAAAGCAAGAAGCCGCATGGACTTTTGAACCCAGACGGTCCGGATTTCGGCGACCTGATCAATCTCTATGTTGCCGCGGATGGGTCGGCCCATGCTCAAGGGTTCACCGCGCGTGTGCGGCTGGATGCGGGGTCTTTGGCACCCGAACAGGTTCTGCGCGATGCCGATGGCTCAGCCTTGGTCATTCACGCCAATGCTGACGATCATATCAGCCAGCCAATCGGCGGCGCGGGCGGGCGTGTGGCCTGCGCGGTGATTAAGTAATCTCGAGGCTTGTTTCGCTGGCCTTGGCCAGACGGCGCTCCGATAAGGCCACCAAGGCAACGCCTGCCAAGGTGGCCGCACCGCCCATCGCCACTTGCCAGGTGATGATCTCGCCCATGAACAGGACGCTGATGACTGCCGATACCAGAGGGGTCATCAAAAAATAGGGCATGATCCGTCCTGGCTCCCGCCGCTGGACCAACCAGAACATCATAGCGGTTGCGCCGACCGTGGACAGGACTGCTGCCCAAACAACGCAGGCCCAGACCATCATCGGCGCCGCCATAACGGCAGGCACAATGTCTTTTTCAGTGCCAAACGCGACCGCAAACATGAGCGGCGTGGATAGGAGGGCCGTCAAACCCTGAAGCTTTAGTGGCTTGATGCCAGGCACCTGGCGCACAAGGATGGTTCCAAGCGCCCAACAGATACTGGCCGCGACCCCAACCAAAATGCCCGGAATATCCCCCTGGGCCCCAGGCGACAGGGTCATCCACGCAATCCCACCAAAGGCAACGATCAGGCCCAAAAGCTGAAGCCCGACCATCGCTTCACCCAATATCAGCCAAGCAAATAGAGCTGTGAACGGCACCCAAAGCTGTAGGGATACGATGAAAGCGCTCAATGAATGGACCATCGAAAAGCCAAGATAGATGAGCCCCGCATTGAGGGGGCCAATCAGAAGCAGGATAACAAGGAGGCGCTTGGGATCGGGAAAGGGTGGCTTGATGAACGGAAACAGAAACAGCAAGGCCACCGCAAAACGTGCCCCGCCCATGAAGATGGGGGGGACGTAATGGGTCATATATTTGGCTGCGATATTGTTGATGCCCCAGACCAAAACGATGCCGACAATCGAGGCCCATTCAAGGGGCAGCAGGGGTGAACCTGCCGCAGGTTTAACCACTCAGCCTGCTCCTAGAACGGAATTTCGTCATCCAGATCAGCTGAGAAGCTTTCGCGAGGGCCAGAGGGCTGAGCCGCACGTCCCGATGGGGCATAGCCGCCACCGCTGGAATAGCCATCGTCGCGATCATCCGCGCCCGCGCCGCCGCCAGCCTTGCCATCGAGCATGGTCAGTTCGCCGCGATATTTTTGCAGGACCACTTCGGTCGAGAACTTTTCAGCGCCCGACTGGTCTGTCCATTTGCGGGTCTGAAGCGAGCCCTCAAGATAGACCTTAGCGCCCTTACGCAGGAAATTCTCGGCGACCTTGACCAGATTGTCGTTGAAGATCACCACGCGGTGCCATTCGGTCTTTTCCTTGCGCTCACCCGAAGACTTGTCGCGCCAGGTTTCCGAGGTTGCGACCGTCAGATTGGCCACGCGATCACCCGAATTGAGTGTGCGGATTTCAGGATCCTTGCCCAGATTACCAACCAAAATGACCTTGTTGACACTTCCCGCCATGGGAACCCCCGCTTATGTGGCTGCTCCGATGCAGCGCCTGATAGATGTTCTTGTTCCGTTCACAGTGACTCGAAACGAAGCCTATTGCAATGGCATCTCGCCAATCTTGGCCAAACGGCCATCGCCCGTTCGAACAAGGACCAAATAGCGATTCCCCTTGTAGGTGCGAGCGGTAAAAACCCCCTCTGGCTGAAGGAACAGGTAATTTCCCTGATAGGCCCCAAGCATAAAGGTCTGCTGCGAGCCCAAGGCTTTGAACTTTAGGCGCATATCCTCGAGGCGTGCCGCACAGGCCTCAATGGTGGGCTGGTTCTTGGCCAAGTCATTGAACTTAATGGTGCCATCGGACATCGGAACAGCGTGCCAACAGGCACCGCGCTCGAGTGGCGCGTCAACCTGCTTGGTGCAGGCGACCAAAGCAAAGCCGATCAGCGCTGTTACCGTGGCCGATAGGATGAAGGTTGGGGTTTTCATAGCTTTAACGCCGTTCCTTGCCGAAAATCCTGTAAAGCAACAGAGCAAAAAGGAGCTACGGCAAATGGCATCCTGGCATGGTTTGATCGACCAGACTATGGAAGCTCTTATTGTCTGGTGATTGCTCGACCTTACCCGGCACCAGCCGCAGGGTTTGATCGCCCCAACGACCATAGCTCGCCGCTCCGTCCTTTTGACACATCCCGTCAAACAGGGTCCGCACGCAACTGTTCAATTCGAGATCATCCCCGACCTTGCGCCACTCCCCTGAGGTGAAACGCATACAGGCCGCAACAGCCTGCTTTTTGCTCTCAGCGGGCTCGGCTTTTGTATCTGGCGGCACGCCAGGTGCCGTGGCCTCTGGTTGGACCTCCAACTGATCCGGTGCAAGGGGCGTTACGACCACCCCTGCCCCATCCGCAGCAGCCAATGCTCCATTCGCATCGAGCCCCACATCAAGTCCTTGGGTAGAGACGCCATTCTTCTTGGCGCACTGCGCGAGGCTGGCCATACCGACAAATTTGCCGCCGACAAAACAGCGGAGCTGCTTGCCATTCGCTGACGGTGCCTCATCGACGGAGCCCATTTCAACGACCAACCCACCCTTCGAGGCAGGCGGAGGACTGTTGGAGCCGTGGTCGCGCATCATGATGAACAGACCGATCCCCAAGCCTGCGATCAACGCAAGCCCGGCACCGATGGCCAAAACGACTCGTGGATTTCGAACAAACCTCATGGACGATCGCTACGCTGTCAGAGCGCAGTATTCAAGCCACTTAGGAAACCTTATCCGCCACCGGTCAAGCGATTGAGGCCGGCTTGATAGTTGGCCATCTGCTTGGTCAAATAGGCCGGTACCGCGGTCTGAGCCTTCTGGACCTTCGCTTCCTTAGCCGCTTGCGCTGCCGCTTCGGTCGGGTTCAAGCCTGTCCCAATCGCTCTAAAGGCCGTACGGATTGTGGACATGGCGGTTTGAATATCTTCGGTCGTTGCCTTGATCGCTTCAGGCGTATCGATCTTGAGATCCCGATCAAGCTTTAAACCATAGGTATACTGATTTGCCGTCTTGTCGTAGGCGTAGCTACGGATTTGCCCCTCAGCCAGACCAAGGCCCTCAAGCGCATCCTTGCCGGATGGACCGGCCAACAGTTCGACGCTGCTTCGACTGCTGGCATAGGTGATGGACAGCTTATCGACACCCAGCGCACTGGACACGGTGACCTTGGCTTGACTGCCGAACTTTGACGACAAGCGCGCCTGCAGGGTCTTCATCGTATCGGTCGCCAAGATGGTGATGGTCGTGGTGGGACCTCCCTCTTGAGTCCGAATTCTGAACTGATCCCCGGCGCGCACGGAGGTGGCAGATGTCAGTAGCGTCGAGTCCGAATAGGCGATCTGACCACTGGGTAAGCCAAGCCGGTCAAGTACCGATGCGCCGCCAGAAGCCACCGCGATCGAGCTTGGGATGGAAGACTTATCCTTGGCGGTAAACCGGCGCGTCCACTCTTGGGTGCCGGTTGCAATATCAAATCGCGAAACAAAACCGTCCTTAGTCCCCATCAGTGCCGCGCCGTCAATCGCGGCAGTGGACGTCCCCGTGAGCCAAAGCTTACCGCCCGAGACAGTCATCGCCGTCGCCTTGTCCTGCCCAGCTCCACCCAAGAAGGCGATCCGGTCCGAACTGTCGGCAACAAGATCTTTTGAGAGGCTCATCGCAAAGGCATCTTGCCCGCCCGAAGCGGCACGCGACACAGTCGCGCCAGATAGAGCTGGGTTAGAGGTCGATCCCACGGCGACCAGACTGCCATTATCCAAAGCTATACCGGTGAGATCGCCGCCCATGAGGCTGCCGAGATCACGGGTTGCGACCAGCGTCGGCGCGCCTGTAGCTTGGATATTAAACCGCCGAATTACAGCATGGCCATTGTCATTCGAGCCCACCAGAAGACTGGATCCATCGACAAACATCGAGGCGGGACGATCATTTCCCGTACTTCCAAACTGCTCGGTAAATTTAAACACCGTTTTGGGCGTCGCAGCGCCATTCGAGCCATAGCCCTGGATATAGTTGTCCCAACCACCAACGGCACCATTGGCCGGGAACGCGCTCTGGGTCCGGCCCGCTACATAGACCGATCCGTCGGCCGCAAAGGCCACCGCTGTCGCCTCATCATTGGCCGTCACACCCCGGCGCATGGTCCAGCTTTCTTCGCCCTTTGCATTGAAGAGCGTAACGAAACTGTCTGTCGTCGGCGTTGGTATCTTTGTCAGTGACGATGTGGGTAATTTGGTTACGCCATCCGCCGCCAAGCCGGATCCGTTCGTAGCACCGGTCAAGACCCCTGTAACCGAACCGGCAATGGCAACCTTGCCGTCCGAGCTAACACTCATTGCCAAGCCCGACGCCTGATCCCCAGCCCCGAGCGTGCGCGTGTAGATTACATTTCCTGCGGAATCATATTTGATCAGGGCAACGTCGCCGCTGCCCTTGATGGTCTGGTCTCCCACAGCCGCCTTGATATCGGCCAACATATAGACCGAGCCATCTGAGGCGGTTTGAGACGCGCGGATCGCAGTAATCTCGGGACCCAACACCTTTTTATAGGCGAGATCATCGACGTAGTTTGTCTCGCCCGTCCTGTGAAGGGCATCAGGAGGCGGCGTCGCCGTCGTCTGGTCGGTTTGGAACTTCAACAGTTCTTGCTGGCTAAAGGTCGGCTTTGGCGGTGTGATACCCGGGACGGGCTTTGCGGTAGATACCGGCGAGGTCACCCCGGCGGTCTGGGTCAGGTAGACGGCGTCCGCCTTGTCTGTGGTCGAGAAGGTCAAGGTCTCCCCGACATCACCCTTAATCTTGAGAGACCATGAGGGACTGCCGGCAGGCAGCGTCACCGTCTTACCATTGGACTGAATGGTCTTTGGCTCAGCGGGGATGCTCAGTTTCTCAAACCGGGTGTTGATGTTTTGCGCTTTTAGCTGAGTGTTAATATAGGCCACGACCTCATTAATAGACCGGGTCGTTGTCCCCATTCCGGCCAGGTCAATATGCACGTTCTTGGTCGTATTCACGCCCTTGACCGCAACATCAAAGACTATCGGTCCCTCGAATGCCTTGACCGTCTCGGTAGCCGTCCCAGTGTGCAACGGCGCGGTGGTATAGGAGGTGTTCGACCGATGGACGCCAGCAGACGTCCTCAAGGTCGAGGTCGCCGCCCCTCGCGTCAAGGACATCGCATCCAATTTAAGGCTGTCGATATAGGTGGAAATATCCGCCTGCCCTTTGTTGAATACGGCCTGAATCTTCGCCTTCTCGGTGGTTGAAATATTTTTAGCCTGGATACTATCGGTTAGGCCCGTGAGACCACTAAGGCCCTGATAGAGCGTGAACAGCTTGCCATAGTCGCTGTTGGGATCCGCACCGCTAGACTGAAGGCCGTTTGAGTCGATTAAAGACCGACCCTCAAGCGCCTTTTTCACCAGATCCTGCGCCCGAAGCAGTTGTGATTTTGATTCCCAAGGCGCAATCGGCAAAACCGCTTTGGACTTGGAATTCGAGGCGGTTGGTAAGGTAGCGGGCTGATTTTGGGCCGAAGCCAATCCTGTTGAACCCGCCCCTCCGCTGAGAGATTGGTAGTAACTGGTCAACAGGCTTGAATCGATGCCGATCAAGAGATTTACCCCGGATGCATTTTGCATCTCTAGCGTGAACGCAAAGGTGTAAAAAAGTATTAACCAAGCAGCAGCCGCGGACCTAATAGCGCTCCAACAGCCCTGTTCTCACCAGATTGCTTATAAGCGCTTCTCGGTTCTGTTTCCACTCATTTGAGAGGACACCAAGAATGACAACATCGTGGAATCTATCGGCCTTAAACAAATGATTTCTAAGATAACCTTCTCGGCGGAACCCCGCAGCACCTTGAGCCCGTAAGGCAGCGTCATTATCGGCTAGAACCTGAGCCCAAACCCGTTCGAGCCCATAGTCACCAAAGGCTATATCCAAGCCCAAAACCTGAGCTGCCCGACCCACACCTCGTCCTCGGGCCACAGCAGAGGCCACATACCAACCCCACTCCGCCCGCTGATTCGGGCCAAGTAGTCCGGTCAATGACAGGAACCCTACGGGCTCTTGCGCAAAATAGATCACCCAACCCTGGACGTCGGGGTCATTGAGAAGATTATCAAACCAATAGTTATGAAGGCCCCAATCGGGGGCGGCCGAATCGCTCATCCAGCGGTCAACGCCCGGATCGATCCGCCAGTCGAAGAGACGCTGACGATCATTTTCGGATACGGGTTTAAGCTCAACCATGTCAGAACCTCTAATCGCCCCTAGGATGAGGAAAACTCACCTAAAGGTCAAAGGCCAGATCGTTCCAATTACTGGAAGAGCTTCAAGACGATCTGCGGTGCCTGGTTCGCGATCGACAAGGACTGTGCCCCAAGCTGCTGTTTGACGTTCAAGGCCTGCAAACGCGCGCTTTCCTTCGCCATGTCCGCATCCACCAAACGGCTTACACCGGTTTCCAGGGCATCCGAGAGTTTTGAGACAAATACGTTGTGAGCCTCGATCTGCTTAACCTGGGCGCCCATACTGCCCATGGCGCTGTTCACGTTAATTAACGAGGTCGACAGCTTGGTCATCACAGCGTTCGCAAGGGTCGCTGTCAGGATTGTCGAACCTGCGCTGAACGTGATGTTTGTGCCGCCAATCGACATATTTTGAACGGCCAGCGTGATGGTCGACGTGGCGTCGGCGTTAGACAAGAACTTGATGCCGATAGTGACCGAACCATCGAGAATGTTTGCCCCGTCAAAGGTCGCATTATCGGCAGTTGATTTAATCTGCTTCAGTAAAGCTCTGAAATCATTATTTAATGCTGTACGAGACACGGTATCGATGGACGTGTCCATCGCCGCAGTGACCTTCTCCTTCATCTGCACCAACAGATCAGAGATGGACGTACCCGCAATCATGGACACATTGCCGATCGAACTGGCCCGGTCCAAACTCATCTTCACGGCGCTGAGCGCGCCGATATCGCCACGCTGCTTTTGCGCTATGGACCAGACGGAGGCATTGTCCTTGGCATCGTTTACGGACCGGCCCGTGCTGATACGCTTTTGCGCACCCGTCAGCTCGTCCTGAGTCCGATTAAGGTTCTGGAGCGCGATCAAGGCGGCTTGATTATTGTTAACGCCAATCGACACGAAATATCACCCCTTGAAGCCCATCGCCCCTAACCTGCTCGACCTTTTGACGAACAAGGGACGAAAACCGACTCATCGCCTGTTTAGGCTAGTTACTACTACCACATGACGTCCAGATTTCAATCTAACCCGATTCTGAGCTTTGCTAGGGCTCCATACGCCCCTCAAATCCGATCAAAACCGCTATATAAACAACGTACAACAGAAACTCTAAGCCTTGGCATTCACAATCAGCCCAGGAGAATATTGATTAGAGGCGGCCATTTTGAACAGATCCTCCGCCGGCCTCTGACTGACTACCTCTCCCGTAAATGAATTCAAGGTCTTGTAAACATAACTGCCAGTCTTGGCGCTCTTCTCGATCACCAAACGATAATCAACCGGAATCAGGGCCCGAGGACCAGAAGCCTGGGGCGTCGCATCCGCAAGATTCGACGCCGGAACCGTAGCTTTTGGCACCGCTGCTTCTTGAGCAAAACCACTCAAACCCAAATTTGAGTCAATCTTTCCTGTCATTTCGAAGCGTAACAGCGTTTTTTGCTGCATCCTCTCTATAATGGGGGCGAACGATCATAAGTATAAACGCTCGCCCCTCAAAATATCAAGAATATTTTAACCTAACGGAACAGCCCAAGCAGCGCAGAGGTCGATTGATTTGCAATCGACAGCGCCTGAACGCCCAGCTGCTGTTTCGTCTGCAGGGACTGCAGCTTAGCGCTTTCCTTGGCCAGATCCGCATCGACGAGGTTGCCCACACCGTTGTCCAAGGTATCTTGCAGCTTCATCACAAAGGACAGGTGCAGATCGAGCGCCTTTGAACCGGTACCCATCTTTGCCAGTGCCGTACTGACCTTACCGATAGCCGTATTCACGGTCGCAATCATGGCCTGGGCCGTGGATGCGGTGGTGGAGCCAACGCTTGACGTACTTAAGATACCGGTCAGATTTGCGCTGCCCAAAGCGAGAGATTGTGCAGCAACCGTGATCTTGCTTGTACCCGCTGCGTTGGCGAGTGCGGCCAAGCTGCTGCCACCGGTCTTGATCATGTTGGTACCGTTGAAGTCGGCATTGGCTACCGTCTTGCCCAACTGATCGCGCAACGCCTTGAAGTCTTCATTCAGGGCCGAACGACCTGCCGTATCAAGGGTGGTATCCGACGCCGCAAGCGCCTTCTCTTTCATCTGCAGGAGAAGATCAGACACCGAACTACCTGCGGACAGGGCAACATCCAATGTTGATTGCCCACGCTGGAGAGAGTCCTTAACGGCGTTGAGGGAGGTAGAGGTTCCCCGCATCGACTGGGCAATGGCCCAAGTTGAGCCGTTATCCTTTGCGCTATCGACCTTTCGACCGGTCGCAATCCGCTGCTGAGCAATACCGAGTTCCGAGCCCGTTACGTTCAAATTCTGAAGCGCAATCATGGCATCGCGATTCGTATTAACGCTATATAGCGCCATATCAACGATCCTTCTGTATGATCAGGGTAATTTTTACCCCCCGGCAATTTATGCCGCCCCTATCCGTAGCCTGAACTATCTAATAAATCAATAATAAGAATTATCGAATGTCACTGCCGCCAATTGGGCCAAAAAACCCTTTTAAAACAATATGATAAAAAGTTAAAATCGCGCACCCGCCACTCGGACGCAAGAGAGTGTTACGAAAAAACCGGCTAAGGTCGATTATGCCGGTCCGTCAACCTGACCAGCCAAGCCCTGCATCATGATCCGATTAACCTCGATCAGGGGGGCAAAATCTTCCTCACGGCGCATTACAGCGCTGCTATGCTTATTCACCCAGATGCTCAGAGATATGATTTGCGCCCGCAGCTCTACCGGCAAACTGTTGGCAGAGTCAGCACAGTCGGTCGCTAAGACCGACCATAACCGCCGGTTCCAGTCCAAGGCATCAATGCGAGTCGCCGTATCAGACACATCAACTTCCGCCGCAGCCATCAAGGCGCGGGTCACCTGTCCGAACAGACGGTACTCCATCTCACGCGGGTTTTCAGCCCGCGCTGACGCTTTTTGGTAGGCCTGCAGCGACATTCGCCAACCTCTCGTCTTCGTATTCCATCAACTTCCGGGCCAGCATAAGACCCTTATAGAACTCACGTGCCAGAACGTGCTTCGAGATACCAACGCAATCGGTTAGTACGCTCGGGTTCTCAATCACGGCCATAAACTCACTCAGTCGTAGGACGAACTCGTCATAATACTGGTGAGCCGATGTTTCATCTAGGTACATCATCATCACGGGGAAATATATACGCCGCGACGGTGTCGTAACCTCTGCCTCCTGCATGATGTCTTTTTCGCGTAAGACGGACGCCTTGTTCTGCAAAATCAGCGTCCCCCGCCGATCTCCGTTCTGCACGACGGCCCCATTGAGAACGAATTTCTCGCCCGGTTTGAGTGACAGCTTTAGGGGCATAGGGGCAGGCTCCGATATTCAGACCGTGGGTTAGACAGCCGTCCGCCTAGGAGACCAAATGCCCCCCACACTCGTCAACCCTATACCGTAACCCGTTGATTGCGAATTTAATGTTGTCAGGCTGTAGGGTTGACCGACGCTTGTTCTGTTAGCGTAACATGGTTAGCGCGACGTTAATGTTTCAGCTTCATCTTAAGTCCGACCAGCCAAAAATGGCTTCACAAACCGATGGGCCAGCTATGGCAAAGCGCAACCACTTGCAGTCTTCCACCGCCTTTGGACTTCAACTTGATCCCACAAAACTCGGCGAGCAGATCGCAACGGGAGCTCAGGCGGCTCCACGCGTCGCTGCATCGCAGACGGCAGGCGATTCGACATCCAAGCGCTCCTTAAACCGAATCAAGTCCCACGCGGATGCATTGCGCCACCAATCCCTGATCCCGTTGATCAACCGGAGTTTGGATTTCCTCAAAAAGGACAATTATGCCAAGTCGACCGAGCTAGCCCTTGCTGTCCTCGATATAGACGAACGTAACGGGCTGGGCTGGTACCTGCTGGCCATCTCAAAAGAGAAGACGGGCGATCTGATGAACGCCCTCAAATGCTATGAGTCGGCCTTCCAACTGCTCGATGACCCAGAAATGGTGGCCTCTGACCTCGGGCGGTTGGCCTATCGCATGAACATGAAGGAGATCGCGGAACAGCTCTTTCGCCTCTGCCTCGCCAAAGACCCCACCTCCAACGAGATCGCCAACAATCTGGCCTGCATCCTGCGTGACGGGCAGCGCTATGATGAGGCGGTCGACGTCCTGAAGTCCGCTCTGAGCGTACATCGCGAAGACCCCTTACTGTGGAACACCCTCGGCACGGTACTCAGCGAACAGGGCGAGGTCGCATCTTCAAAGCTGTTCTACGAAGAAGCACTTCGAAACGATCCGACCTTCGCGAAGGCGCGGTATAATCTGGGTAATGCCCATCATATTCTCGGAGACCTGAGTGCGGCTATCGAGGCTTGCGACGAGGCCATGACCGGCAGGATCGGCCTTGATGAGATCGCCATGATGCGCATGTCACGTTCGACCATGTTGATGTGCCTGGGCAAGATTGGTGAAGGTTGGGATGAATATGAGGTCCGCCTTGACCCTAATTTCGCCGACGTCCTGCACTTCTACATAGACCGCCCCAAATGGACTCCCGAAATGGACGTGCGGGGCAAGTCCATATTGGTGATTGGCGAACAGGGGCTGGGAGACGAGGTCCTGTTCGGCAACCTCCTTCAGGACCTGATCGAAGAGATCGGCCCAACCGGCAAATTGACCTTGGCGGTTGAGGAGCGATTGGTCGATCTGTTCCAACAGTCCTTTCCTTCGATCGAGGTCGGTGCCCATGTCACCTTCCGTTACGAGCATCGTATTGTGCGGGCAGCAAGATTTGTCGAAGACCCGTCGACCATTGATGCTTGGGCACCGCTGGCCTCGCTGTTGCGCAAATATCGTCGGTCGATTGAAGCCTTCCCCCAGAAAAAAAACTTCCTAACGGCGGATCCCGAACGGATTGCCTATTGGACCGATCAGTTGAAGGCTGCCCCTCCGGGCCCGAAGGTTGGCATCCTCTGGAAGAGCTTGCGGATGGACGGATCACGCCTACGCGCATTCTCACCATTCGAGCAATGGCGCACCGTCTTGGAGACGCCCGGCATCACCTTCGTCAATATGCAGTACGGCGAAACTGAGGCCGAGATTGTGCAAGCCAAGGCAGAATATGGCATCGATATCTGGCAGCCGCCGGGGATCAACCTGAAAGACGATCTGGCGGATGTCGGCGCCCTCGCCTGCGCCCTCGACCTGACCCTGGGCTTTTCTAACGCCACAACCAATATCGCTGCCGCCTGCGGTGCGCCGGTCTGGATCATATCCATTCCAGGGGCATGGACGCGGCTCGGCACCGATTCTCTGCCTTGGTATCCGCAGGTTCGTGTCTTCACGCCCGAAGCCTTCCGGGACTGGCAGCCGGTGATGGAACAGATCTCAGACGCCCTCACTGAGACCTTCATTTCTCCCGCATAACTCCCTGCCCTTAGGTTACCCCGGTTCAAACGAACGTTTTAAGTGGCTCGCACGGCCTCAAAGCCGTAATCGTGCTTGAAACCCTTCAAACGGCCTTTAGGTTGGGGGGAGTTTAAAAACGGGTTTGAGGATCGCCCCACCGTTGGGACGCGACCCCTTAGGAGACGACCAAAGATGAGCCAGCGTTTTCAGGGCACCAGCGACTATGTCGCCACCGAAGACCTAAAAGTCGCCGTTAATGCCGCAATCGCCTTGGAGCGTCCGCTGCTGATCAAGGGTGAGCCGGGCACCGGTAAGACCGTTCTGGCCTATGAGGTCGCCAAGGCTCTGGGCGCGCCGCTTTTGACCTGGCATGTCAAGTCGACGACCAAGGCCCAACAGGGCCTCTATGAATATGACGCCGTGACCCGCCTGCGTGACAGCCAGCTTGGCGACGAGAAGGTCAAGGACATCGGCAACTACATTAAGAAGGGCAAGCTGTGGGAAGCGTTTGACGCGCCCGTCCGCCCCGTCCTGCTGATCGACGAAATCGACAAGGCCGATATCGAGTTCCCCAACGACCTGCTGCAAGAGCTGGATCGGATGGAGTTCTATGTCTACGAGACCAACCAGACCGTTAAGGCTGCGGTTCGCCCCGTCGTGATCATCACCTCGAACAACGAAAAGGAACTGCCCGACGCCTTCCTGCGCCGCTGCTTCTTCCACTATATCCGCTTCCCAGATGACGAGACGATGAAGTCCATCGTCGATGTCCACTTCCCCGGCATCAAGCAAAAGCTCGTCGCTGAGGCCCTGCGCATTTTCTATGACATGCGCAAGGTTCCGGGCCTGAAGAAGAAGCCCTCGACGTCTGAACTGCTCGACTGGCTCAAGCTGCTGTTGGTCGAAGATATTGACGAGAGCGTCCTGCGCGAAAAGGACCCCACCAAGCTGATCCCACCCCTGCACGGTGCCCTGCTGAAGAACGAGCAAGACGTCCACCTGTTCGAACGCCTCGCCTTCTTGGCGCGCCGCGAAGGTGGAACCCGTCCGGGGCAATAGGCGCTCGTCAGTTGATAGAATAGAATGTTGGAAACCACCCTGAGCGCCTTGGCATCAGGGTGGTTTTTTATCGACCAATCCTCAAATTAGCCCATCACCATCAGACACTGCCCACCCGAACCGCCTCAGTGACCTGATGGGTCAAGGGCGTGCCCTCTTCGTCGGTGATGGTGACATAGTCTCCGGGCAAAAACCTGTGATCGCCGAGCTTGAAGACGGGTTCGTCATCTGAGGTTCTTTGCGCGTCATAGTCAAAGTACCAAGCCGAGGCATGGCGCTTCAATTTCCCGTCAACCGGATCAATCCCCGGACCAAACCGACGAACCGTGCAGGCGGCTTTCGCCGCCGCATAGATATCAGCATCGATCGTCCCATCAGCGCCTAAAGGCGCCAGCAAGACATAGCCGCGCTCTGGATCCCCCTCAGGGCTGGACGGATTGCGCGCAAGGCGAAGGGTAATTCTGGTCATGGGCATGGGTTTCGTACTCCTCGACCCACTAGTGCGACAGGAACAGAGAGGGCCCGTCTGAATGGAGGAAACTGCGTGTTGTCCCGCCGAAGACGAACTCTTGCAGACGCGGATGACCAAAGGCACCAGCGACCATCAATTCCGCTCCGATCGATTTGGTGGCAGCGAGCAAAAGTGGTGCAACCTCGCCATTGACCTTCAAGGATAAGACCTCGGATTTCACGCCACGTGCCACCAAAAAGGCCACAAGGCGCGCCGGATCATAGGGCCGTGGAGACTCCGTGGGGGCCGCCAAGATCACCACCTTGGACGCCTTTTCAAGCAAAGGCAGGGCCGTGCGAACAGCGCGTGTTGACTCCTTGCCACCGTCCCAAGCAATCGCGGCGACACCGGTCCCGGTCAGTCCCGCTCGGGCGACCAGAACAGGGCGTTGCTCATCAACAACAACCTGCTGGAAACTCTCGGCCAAGGCCCCTCGCCCGCGCGCAGCATGGTCATCAAAAACAATCAGGTCCGAGACCCGACTTTCGCTCGATAGACCCAGCCAGACGGGCGAGGCGATGGTGACAACAGCCTTGCGATCATAGTCCGTCGCATCAACGGCGGCGCGGGCCTTACGCTCACCCTCTTTAATCGCTTCTTGCAGGCTCTCGACGGCGCTAACCTGTACGCCGCCCATGAACCCCTCGCCCATCCAAGGCATCAGGTCGGCAATGTCAGAAGGCGTATAGACGCCAGCCAATTCGGCTTGAAATAGCTTTGCGATGACAGCCGCTGACTTTAGAACCGCCTCATCGCCGGGGTTGCCGCTCAACGGCACCATAATTCTGGCCCAGTTCATCTCGATCTCCCGTTCGCGTTAGCTATTGATCTGTCGTCGAACACTCGCCACAGACTAGCGGCATCACAGTTAGGAACCCTTTTCGTGGCGAAAGCAGTGCGACATACCCGCACGCGGGACGATGCTCCGCGAGCATGGCAGCGGATGTTGTCGGGGCGGCGGCTAGACCTACTTGATCCCTCGCCCATGGATATTGAGATTGAGGATATCGCCCACGGGCTTGCCCGCGTGGCCCGTTGGAATGGTCAAACCTCTGGTGAACATGGCTTTTCTGTCGCCCAGCATTCGTTAGTCGTCGAAGAAATAGCCGCCCATTTGCAGCCCAATCTCGACCCACGCTGGCGCCTCGCAGCCCTGCTCCACGATGCAGCCGAATATGTGATCGGCGATATGATATCGCCCTTCAAGGCGGCACTTGGGCTGAATTACCGCACCTTTGAGCATCGGCTCGAGGCCGCGATCCACATTCGTTTCGGTCTTCCGGTCCATATTCCGGACGAGATCAAGGTCCTGATCAAGGCGTCGGACCATGCCTGCGCTCATTTTGAAGCGGTTCAATTGGCGGGCTTTACACCCACCGAAGGGGCATCTCTGTTTGGCCCAGCCCCTGAAGGCTATCATATTGATCTAGAGCCCATGCCGACGGGCCTCGCCCAAGAGCGGTTTCTTGCCCGGTTCCATCTCTTATCCGTCGCCGCTGGATTTGCGGTCACAACATCAGCCTTTGATACCGAATAGCCCGCCCTAGCCAATCGGGCTGGTCGAGGTTAGGTAAGTTCAATGAGTACCTTGATCGTCATTGGCCTGTCTGCCGTTGTCGTCGCCATCCGCGACGGCGAGGCCGTGGTCTTGACCGTTCGGCCTCATGACCCCTTGACGGGAGAGGCCTCGACCCTAGCGGGCCTACCCTTCGGCCCCTTCGACCCCGATGGCCATCGCACCTTCGAGCTGGCCCTTCGCGCCTTCGTGACCGAACAGACGCGCTTTGACCTCGGCTATGTCGAACAGCTCTATACCTTTGGCGACAAGGGACGCGACGCGCCGCTGGCCGATGTCGGCGCCGGCGCAGCGCGTGTGATCTCGGTGGGCTACCTAGCGCTAACGCCCGTGCCAGTCGATACCTCAGCACCGGACACCGCCTGGTCGTCTTGGTCACGCTTCTTTCCTTGGGAAGACTGGCGGCTGGGGCGTCCGATCTTGATTGATGAAGCCATCGCTCCGGCCTTACGCAACTGGGCGGCTACTGGCCGGGGCGATGAAGGCGAAAGCAGGCTGGACCGTGCGAGGACGCTTTTCGCCTTCGACGGGGCCTTGTGGAACGAAGAACGGGTGCTAGAGCGTTATGAGCTGCTCTATGAGGCTGGACTTGCGCCAGAGGCCGCACGCGACCGCGACCGCGCCTGGGGCCTTCCTGCACCAGAACCCGAGGCCCTATCCCCAGCCTTTGGTGAACCTATGATCTCCGATCACCGCCGTATCCTGGCCACAGGTCTGGGCCGGTTGCGCGGCAAGCTGAAATATCGCCCCGTCGTGTTCGAACTGACCGCCCCCACCTTTACTTTGTCGGAACTGCAAAGGACGGTTGAGGCCGTCGCGGGCGTCAAGCTGCACAAACAGAACTTCCGACGGGTACTGGATCGAACGGGCTTGGTCGAAGGCTTAGGCCGATACGATGTGGAGACCGGTGGTCGTCCCGCCGAGCTTTTCCGCTTCTGCCGCGAACAGCTCCAAAACCGCTCGACGCTGGGGCTGTCCCTCCCCCTCATCCGAGACGGCTCTTAGATATTAGGTTAGTGATCTAAGGGTAAAAAAGATAGCCAACCATTTTAGATAAAAGTGTCACATCAGTGCACTAGTACCGTCACAGAACAGCGTTAACCCCACCCCTGATCCAACTGCGAACAATGCGGTCGGGCAAACGGGGATATCCAAATGCAATTACGTCTTCTCTTGAGCGCCTCCGCGCTCGCACTGTGCTGTGCAGCACCCGCCTTCGCCGCTGAGGCCGAAGCCACTGCTACCGCCACCAACGATGCCGCCATCGAAGAGATCGTTGTCTATGGTCGCGGCGAAACCCGCCAGGTCCAGACCGTACAGGCCGTGGACATTCTGGCCGCGACCCCGGGCACCAGCCCCCTTAAGGTCCTTTCGCAACTCCCAAGCGTGAACTTCCAATCGGCTGACGCCTACGGCACCTACGAGTGGGCCGTCCGCATCTCGGTTCGCGGTTTCAAGCAAAACCAACTGGGCTTCACCCTTGATGGCGTGCCACTGGGCGACATGTCCTACGGCAACCACAACGGCCTTCACATCAGTCGCGCCGTGATCTCCGAGAACATCGGCAGCGCTGAAC
>Ga0214921_10004155_pt1 | contig 21577 bp, 18 predicted proteins | sample LL1505_MetaG_FD_177992 | JGI IMG/M metagenome (GOLD analysis project Ga0214921, IMG submission 177992) | Freshwater microbial communities from Lake Lanier, Atlanta, Georgia, United States - LL-1505 | ecosystem: Environmental > Aquatic > Freshwater > Lake | place: USA: Georgia | collected... | reverse complement strand
TTTAGAGCATTATGCTCTGAGTGATGAAATCAATGATTTTTTTATATTTAGACCCCCTGTTTTGAAAAATGGACATTTATAAATGTCCAATTCTGAAAATCCAGCTTTAGATTTGAAAAAAAGAAACATCATCACTTGTTCGGCGTCCGCACTCCCTATCTTATAGGCAAGGTTTGCGACCATTATGCTATGAATATATATATATTATTAATAGTAAACAAACCATTATGGTGCAAAATACAGAAGTATATATATAATGTTTTTTGTTATGGTAACATATATATACATATTAAAATATATATATACAGCATCTTATCTAGACAAATTTATAAGCATATTTGTTAACATTTTGTGTTTTTTGTTAACAAGTTTGTTTACCAAGTAGAAAATGCCCAAGATTGCTTAATCTACTGCTAGATATATGGTAGCGCTTTTTGTGTCCGTAAAATTTGGCATTTTTGTCTAGCATTTTTGTTAACCGCGTCCAAAAATGTCCATAATTTCATAGGATGGCGCGTTATTGGGTGGGAAGTTATAAAAATTTATGGTAACAAAAAAATCATCCTAAAAATGCGATTTAGAGCATTATGCTCTGAGTGATGAATGCAATGATTTTTTTATATTTAGACCCCCTGTTTTGAAAAATGGACATTTATAAATGTCCATTTTTGAAAAGTGCCCTCCGAGAGTTGAAATTTTCATACATCATCACTTGTTCGGCTCCGCCCTGCCCATCTTACGGCGGGTGTTTGCGACCATTATGCTGCGAGTGGTGGGAGTATTTATGACGGGATGCTTACCATAATGGTGCGGTGGTGGTGGCGGTGACGTGGGGTAGAATGTTTAATGTATAATATTATATAGATATACTATATATTTAGGGGGTCTATAGTATATATATGAAAACAAGAAAAATAAGAAAGGTTATAAGTAAAAATGGTAAAAAAAGTAGAACTTATTTAAAAATACACAAAGGAGGTCAATCATCGGATAGTAATAAATCGAGTGACGTGGTACAACAAAAATCTGCGTCATCATCAAAGGGTGCGAGTAAGTCATCACCTAGGTCATCATCAAAGGGTGCGAGTAGGTCATCACCTAGGGGTAAGGTTAAGGTATCACCTAGGACATCACCTAGGACATCACCTAGGACATCACCTAGGACATCACCTAGGACATCACCTAGGACATCCCCTAGGTCATCATCAAAGGGTGCGAGTAGGTCATCATCAAAGGGTGCATCTGCGTCATCTTCTAGAGGGCGTGTTAAGGTATCGCCTAGGGCTGCATCCGCCTCATCATCTAGAGGGCGTGTTAAGGTATCGCCTAGGGGTCCGAGTAGGGGAGTGCTAAAAATGTGGAAACAAACATTAAGTGAAAAAAATTATTCAGATGGCGAAATAAGACCCGTAATCATAGACAGGGATATAGCAAAAAGAGTAGATAAAAGTAGCAATTACTTTTTAGAAGAATATTTAAAAAATCTACAAAAAGAGGATAAAAAAAAAATGAAAAGATTTAGACGCAGGTTACATGAACATATTCCACAAGCTCCACCGATTATATTATCACCACAAGGTCGCAATTTAATGACAGCCTATACACCCACGTTTGATATAATACAATATAGTTCGCGAATTAATGTTCTTGAGGGAACAGGAGTGACAGCACCGAAATTAGATATGTCGCCTTTTGATTATCCGTATGACCGTATTCTACCTTTATCTTTTTTACCAAAAAACAAAGTAAAAATAACACCAGAGCAGATGCAAGTAAGGATTGTTATAACTATGTTTCCTCGTACGTATGAATACTTATCGCATTTGTTATATGATATATTAAAAAGAATAAAAAGATTAGATTTATATGCAAGTATTCTTGTTATGGGGAAACTAAGAGACGAATTGATACCGAATATAAAAGTGACAAGTATAGAAGTAATGCAGACTCGCTTATTCATGTCAAGAGAAGATACAGAAAAATTCATGGAACAAATAAACATAATTACATATTATGATGATAAAATTGGACCGGATCCTTATAATCCGATGGTTCCCGATATTGGTGATATAGACGTAGAATCACCCATGGCAAATGCACCGGATCCTAATAGTTATATGGTCAAGGGGTATAAAACTCACCCAATGTATCGAACTCAACCAATGACACGTGAGGAAGAAATGGAGCTGGTGAGTTTATCTGAAAAACAGCCAAAAATAAAAGGCGAAGATTTTGCGTTTGTTTATGGGCACGGTGCAGTCTCAAACGAGTTAACACCGGAAATGAAGTTTCTCGCAAATAAGTACATAAGAATTATTGAATTTGGAAAAATGGGACAAGCATTATATATTAAATACAGAAGTTTTATGGTAAAACTAAACTATATCATGCAGAGTTCATTTTACAATGTAATGTTTGATAATACAGATGATGGTCAGAGAACACGTGATATGGCGTTCAATATATTGTGTCCATATATTCTGAATGATGGCATAATTTCGTGCGATTCTAGTGATATGATTAACTTAACCGACATAACACATGATAGAGTCCTTGATGGTGATGTAGAAGATATCATGATACCCGAAAATAAAAAAATTTCATACAAGTCTTTGAGAAATAAAATCACAATGGGTATATTTTTACCTGTAAATTATAACCTAGATAATTCTACAAGGTATTTGGCTAAAAAGGAGTTATTTAAACTGTATCCCGGTACAACATTTTTTAGTAAAAATACGTCGATGAAGTTGATAGAAACTTTGCTTCCGATTGCAATTCAAAAAAATAGACGAATAAACTTATTTATTGTGTCTTGTATGGTGAATTATATACAGGATGAGGATTTATATAATAGTATCGCGTTAAAACCTGGTTATCTAAACCCAGCGATAAAAACATTGAATACGGGCAAGATGTTTTTATCAAAATTTCTTAAAATGACGAATGAATTTTTTTTGGTTTTTTATAACGAGTATATTTACAGATTTACACAAAATAGAGTGAATGGACAGTATACGTTCACTGGTTATATGGACTATGTACAAGATAAAAAATATGACCCGGTATTTGATATGGGAGAAAAAATTATTAATTTTTATAATACAAAATTTACAATTTTTAAAAGACATAGTTATAATAGCATTTCTATGGTAAGTAAAATATTTAGTTTTGCAGGGATAAACCAGGTTAATATATCGAATCTTTTAATAGAAGATAGTCCAGCATTAGCGAATGAATGGTATTATCCTTTCTTGAACGAGTTAATAAAAGTTAAGATATTTATAATGACTGATTTTAAAAATTTATGTTCGTCGAAAATAGCGATGATACATACACTACTACAAATTATTAATAAAAATGTGGTGGAACTACGACAATTATATGGACCGGGTCCTTTTTCAAATCCAGAGTTTGTACGTACGTGTGGTATGTTAGATAATGCAATTATATATTCAAAAGAGATGTTAGATTATTTTAGCAGCTTGAATGAACTAAACATGTATATATCGTCAGGATTTTTGTATGATGCAGGTACTGACCCTGAATCATTTGCGAACTATCCAAAATATGTAGAAATAAAGAAAGAATACGATCAGACGTCGGTGAAAAAAATTTACGAAGAAATTACAATGAATTTAGATTATGACAGGTACGCAGGCGAAACTGTCGGATTTAACGAACGTCTATATAAAACAGAACTAACAAACCCGCTACATCCCGGTAGATTTAGAAAAACGGCGAGATACATGTATAAAACAAAAGTACTTCCAAATTATGACGAAGCCCGAAGAAGACGCAAAACAATGAAACAAAAAATATATGACTATGAAGGTATCGGAAAAAGAGCACAAAAAGCAAAAAGTTCTTCAGCTATTTCGGTATAGATGCACGCACATACGTACATACACATACGTACATAGGCATACGCGCATACATTACATTACATACATTATATTACATATAAAGCCATTCAGTCCAGTCGCTTTATATGTAAAACAAAGATTCCCCCATTCATCCCCATTCACCCCTATTCATTCAATAGAGCGCATCATTAACATAGCGGTAACTAAATACGGGTCCATATTTGCAGCCGGTCGCCTATCTTCAAAGTATCCATATCCCGCATTATGTGTACTATTATTGATGCGAACAGATACTCCCCTATCGCCTACACCCCACGTAAATGTGTTATAACTAGAAGTTTCGTGATTCCCCGATAGGCGTAGTTCATTACTCACACCATAGTGTTTTATATCTTCTGCGTGGCTTTTTTCCAGTATATCAATGACACGACAAATCTCTTTTAATCCGGTATTGTCTTTACAAGGGGTCCGCATTTTGAGAGTGGAAAAATTCGTATGACATCCAGACCCATTGATGTGCGTGAATGGTTTAGGTTCGTATGATATGGTTGTATCATATTTTTCGGCGATGCGCTCAAGAAGGAACCGGGCAATCATTAGCTCGTCTGCAGCCAGTATTCCTTCTGATGGTCCGATTTGAAACTCCCATTGATTTTTGCTTACTTCGGCGTTGATACCGGAGATTGTAATGCCGGCTTTTATACATGCGAGCATATGTTCTTCTGCTAGTTTCCGATACTCGATATCGCGTCCAATACCACAGTAGTGTTCTGTTGTCTCATAAAATAGCAAATGATGTGGTGTAGTTTCGATGCGTTTATCGAGAATAAAGTATTCTTGTTCAAGACCAAACCATGGTTTCTCTTCTTTATATATGTCGAATAGTGGTTCGGCGGAATAACGTCTATTTGTATTGGTAGGTTTTCCGTCTTGATTGTATGTTTCGCATAGAACAAGTTTTGATGAGTGTAATAGGGGATTGTCGCATACAAAAACAGGTACAAGTGTTATTTCGGATTTTTTACCATCTGCTTGCCCAGTGGAAGAACCGTCATAGTCCCAGTTGGGGTAAGCCAGAAAATGAGAATAATTTTTATTTTGAAGGTCAAGTGGACTTGGTTGAATTATTTTGGTTTTAGACCTAAATTTTTTATTTGCGTCTAGCCAAATATACTCGGCGATAATATACAACGAAAGTGACATGTTTATATATATATATACGTACCTATATACCTATATTTTTATGTGGTTTTTACATATATTTAGTATATTATAAAATTACTATATTTATATATATATAGAATGTCTAGTTCAAGATCTAGCGGAAAGTTACCAAACACAGCAGCATTACTAATGAATCGCTCGCCCCGTTCTAACTCTAGTTCTAGTAACTCACTGGGTTCATTGCCGTTTGAAAGTCTTAGTTCAATGGGGACTTCTAGTAGTAGTAGTACTGGTTACGTTCTACCAAATACGATGAAGTTATTGAGGGGTCCAGCGACTTTAGTTTCTCCTAGACCCCGTTCTCCTGGTTCTCCAAGAAGGGCTAGGTCTCCTGGTTCTCCAAGAAGGGCTAGGTCTCCTGGTTCTCCTAGACGCCGTTCTCCTAGAGCCCGTTCTCCTGGTTCTCCAAGAAGGTCTAGGTCTCCGCGTTCTCCTGGGTCTAGTTCTCCTGGTTCGCCTCAGCCTCCTCCTGGGTGGGCGTTGGGGAGTCCGAAATTCGGTCATCGTTCTAGATCTAGTTCTGGGTGGTCAAGTGCATCACCGGTTTTTAGAAGATTGAAATTTACAATAAAAAAGAAGGGCGATGAACGAGCGACGGTAGTTAGAGTTCCAAGGATTGCTCCACCACCAGCTGGTCTATTACGACGTCGTCATACTTATAGACGACCATCAAGTTATAGTGAATCACCGCCGGTTTTTAGAAGATTGAAATTTACAATAAAAAAGAAGGGTGATGAACGAGCGACGGTAGTTAGAGTTCCAAGGATTGCTCCACCACCAGCAGGTCGATTACGACATCGTCATACTTATAGACAACCAGCGGCAGCTCCAAGATGGTCGTCAGATGATTTTAGTCCGCGACATGCAGCAGCAGCACGTGGTTCACCAAAAAGTGCTTCGCCAAAAGGTGCAAAGGGTTCGTCATCATCCTTTGATTCTTCCAACTAGGTATTCGGATATACCACGTGTTAATGTGAGTGTCTCTTGCAAAACTGCGAGCCATCAATAGAGATGAAACTATTACATGGCTTACCTATGTTCGTACCACTTTTTAATATAGCCGCGCATCGAGGTTTATCAGAACTGACAGTTTTACTTGCCCCTTTTTTAGCGACATATTTGTTATAATGCGTGGGGCAAAGTAGTACGTTTTCTGTCTCATAATATAGTGCATTTTTTTTACACTCTGTCTCGCAAGAAGTATTGTCGATGCGTTTTTTTATAACATGAGAACATTTTGTCACAGGAATACAATTATTACCAAAAGAGTGTATATTTTTAGCGATTTTAACGCATGGGTAGGGAATAAATGGTAATAACTTGTTGGTGATGGTGCGACAATATGGGCATTTGATTTGGTTGTAGTTAAGTTTAGTAACTTCGTATAAGTTGTTGAACTTTGTTTTTTGGTAAAGTACTTCTTTATAAATGGGTATATAGTTAAACTTATGATTACAGGAGAGAGTAATATGGTTGGGGTGGAGAGGTTCTTTAGAAATAAGACAAATATTATCATAAGATAGTGTAGAAATAATTGAATTGGATGGTTCGGATGTGGAAGGTGCATTTATACCGGAGTCACTTGTCGTTGCGGTCGTTGCGGTCGTTGCGGTGTCCGCCGCGGTACTTTTTATAATTTTAGAAAGTTCGGAAAAAAAGTCGATAGATTTTTCTGCGGGTTGTGTATTTAATTTAGAAGGTAACATAAAATATGAATTGTGTATAATTAATAAAATAAAAAGTCTTTATATTATTATATTAATAATATGGCGACAAAAAAAGAATGGGGAAATGCGACATGGTATTTATTTCATACTCTTTCGTTTAAAATGAAGGATGAGCATTTTGATGAATTGAAAAATGATTTTTTAAACATATGTACAAGAATATGTACAACTCTTCCTTGTCCTGATTGTTCACATCATGCGACAGAAGTTATGCGCAACGTGAAGAGGGAAAATATTAAAACAAAAAAGGATTTACAGTTATTCTTTTTTGATTTCCATAATTCGGTAAATAGACGCATAAAAAAGCCCGTGTTTAGTGAAGACCAGATGTTCATGTATCATACAGCGATAACTAAAAATATTGTTTTCAACTATATAACCATACTGTCTAGAAATCAGAACAATATAAAGTTACTTTCAAATAGTTTCCATAGAGACATGACAATGAATTATTTCAAGAAATGGATAACGCATAATAGTAATAAGTTTAATGCGTAAAATCGCCAGTATTCTAATTCATATCACATCTTAATTCATACCATGTTACGTAACTGTTTTACATGGTATGTATAACTTCACCATTTCTATATACCTTGCATTTAAAGGTCTGCTTGTTTGGTCGTGAGCATATTGATGCGCCATTTTCGACATTAAAGAAAACCATTTCTTCATTTGCTGCAGAAACAAAGAGGTACCACATGTATCCGACAATCCATCCGATAGCGAGACCAATAATGACGCCGACCATAGGAGTACAACCGTAATATATTTTTGATGCAGCATCGACGAAGAAGAATACCATGATGATGGAAAGCATAACAACATTGTAGCTGCTATATTGCAACATGGGCATAAACATGTAGGCAAAAATGAAGCCTAGTGCTGCACTATTGAAATTGGGAATTGTGTATTGACTGAGACCGAACGGTAGCGAGATGAAGTTGCACTGTTGTTTCCAGTAGGGTGAGCCGCGGTTATTGATATTTTCGAATTTGGCGTTGGTGGTGAAAGCGGCGATAGAGAAAACGAAAAGAAGGACAATAAAGCCGGCTAAATACATTACCCATTTTAAGTTGCCATTGCTTAAACTAGAAATAATGAAAAATCCGGATAGTAAAACGGGTGACAAGGATGAAAGAAGTTGTAAAATACCGCCGATAGATAATGACACACCTGGTTCTAAATTAGACAACATTGCTGATTTAACGAATTTTTCATATGCGCTATCTTGTGGCTGATTTTGGGTTTGAGGTACTTGTTGGTTGTTAGTTGCTGACATATTATATATTATATGTTATGATATAATATATAATAATATAATGTTTTTGTGTTGAGTAATTGTTGAGTATTTATAACTTATACTTAATGTTTATAGCAATGTGTTAAATATATATATGTAAAATACATAGAAACAAAAAGATAATAATATATACATTACACTACAACAACCACCAAAAGACTAAGATACTAAGATGGGTATTCCTAGTTATTTCTCGAAAGTAGTGAAAGCGTATCGTCATATTCTAAAAGACCTGAAATATTTGAGTCATGTAAATAATTTGTATATGGATTGTAACTCGTTGATATATGATGCTGTAAAAAATAACCCGACGTATGATAAAGGCAAATCTGCGGAGTATGAGAAGGAGCTTATAAGAATGGTGTGTAGCAAGATTGATTATTATGTAAGTGTGTTAAATCCCCAAACACGTGTATTTATTGCGTTTGATGGTGTTGCACCGGTTGCAAAGCTGAGTCAGCAGCGTGATAGGAGATACAAGTCGTGGTATACGGCACAGATTCAGCGGGATATAGAGGGTGCAGGATATAAGGAGGCGTGGAATACGTCGGCAATCACACCAGGTACTAATTTTATGAGAAAACTAAATGAAGAAGTCGTTGAGTATTTTGGTAAAAAGATGCGCGAGATGCGTAATAACTCAAACAACGCGAACCCCCCGCTGGAATATATTATATCGAGTAGTTCGGAACCTGGAGAAGGTGAACATAAGATATTTGATTATATGCGAAGATATCCAGAGTATCATAATTCGCCGGATACGGTTACACTTGTATATGGTCTGGATGCTGATTTGATTATGTTGACGCTGAATCATTTGCATATAACTAAGAACCTGTATTTATTCCGTGAGACGCCTGAGTTTATAAAATCGGTAGATTCTACGTTGGATGCAAATAAGGATTATTTGCTAGATATTCCGGAGTTGGCGGCTTCTATTATAAAGTATATTCATAATGTAGAGCCGGATACAACGGACACAACGGACACAACGGACACGAATAGGATAACGGACTATATATTCATGTGTTTTTTGTTGGGGAATGATTTTATGCCGCATTTTCCGGCGCTGAATATAAGGACAGTGGGTATAGATATATTGTTAAATGTGTATAGGGAGACGTTGGGGAAGACGAATAAGTATTTGACGGAGGGCACTAAAATAGTGTGGAAAAACGTACACGAATTTATAGAACATATTGCAAAACAAGAGGATACATTGTTGATGGAGGAGCATAAGAAGCGCGATAAGTTCGCAAGGAGGTTTGGTGACAACACGAACAGTACGAACAACATGAGAGATAACAGGTTCGAGAGAAATGCGTTTAATCAAAATAAAAATCAAAATCACAGAAACGATAAAAAGGTGTTGCATGATACAGAAGAGGTATTAGGAGAAGGAGCTAATATTCAACAAATGGATGATTTATTGATGCTGCCGATGAAAGAGCGAAGCGTGGAGAAATATATTAATCCATTTGCAAAAGATTGGGAGTATAGGTATTACAAGGCATTGTTTGATATTGAGATAACGGACGAAAGAAGGAAACAAATCTGCGTAAACTATTTGGAAGGATTAGAGTGGACGTTTCAGTACTATATTGCGGGTTGTATTGATTGGAAGTGGTGTTATAACTATCATTATGCACCATTGTTTAAAGACCTTGTAAAGTATATTCCACATATGGATACTCAATTTTTGAAACATAAAGAGAAACAACCGATTGAAGACTTTGTACAGTTATGCTATGTATTGCCTAGACAGAATTTGAATTTGTTGCCGGTAGAAGTAAATATTGTATTGTTGCAACGTTTGGGACACCTTTATGGGGACGACTACGAGTTTAAGTGGGCATATTGTAGGTATTTTTGGGAGAGCCACGCGGAACTGCCGAGGTTACATATTGAAACATTGGAGGAAATAGTCTTTGAGGCGAAAAATAAAAGAACTTTTGCGGTATCCAATCCTATTCCGATACCGAAGTCGCATCATGGTGAAAAGAAAAAGTCGTTATAAGAATGACGAATATTATTTTCCGTTAATAATCTCTTTATGTTATATTTACAGAAGAACTATAAATATAACCATCCATACCAAATCGCACCATTATGCTTGATCATGACACAACATGAGATGTAAGAGGTGCGAGAGAAAATGGGAAATTCTTGAAAAAACTGCATCCGAGCGAACAAGTATTATCAGAGGTCGCACTACTTCCGCCACATTTGTAGATAGAAGATATCACCGAAAAAGATTTCTCAACAATTTTAAAAATAATAAAATATACAATAGACCAAAGAATAGCTCGGAGTAATAGAAATGAAGCGGTTAAAGGTGTATCCCCTTTTTCTATTTTGTCTTCAATCCTAGGGAATGTAGTTGCGTAATGCTCCATTTTTGCGAGACATTCTTCGTGTGATAACCCCTGGCTGCGCAGTGTATCGATGCGATATTTATCCATTTTGGACCATATTTTGCTCCAACTTTTATAGACATCGTTGTAATAGTCTTCCTTCGTATAAGGTCGCTTATGTTTTTTCTCGAATTTGGTCCTGAGTTTTATAGGGTCTATCTTGGGACCGTAATAGGTAAATAGTTTAGTATTTTTGTGTAGAATAATTTGCGGGTCATCAATGACATAATCTTTATTTGTTGTATGAACGATTTGTATAGGGAGGTTATTTTCGAAAGAGTGGTAAATAAATCCTTTTTTAAGGGTTGCGGATACAGAGTGACGGTGAGGACGGCGCATACCTTCTGGATATAATGAAATATTGCGAGTGTCATCTTTTTTGCGGTGTTCTTCTATTTTTTTGAAATTTTCCAACACTTTTTCTTTTGTATTTCCTTCTGAAATAACAATAGTATGAGATGTAAGGTAAGATATAATACCTAACACTGGTAATATAAAAGCCATCTTATTTAAAGCAATATATCTCGAAGTATAATGTAAAATAGGTGGGTCAATAAAAAAGTCTCCTACTGAAACATGGTTTGTCATATACATAATATCTTTATCCAATATAAGACCTCTTTTTGAAACTTTATACATGGAGCATTTTGCAGCGCGTATACAAGACGATACAACATCTTGTATTGCTTCTTTATTTGTTTTTATATCATAATTAAGAATAGTAAAAATAGGATAAATTAATGCGATATATATAAAAGTAAAAATATCTAAAATATTTCGAATCCCAAAATTAGAATAGTCATATTTAAGTATAGGTTCAATATCTACCATTTGTTATCTATAACAGATGTAAATAGGAATAAATAATACTTAAAATGAAATAATATTAATTACCTATATTTAAAACGCAAAATTGTACTAAATATGCTAAATATGCTAAATATTTATAAAAATAAGTAATTTATAAATATTCAAATAATTAGTTTAAAACAATGATTATAAATATAGTATAAAAGTATAAAAGTATAGAAGTATAATACTACAAACAGAATGGAAAATGTATTGAGTCGTATTGATAATAATTATAAAATTCTTAAATTTTCCGGAACAAGGACAGACTTTGCAACACTGATGGATAATAATCCGGGTATTCTTATTTTCAAGTTTACGGCGGAATGGTGTGGTCCATGCAAGAAAATCAAAGAGTATTCGTACAAGAAGTCGAACGAGTTGCCGGATTATATGACAATGTTGGAGGTGGATGTAGACGAGTGTTTTGACTTGTATGCTTTTTTGAAACACAAAAAGATGGTGAATGGTATTCCGGTATTTTTGGCGTATGCAAAGGGCACGAATGAGGGACCGATAGCGTCGATTACAGGGGCGAGTTTGCCCGATTTAGAGACGTTTTTTGCGACGTGTATGAGTTATAGGTTTTGAAACAAAGGACGACTAATACACCCAACAAAACTAAACCTTAACAAACACTTCGGTATTCATAAGATTGGTGCTTAAGGTTTGCTTATCTTTAGTGTCGACTTGTAAACCATCAGCTAAGAATTCATCAGGGTCGCAGTCATATGGCGATGTACGCTGTGCCTTGTTATTACAAAAGAATGTTTTCCCGTCGACATAAAAATGAGTTCCTTCTTTAATAGGAGGTGACCGTGTAGTAAGCCAGTTTACGAATTTCTTTTTTCTTCCCATAATTCCTGCATCACCGTTCGGAATAAATTTCATCCGGGAGTATGTATTTTCGGCATTCCCTGCAGCTTTGGTCCAGGCATTTCGCGCCGGCCACTTGGAACCATATTCGCGCGTATATAAAATCACAGGTTTATTTATATGCTTTGCAGCATAGTCGACAGTAAACTTCCTAAAACCGTTTAGAATGGCTTTGTCGGAGGATGCATTAACCCATTTATTTTTGATATATACACGACCATCCTTGCTAATCATTCCCTCAGTGGGTGACTTAATATCTGCTGATTTCATAAAAGCATCCGCATCCATATCTAGAACAGTAATCTTATTTTTGAGGAAAGATTTAGAACCAGATTTCCGTTTTATCGTTTTATTTTTAGGAGTCCCATCACCAACACCAACACCCTTTACCCAACGATATATCCCACGCTTATCAGGCTTTGATATATATGTTGCGCCGTCGTTTCCTTTTTTTGTGGAACCTTTACAATCCATCGCAGAGTACGGTGGAGAGCTACGTGACTTATATTTTTTAGTTTTTTGTTCTATACAAGCAGGCATATAAATTCACGATAGTATATATTATAAGTAGTATATAATATATATATATATACAGAATAAAAATATAATTCAATAATAACCATAAAAAGGCGAGTATAGTGTTTTCATGGTCAACTTCGTTGTTTTATATTTTTTGCACTCAAAATCATAACAATAATATTGTTTAATAATATCTTTGTTAGTATCAAACTCGTGAAGTGGTGCGTATAGTTTATCGTTTAACAAGTATACATATTTGTCACCAACCCCGCATGCAAAAGAGTCGTAATTTCCACCAATAGGAGAATAAAATTTACGAATAGTATCACCATCTTTAGTTGAAAAGGATAGTATGCCTTTTCCTATAAATAAATATTTATTGTTGTCCGTTTGTAGAAGAATTGTATTACCTTTTGCTATACCGCGTTTAAATCGCCAATATGGGTCATTTGATTCATTATCGCCGAGAAATATTTGTTTATATTTTACATCCATTAGTTTATCTTTTAATGCACTAGTATTCGTTTCTTCAATAAAATGATTATTGTAAATTTCAGCTTGTCCGTTACCATAGTCAAATAATACAAAAGGAAAAGACGCGTTATCATTTATTTCATATATGTTTTTAGGTTGGATTCGAGACTGTAAAGATTCTTTAATAGTATCATTATGAATACACTTTATAAACTTGGATACATTTATAGGACCATAATCTGTTTTTTTGTATATGCATTTTGATGTATATACTGGAGAACTTTTGTATTCTTTTATTGATAACTTTACTGTTTTATTTTTATTCATTTTTTTTGGAGAGTTAGCGTTAGTGTTACTTTTTACCCAACGATATATCCCCCTTTTATCAGGTTTGGATTCATAGTTTGCACCGTCGTTTCCTTTTTTTATGGAACCTTTACAATCCATCGCCGAGTAAGGTGGAGAGCTACGTGACTTATATTTTTTAGTTTTTTGTTCTATACAAGGCGACATTTGTAAATATAGATAATATATATTATATAAAATATTATATAAAATATATAAAATATCATAAAAATATTTCATTTTCAACAAAACCGACTAAAATCGATGCGAGGACCATTCAGAATGGTAATAGGCAACCAGGATATAATGGATGGATTACAAATTTCTCTAGAAAAGAAACCGACTCCTGCTCTACCGCATACTCCAATAGCAACTCGTGTAGAAATAACGAACCGACTGATATCGCCCGATAGTTCAGCGCGTGCGCCTACACTTGTAACGCCCAATTCAAATGTAGCACCAGGAATAGGAACATTTACAGAAAATCCCGCAGTCCATGTTCTTCCAATGCTTTGACTCGCTCCTAAAAGTGACGCCCATGCTCTGTATCCGAAGTTGGCGGGAGAAGCACAAGGGAGAATCCAAGCCGATGCACCTACGTTGATGAAGGTTTGTAGCCCGATTGTGCATACAAGTTCGCCGCCGAACCGTGCTTCTCTGCATCTACAAAAGTTTGGAAGCCGGAAATGGTTCGTAATGGGTCCACAAATGCTAAAAGATGTCGGTTTCATTCCTGAACCAAAGTCTCGCATTTCGGCGACTTCAAATGCGTCCAAGTTTACAACAGCGTCGGTCACATTGGTAACGCTGCCATCTTCGAGGGAACGGCATTTGGAATCTTCGATACAAGTGTAAGAAGCAGGGCATGAAAATCGCGCATCCATACAGCGAACGGCGTGGGGAAGAGGGGAACACGCATATACCAAACCAGCCCCTGTTGCAGATGCGTTACTCATACATGTCTGGGATGGAGCGCAAAAGATACCGTTACCGCAGTCTTCGGATGCAGGAGCGATGGTTGGGAGGGCGTCCGTGTCGTAGACAAACATAAGAAGTGCGCATGCCAAAAATGTGTGGATTTTCATTTTTTGAGAATATATATAATATATGTTTATATTTTTATATACTTTTCCCATATATATTATTACCGCCTCGCCCACGCCCACGCCCGCACCCCTAAAAATTCTTCGAAAGGATAATATATGATAGAAATATACCGAAAAAGTTTTTGGCGAATAGGTCTAAAATATTGTAAATCGAGTTTTTAATATTGTACGGCATCAAAGCGGCGATACCGTAAATCGACCAAAAGAAAAAGAAATACCAAAATATTTTCAAACCAGTATCGCTTTGTGTTGCGAATTTATAGTAAATAATATAATAGTAAATCAAAAACGGTATGAATCCCATAAAAACACCCAGCCCTGTTGAAATTATTTTTACTTCGCCTAAAAACCCGAATAATAACATTAACCAGTTTAATGTCATCACTTTTGAAACGCTATCTAGGTTATCTTTTAGTGTCCCGAATAAAGTCATACCAGTGGTGTCGATATTGTTATGTCTTTTCCCGAGAAATATCAAGTATACCATCAAGGTTGTCAACATAGTTGGTGTGGTAATTGCCCAGTCGACGTATCGCTTAGGTGTAACATTGGTGACTTTATTAAAGTTAAATACTAACCAGATGTAAAAAATACCTTCGATGAGTTGAACAGTTAGTTCTAAATATAGCAAGTGGTTGATTATAAGGTATTGAGGCGGTGTATTTCTCGAAAATACTACCGCTATAATATCAATGATGGCGGTAATAATCTGTACGATAACTGATATTTTTAGTGTTTGATAGAAAACATTATTTGTATTTAATGTTTGAGTGCTATTTGTCTTTGTCATCTAATGTGTTGTTATGGTTGTGGTTGTGGTTGTGGTTGTGGTTATGGTTATGGTTATGCGCGCGTGTATATATTGTTAAAATATAAAATTAGAATATATAAAATTAGAATGGGGAATAATGAATAATGAATAATGAATAAATGTCCCAAAATATATTAAAGTCTATTAAAATATAGAAATAAAATTACTATATTATAGTAAGATAGTGCAAATATGTCAGATATACTGGAAAGTATGGATTTGGATATAAACAATTATGAGTTAAACGATATATTGAGGTTATTCAAGTTGCCGGTTATGTTTGACGATAAACATCTTAAACAAGCGAAGATAACGGTACTGCAAATGCATCCTGATAAATCGAAGTTACCGAAGGAATATTTTCTATTTTTTACAAAGGCGTATAAAATATTATACGAGATATACAAGGTGAGGTTTCCTGATGCGAAAAAATACAAGGAGGACAAGTTTTCGTATACGGCGGTAATAGACCGCGAATTGAACCAGAGTAAGTCGAAGACAGCGCATAATGTAGAGGACCGCGAATATCATAAAACGGAGGAGGAGGCATATAAAAAGATTCAAAAAATGGACTCGACAAAGTTCAACACATGGTTTAATGACAAGTTCGAAAAGTTTCGTTTACATGACGAAGAGCAAGATAATGGATACGAGGAATGGTTTAGAGGTATTTCAAAAGAGGGTAGTGCCGATGAGAACGAGAATGAGTTTCAAGAAATGGGTGGTTCGTGGGCAGAGAGGAATGCGCAAATAGAGCGAAAGAAGGCGGAGTTGCGAAATAAGATGGCATTAATACAGCACACGGAAATACAAACGGCGAATAGTAGCGGAGGAGGCGGAGGGTACTATGGTCTAGGTCGCGAAGCTCCGCAAGAATATTCTAGTGGATTATTTAGTTCGCTGCAATATGAGGATTTGAAAAAGGCGCACACCGAGACGGTAATACCTGTAACATCCGAAGACTATGATAACAGGAAAAAATATACATCAACGAATGAGATGCAAATGTTTAGAGATATTGAAAGAACAAATTATAATTATACGAAAGAATTTCATACGACACAGTTAGATAGAGAAACGGCTATCCAAGTGGAGCAAGATATGCAACGCGCATATAGGTTAGCAAAACAGGATGAGATAGTGCGAGATATAAATAAGAGGTTTAACTCGGAGTTCCACCAGTTGACGAACTAAGGGAGCTGAAGGAGGTGAGATACAGGAGGGTATTAAACATGAGACGTAACAGAAGCGTGAGATTAATCGAAATTCGCGATGTTATATAAATAAATGAAAACGATAGAATATTTTCGAAACACTGAAAATATATTCTAGGTAATTATTATACGGTATAATATAAATATAATATAAATATAAATATAGTGAAAATGAAAATTTCAAAACAGCAGATATTAATGATTCTATTACTTTTAATTATAGGATATGTCTACTCTATGTATTCGGGTAAATTAAATCAAGACACGGAGAAAGAGGAGCGCGACTTAATTCAAAAGTTTTTAGCAAATGATGTGAATAAGATGGATCGTAAAAAGCCATTCATATGGATACCTATTCAGTATGACGTAAATGAGCGTAACTGGCTGAATTTCGGTTCTAGGAATACGACAAATTTGAATCAGCCTTATTTATATTTAACAATAAGAAGTATAATAGACAAGTGTGGGGATTCATTTAATATATGCATCATTGACGACAATGTATTTAATAAGTTAATACCGAACTGGACGATACAGGTTAGTCGTTTAGCCGACCCATTGAGGTCACACATGCGCGAGTTGGCGATGGCGCAGTTATTGAACAAGTACGGCGGTATGCGGTTAGCGCCGTCGTTTGTATGTTTCGAGGACTTGATAACATTATATGAGCTGGGAGTAAATACGGAGACGGCATCGGGAGGTGGTATATTTATAACAGAGATGTTATCAAAGAGTGTAATATCATCGTCGCTGGCATTTGCACCATGCTCGAAAATAATGGGATGCGTCAAAGATAATGAAATCATGAGAAAGTATATAGAATATTTAGAGGTTTTGATATCAAAAGATTACACGAATGAGATGGATTTCGAAGGAAATATAAGTAAATGGTTTTCTAATCAGGTGGCGAGTGGTACGGTAAATATAATAAAACCGGAGTTAATTGGTTCAAAGAAGGAGGATGATTCGCCGGTAATATTGGATAATATCATGAGCGATACGAATATGGAACTTTCGAAGGAGAGTTTTGGGCTTTATATACCCGCGGCGGAGTTATTACAGAGGCGACACTATGGATGGTTTGTGAGAATGTCGCCAGCGCAAGTATTGGAATCAAATACCCAAATAGCGAAGTATTTATTGGCGATGAACTGAAAATGAATCGTAACATCGGGTATCAAATATCAAATATCACACAATATTTGATATTTTTATTGTAAAGTGGGGTGAAGAAGTGTGCGCGTGTCTCGCGTAATTTAGCGTGTATACTTGCGACGACTTTTATTCTTTTTATTTTTTCTAGTTTTACATTTTTTCGAAAGTGTGAATCTAACACGTTTTTTTGGTTGTATCGACTTTCTTATTTTTTTGATTCTACCACCTCTTTTCACAGTATGGAAAGTAGGGAGAGTAGGTAGAGTAGAATATTTTCCAGATATATAATCTTCATAATCATCTTTCGTCATATCAACATTAATACCTGTGACTTTATATGGGGATTTTTTGGAAGAGCGATGCGAAGGCGGTGGAGGCGGCGGAGGAATATAACGTGATACAACAAGAGAAGGGTTATCGGGTGTATTTGGTGAGGCGTCTTCATAAAACGGATCAGGAAACAATCCACGTTCAGGAGAAACATGTAGATAGTTACCAATGTAGTCTCTAATTCTTGCATATGATTGTATGGCTTCAATTCTTTTCGAATAATTACTCATAGACGTTAAGTAAGATACTAAATCAATATATACATTATTTTCAAGCATCGATTGAAGATTATTGCATTTCAAACCAAATACATAAGAAAAAACATCACGAAGTTGACAAAAGTGATGATCATTGTATGTAATTGAATTAAAACACCCATCAACTAATGAAATAAGAAAAAGAATCTTATGGATAAGAATCATACACGAATCCACTTCCATTGTCTCTTCAGGCAAACGCGACGTAGCATCTTTCGTAACAACCTGAAACGTAGCACCAGTAGGGTGCCATAGTAGATGACCATTCATATTACGCCGTATTAATTTTACTAGTTTTAAAAAAATTTCTCCTATCATTGTACCACTTAATTCGGCAGTAGACATTTTCGATAATGGAATGTTTAAAATACGAGCAAATCTTTTAATAATTAAGTTTTTATATGTCACATCATTGTTAGACAATACTCGAATATACGTTCGAACATAATTCATTATATTAGTAATCCCTTCCTTAGTTCGAAACGAAATAACTTTACCAAAATCTATTGCTCTAATTTTAAACTGTTCAAGGCTTTGTGTTGTGTCATACATCCAGTTACCAAGATGAGCATCAAGGGGTATATATCCCATACGATAAAAAATAACAACACATATAGATAGTACTCTCTCTGTCATTTCATTAAATAGCATTTTATTTTGTAATAATGTAGGACTCATGGCTCTAGGGCTACTAATTTTATAAAAAGTATAATATAAACTCTTCATTGTTTGATAAGATGGAGGCAAAGACTCCATCACAATAATACCGACACTTCTTGAAGGGTCTAATTCCACTTGTTTTAGTAAATATCGAAAAACAGCGTTTTCTCTAAAAATATTAGTTGTGATTGGAGGTAATCCGACATGACGCGGGGAAAGAGTATCCGGGAAAAAAATCTCACGAAATTCATTCAAATTAAATTCCATAATAGCGTATGCATCTGGGCATACGGGCATGCCTCCATACGCCATTGTCGCGTCATATACAAGGGACTGAGCGGTATATTCTTTGGTAAGTTCTTTACTCGTACATGTTCCCTTTTTAATGGTAGAATTAAATTTTTCAACTCTCTTACTCGGGTCCAGTTGAACAATAGAACATTTTAAAATATGTTCTGTAACGAATTGTCCTGTATTTGGTAATTGATATTCGTCAGCATTCATCAGTTCGCCACGTTCATTAAAAATGTCACTTCTAAATGGTGTAGCATCAACTGGTAAAATAATTCTTAATATAAAACCCGTTAAAGAATCTACGGATACAATTTCAACCCGCATAGTATTCGAAAATATAGAAATAAAATCTCGTTTATCTTTTATTCTTTGTATAGTTGTATCTTCACCTCTATCATTTTTTACAATTATTTTCATACCTCCTGTTTGTATATTCATGCTATTCATGTTATGTATTGTAGTGTTATGTAATAGTAAATATACCAGGTATATAATATAAAAATATTAAAATATTAAAATATTGAAATATTGAAATATTAAAATATTGAAATACCGTAATAAGTAAAAATTATAAAAGCTCAATAAAAGCTCAATAAAAGCTCAATAAAAGCTCAATAAAAGCTCAAAAAAGCTCAATCAAATTATTGGTGAAAAGCGCCAACTCTATTTCATCTTCATGAATATTGTGAAATATTGTCATATATTTACAAAGTATTTTCGTGATTTTATATTTATTCGTTTCGTTAATTAGTGGTGTTGTTTTAATATATAGGAAATAGTTGTCTAGTATATCCATAACAGAGTAACCTTGGTCATATAAGGCGTATAATATTTTGATACAGTGTTCTAATTTTTTTTCGGTTAATGACTGTGTATAGTCTTCAAAAATATGGAAGCTAATATTCGTACATAGCAGTTTGACAATAGACAAATCAACCGACGTATTCAAGATTTTAATTTTTTCTAAATAGTTAATCAAAATACGTATAGAAACGTTCGAAATATTCAGGACAAATTTCTGAGCTTCTGGTGTAATAATAATATTTTCTCTTTTGATAATTTTTGCTAGTATTTTTTCTAGACAAGCGTCTTCGATTTGATTAATTTTTATAATAATATTACGAGACTGAAGACTATCAATTACTTTTTGCACGTTTGTACAAGATGAAATGAAGTGAACTTTATGACTATATTTGTCCATACAGTTGCGAAATACTTGCTGACTTTGTTCATTAATGATGTCGATATCATCTAGAAGAACGATTTTTTTAAACCCATGGATGAGAGACGCGGTTTGACAGAAGATTTTCAAGTCGTTACGGTAGTAAGAAATGCCTTGGTCTTTTAGGCTGTTTAGAACAAGTATATTATCGGAGTTATAGTTTGTTTTATAGTACTCGCGAATGATAGAATATATAAGCGATGTTTTGCCAGAACCTGGATCACCGATTAGAAGAATATTAAGGTTATTCATGGATATAAGAGTTTGCAAAAGTTTGATGACGTTTTGCTCTAGTTGTTCAAACTGATTAAAATATTGCGGCTGATATTTATTAATGAAAGGGAGGTTAGTTTGTGTATTTTGCATGTTGTGTTTTTGGTCGGGTTATTGTTGTGTATATAATTTAAATGTTTATAATCAAAAATGAATATTAATATATTAATAATATTCGTTAATAAATATTTAAGTTTATGTTTCTTTAATATAATAAAAACATTAAATAAATGAAATCTGGTAACTCTGGTAACTCTGGTAAATCCGAAACGTTTTATGATATTTTGGGACTAGAAGAGAAATGTTCGCACGACGAGATAAAGAAAGCGTATCGAAAGTTGTCATTCATGCATCATCCAGATAAAAACGGAAATAGCGCAGAGTCGACAGAAAAGTTTCAAAAGATTTCGGAAGCATTCAGTGTACTAAGCGACCACGACGAGAGGGTGAAATATGACATGAATCGTAACAATCCTTTTGCGAATATTGGCGGAATGGGTGGCGGTATTAGAATAAACCCTATGGATATTTTTAACATGTTCATGGGTGGAATGGGTGGAATGGGTGATTCAAATACATCACATCCTTTAAACGGGTTTGTAAATATGGGAGGTATGGGAGGTATGGGAGGTATGGGAGGTCTGGGAGGACAAGGACCGCG
>Ga0214921_10004154_pt1 | contig 21583 bp, 26 predicted proteins | sample LL1505_MetaG_FD_177992 | JGI IMG/M metagenome (GOLD analysis project Ga0214921, IMG submission 177992) | Freshwater microbial communities from Lake Lanier, Atlanta, Georgia, United States - LL-1505 | ecosystem: Environmental > Aquatic > Freshwater > Lake | place: USA: Georgia | collected... | reverse complement strand
CAATACGTTAGTACGTATCGAAAGAAATTGGCGGAGCGGACGTCTAATAGATGCTTAGTGACTTCTTGAGAGTTATGAAGCGTTCCAGGCAGACCCTAAGCTCCTAATATACATAAGGATTAAGCCCAAAGTCGGCATTAAGTACTTGCTCACCTATCGCTGAAAACCCCAAAAAGTTATCTTTAAGACTTATAGGTTTGACCCCTAATCACACCTTTTGTGTGGTGAATGTGGGGAAGCCAATCTTTATGGGAGCTTATATGAAAACGGTGTTTACTGATACCTACATAAAAAATATCAAGCAGACTGGACGCTATACCGATGCTGCTACAACTGGACTTAACCTTAATGTTAAAAAAAATGGGGGTGGATATTGGGTCTTTAGATATCTCTTTGATGGTAAACGTCTAGACCTATCGCTTGGTGCATATCCCGCAATCAGCCTAAAAGAGGCTCGTAAAAGAGCAATTAGCTCAAGAAATGACCTCTTGCAGGGAAATAAGCCCAAGGCTTACTGGAGAGTTGATACAGCCTCAAAAGATCTTAATCAACCTCTATTTAAAGATTATGCAAAGGAATGTATTGAAGCAAAAAAAGCTGAGTGGCAAAACTCTAAGCATATAGATCAATGGTTCAACACAATTAATACCTATGCCAATCCAATAATAGGCAAAAAATTCATAGACGAAATTGATACGCAAGATATCTTGGACATCTTGACACCAATTTGGTATAAAAAGACCGAAACCGCATCTAGACTTCGTGGGCGAATTGAATGGATCCTTGCTTCAGCAACCACTCGAAAATTAAGAAGTGGTTTAAACCCAGCGACATGGAAGGGTCATCTTGAAACAATACTGCCAAAGCCAACCAGAATTACACCTGTAAGGCATCACCCTGCACTACCCTACAAGGAGATACCAAGCTTCTTAAACAACCTCAGGGAGAATGATGGCTTAGCCGCATTAGCACTTGAATTTTTAATTCTCAATGCAAACCGATCTGGAGAAGTTCTAAATGGCCTACGTAGTGAAATATCAGCAGAAGGATTGTGGACTATTCCAGCCAATAGAATGAAAGCCAAACGTGAACATAGGATTCCGCTAGGAAAACGTTCTTTAGAAATTCTGTCTATAGCAAAATATCTCGACCCAGATAGTAAATACTTGTTTTCAAGAGATGGCAAACCTTTATCTAGCATGGCGATGGCGATGTTACTAAGACAAATTAACCCCGCAATTACTGTTCATGGCTTCAGATCATGTTTTCGGGATTGGGTTGCTGAAGAGACTACTTACAGTCCTGAGATTGCTGAAAAAGCACTTGCTCATACAGTAGCCAATCAAGTAGAAGCTGCCTATAGGCGTGGTGATTTAATGGAACACCGCAAGCGTTTAATGAAAGATTGGGAAGACTTCTGCATCACAGGTACTTGGGGTAACGTAGTTGTAATTGAAAATTTTCAAAAAATTGCATGACAGATTAGCTATGAATCCAAGTAATAAGTACAAATCACATAAAGTTATATCGGGCAAAAGGGTTCAGCCACCCACCCCAAAAAATCAACCATTAACAAATGCTGATTTACTAAGGACGGCCCAATATGGTCTTTATGGCTTACGTGATGAAAAAATTTTTTTTATTAATTTAATTGTTCTATATAACAACAAGCATCCAAATACCCTGGCATCAAAACAAATCAAATACCTCACTGGATTATTTCAGTATGTAGATCACTACTTAAGTCAAAATAGCTTAATGGATCCATCTAATCACAGAATTACCAAGATCATTCGAAGGGAAATAATTAACCTGGCTAAATGGTCTCAGACTTATCAAAGCCAATTGAGTCCTCAAAATTTACCACTCAACCTACGGGCTGCGTGTACAAGGCTTTTGGACTTTATCTCAGAATACGTAGAATCATTCAATTTTATCGATAATTTTATTGAGGACATAAGGAAGATTCCAAATCGACCTGCTGATTGCGAACTAAGGGTGATGGTTGATGACATTATTCATGACTACCAAGCCCAAAAAAATACTAATAAGAACCCCGCCTACCCCTACGTTATAAAAGAATTGAACAGGCATCGAACTGGGTTACCTAAAATCCAATTAAGCGCGAGACAATACTTCAATATGAAGCTTTGGAGAGCAAGAGGAACCTATTGGTGGTACATCCAGCCATAAAAAGTCGGCATTAAGTAAATAAGTGGTAGCTCTATAAAACACCATAGGTCATGATGCGTACATCTCATTTATTTAGGAGGTGTATTGTGACAAACGAAGAAAAATCCATCCAATCCAATGATCAGCTATTGCGAATTAAGGATGTAGCTGCCTTAACGAGCATTTCAAAATCAACAATCTGCCTATGGGTAGCCCAGGATAAATTCCCGAAACCTGTATCTCTATCAAAAACCTTGAAGGTATGGCGATTAAAGGATGTCAGACAGTGGGCTGAGTCCAAGTTTTCAGGAACGGAGAATAGCCATGGATAAGAGCTTAATTTTTTATTGGGATCGAACTAATTGCCTGAATATAGTCGATTCTGGGGCGATACCTCATTTTAATAACGGTCACCCTGTTCTCAATATTATCGTGGATATTATCAATGCTGGTTATCAAGGGGTAATCATTGATGAAAAACGTCTGAGTAACGGTAAATATTTTCATGCCCTGAGTGTAGATTTGAATTCTCCTGAAGGAGTAGCAGTTTCTGCAATTCAAAAATCATTTGAAGCAAATGAACCGCTACCTACCTCAAGGGAAGTTATTGAATCCATTAATCATATTTACGAGGCTGCAGAAGATGATGAATATTGATACCTTCTTAAAGGAAATCCATCCGGGTGGACCTATTTTTGTTTCTACCCAACAGTACTTCATGGCAGAGGGTAAGCTCCAAAAGGGCCCCTGGAAAGACACAAAATGTATCGACCAGCAAGATGCAATAAATAAGATATCAATCGCAATAACCAATGGATTGAATACATACCATTCAATTGCTGCGTTTGATACTGCATCGAATAGTCGAGATGCCGAAAATGCACGGACGATGTGTAGTTTTTATATAGATGTAGATTCCGGACCTGAACCAAGAAAGCGCTATAAAACAATATCAGAGTGCGAAGCTGCAATTACTAAATTTATGCAGTCTACGAAGATGCCACCCCCATCGATAATTGTATTTAGTGGTAATGGGTATCACTGTTATTGGGTTCTCAATCAGAATGTTTCAATTGCTGAATGGTTACCAGTAGCAAAAAACCTCAAAGAACTTTGCCTTAAAAATGATTTTTATATTGATCAAGCTCCTACTGCGGATGCTGCAAGGGTTTTGAGAACCGTTGGCACAAAGAACTTCAAGGACTTAACCAACCCTAAATTAGTTAAAGTTGTCCATCCAAAAAGCGATGATCCTGTAATTAGGTTTAATTTTGATGAGTTCGCCGCGATTATTGCTAGCGAGCTTGCTGATGTAAATAATAATTCTTCTGAACATTTGGCAAAAGATTCTTTAAATAAATACTCGTCCGATTTATTAGCTCCATACCCAAAATTGAGTATTTCAGAATTACCTTTGATATTAAAGAAGATTGATCCTGGCTGCTCAAGAGAGGCTTGGCTTGCAATTGGAATGGGCTGCGTCGATGAATATGGTGAACTGGCTAAGGATGCTTTTTTTGATTGGTCCAAAGGTAAATTCCATGAAAATTATAGGTATGGCGCTCTTACACCAGAAAACTTTGACGAAGAAGACCTTAAATCACAATGGAAAGACTGGATAAAAAGAAAATCCCAAGGAAAAAATGGGTATACATTTGGAACTGTTAGGTGGTATGCGGAGCAGAATGAACTGCTATTAACTTCGTGTGATAACTCAAGTGTACTAAAAAATCAAAAAATTTTGGGTGACCGACAAAATGCAATGCTCTTTGCTGCAAGGTATCGAGGTGAGTATTTATATGTCTGGGAGCTTGAAAGTTGGTTTAAATGGAGCGGAATTATTTGGCGCGAATGTTTGGCCGGCGAAGAAGCTGCTGCAGCAAAAACCATATCAGATTTTATTGCTGACACTGCTGTTACAGCCCTGAAAGAGGATACACAAAATGCCAGGCCGCTATTAATGCACGCACTCAAAGCACAAAATAGTCCGCACATAAAATCGATGATTGACCTTGCGCGAAGTGAGCCGCTCATGTCCAAAACTGATGCTTCAAGTCTTAATAAAGATGATTATTTAATGGGCGTAAAAAACGGGGTTGTTGATTTACGATCCGGAGAATTGATTACCCCAGAGCCGGCAATGCTAATTACCAAGCAATGTAATGCCAACTTTATCAAGGGAAGTAAATGTGATTTATGGATAAAATTTCTAAACCAAATATTTAATAACAAAGAAACAATTGAGTCGCTACAGCGAATAGTTGGCTATAGTTTTACAGGCAGCACTGCTGAGGAAATTATGGTTATATGCCATGGCTATGGAGCCAATGGTAAGAGCGTATTGTCAAATGTATTACAAAAAATAGCTGGCGACTATGGCAAAACTGGTTCATCAAACTTACTAAAAGCCCGTAAGGATGATGATACTGGACCAAGACCTGATATTGCATCCTTATGCGGGGCTAGGTTTGTATCCGTAAATGAAATGCAAAGTGGTGACTATCTTGACGAGCAGGCTGTGAAAATTCTCGCCAGTCGTGAACAAATTAGCGCAAGACATTTATATCAAAATGAATTTACCTATACTCCAACAGCCGTAATATGGCTGAAGACAAATCACAAACCCATAATCAAGGGTGAGGATGACGGTATCTGGCGAAGGCTCATATTGCTGCCGTTCGAAAGAAAATTTTCTGAAAATGAACGGGATAGAAATCTCGAACAGAAGCTTATCTCCCAAGCAGATGGCATCCTCGAATGGATTATTGAGGGGGCAGTTAAATGGTATACCTCAGGCTTAATGTTGAGTCCTCAAATAATTAGCCAAAGCGCACAATACAGAACTGAATCAGACCTTCTGGGTCAATTTTTTGAAGATGAAATAAATTTAGATGCAAATTCAAGGTCGCTTGATAGCGCCGTCTATTACGAATATACAAGATGGTGTATTAATAATGGTACTCGTGCGTTAGCAAAAAAACGCTTTACTCAGAAACTTGCCGAACGGGGGATCCGAATAGAAAAGTCCAATGGCAGTCGATATTATTCCGGGATTGATCTCAAAAATTCGCTTGATAAGATGATGAATGCAGCCTAATCCTCTCATTTTTTAGGGCATCGAGGGCGTGATAATCAACTAAATAAAAAACTTATTTAGCTGTTATTACATTAGAAAATTTTAGAAAATCTTGAAAAAGATGCCCTTCTTGCCCTGTGCGAATCTCGCTGGTCCAAGAGGTCTTATGCACTTTTTTTTGTCGCGTCTGTCAGACCCCCTTATTAGGGTGTAATGGGTTATCCAGCACCCACCGCAACACTTCGTCAAAAGTACGTATTGGCATATATCCATTTGGTTTTGCCCCCCTTGTCCGACCACCGGTAGTCATGTTAAGAACATGCATTACATCTTCTACTTGTTTAAACCACACTGCTTTTTTTTGCCGCTCTCGCCTCTTTTGTAAAGTCTCATCACCATGAACAAGATTTGCTTTACTTATCCTTTGCCGACCTTCAATAGTTTTGGGTCCGGTTGATTTCCCGCCATGAAAATTACATTTTTTAGTTTTACTTTGTCGCATGGCTGGACGACCGCATTGCAAGCCTGAACGTTTTGATCGCGCCGTACACCGTAAGCATCTAATTTTTGAATTTGCAGTTACTAAAAATTGTTCCATATTTACGGACTTATTTTTTCGCCTTCGTCAATATACTTGCGCATTCTAGAAATAAGTACAAAAGTTTTTGCTCTTATGTTCTTACGTAACTGCCTTATTTCATTTGCAGCGTCGGAATGGTCGCTTCTTTCTGGCGCTTTAGGCATACCAAGATGCTCATACATATCCATTGAAAGCTTGCGGTAGGCATTTGTACCTGGATAACAAAAATCAGGGCCATAACTCTTTTGCATAACTGGTATGGCATCCCTCCATTTTGAATTCGGGCCAACATTGAGAGCCTCGCTTAGAAACTCATTCCCCTCGCCCCTGAGTTTGTAACTCCACCCTTCATCAGCCTCTAAACGGCTAATTTCCTCATATAAATGGTCAATTTGAGCGTAAAGATCGAGTATCTTTTGCTTTTTAGAAGCTATCATAGCTATGAAGATTGATGTAAACTATTGATTATATTGAATATTTAAAAAAACAGGGTTAATCAGATTATTTTTTAGGCTCACTGGATGATCTATCCAGTTGCTATACTTCACTGGAGACTTAATCCAGTGAACTATGAATAACGATACCTTAATAGACTTAAAACCGCAATTTTCAGGGCATGAGACCTTCCCTTTGAGGCAGTTATGGCTTAAAAAAGCCTATACAGCAGTCAAATCCATTCCAAAAAATTACGCAAAGGAATCGAAGGGAATTTTTACCGACGAGAGGGCAATCATGCGCTTCGGGGTTGGTAAAAACATGGTCTCATCAATTAGACATTGGGCTCTTGCCTGTGATGTTATTCAAGAAGACGATGAGTTAGGCTACAAGACTACGCCCTTAGGCGACCTACTTTTTGGCGATGACGGTTTAGATCCATACCAAGAACACCCCACAACTTCCTGGCTTATACATTGGAAATTAGCAGGAGATGGCACTAGATCTACTACGTGGAAATGGCTCTTTAATCATGTGATTGAGCCGACTCTAGATACAGAGCACTTAATAATCAACTTACAAGCCTATGCAAAAGATCAAAAGCATAAAGTTGCTAGCGCGACATTAAAAAGAGATATTGAGACCTGCCTTCGTAGTTACGTACCTAGGGTTGCGGGTGACTCCCCCGAGGAAATTTCGGACTCCGTTCTCGGGGAGCTTGGCTTAATTCAACAACTAGGTAGGGGGCAATTTGAATTTAGACGCGGCGCTAAACAATCAATAAAAGATGGGCTATTCGCATACTGCCTTATTAGCTTCTGGGAAAGATACTCCCCTTCTACGCAAACACTCTCATTTGAATCTATTGCACATGAATATGGATCGCCCGGTCGAGTTTTTAAATTAGATGAGGCAAGCGTGGCCGACAGAATCCAATCTTTATCTGATACCACTAAGGGTCAACTTGAATGGTCCGATACAGCAGGAATGCGACAGGTGATTAGAAAAAATCCAAATATGAACAAAGAAAAACTATTGGATGCAGCATATGATTGAGAAGATTAATCAGAATATTACAATTTCACGGCAGTTTTTAAGATCAGTAAATCTAGAGTCTGATCTTGGAAGGTCAGATGCCCTGCAAGGCTATATTTGTCAAGATACAGCCACTCGTCTTGTTAAGACAATGGCTCAACATCTTAACCAAACAAGACAAAGGGCCTTTACTTGGACCGGTCCATATGGTGGCGGAAAGTCCTCCCTTGCACTTGTTTTAGGAGCACTAGTTTCGCCCATAAAAGCCCTCAGAGATAGTGCAAAAAAAATACTTAACGTCGATGATGAGGTTGAACTAGCTTGGAGTTCAGGTAAAGATGGGTGGTTGGTATTACCTGTAGTCGGAAAACGGGATAGCGTTGTTACAGCAATATCCAACTCGCTTGATAAAGCACTGGGCACAAACACAAAACGTCCAAAACAATCAGAACTTATTTTGCGTCTTATTGAAGAGGCCGAATCAAGAAAAAAAGGTGGCGTTCTATTAATCATCGATGAGCTTGGAAAATTTCTTGAGGCCGCAGCCCAAGCCGGGGAAGATATATATTTTTATCAAACACTTGCCGAAGCTGCTGCTAGTGACTGTAATGGGCGTTTAGTTATTGTTGGAATCCTTCATCAAGCTTTTGAACAATATGCAACCCGACTGGGGAGGGAAGCTCGAGACGAATGGGCAAAAATTCAAGGGCGATATGTCGATATTCCATTGGTTGCTGGCACCGACGAAATAATTGAACTTGTTGGAAAAGCAATTGAAAAAAAATCTCGACCTACAAATAAATCCTTTGGGGAATATGTAGAAATTGTGGCTGATGTAATTGCAAAACGAAGACCCAATTCCCCTGCCAATCTTAAATCCTCTCTTTTTAACTGTTGGCCAATTCACCCGGCAACAGCTGCTCTACTTGGTCCAGTTTCTCGGAAACGTTTTAGCCAAAATGAACGGAGTATTTTTAGCTTTCTTTCGTCAGCTGAACCGCTTGGATTTACAGATTTTCTAAAAAATATGTCCGGTAACGATCTTTATTCGCCTTCGCGATACTGGGACTACTTATCTTTAAATTTAGAGCAGGCTATTTTAGCCTCATCTGATGGTCATCGATGGGCTGTAGCCAAAGATGCGATTGAGCGTACAGAAGCAAAAGAAGGATGTACTCAAACCCACGTTCGTCTAGCTAAAACTATTGCACTAATAGATCTATTTAGGTCAGGCTCAGGACTAAGCGCAGAAGACAAAATTTTGGAAACTTGTGAGGAGAATGCTGACAAAGCTGAAGTGAGGGCTGCACTACGCGACTTAGCAAGTTGGTCTATTGTCGTTTTTAGAAAACATCTTCATGCCTGGACAATATATTCAGGTAGCGATTTTGATATCGATGCAGCAATCAAACAGGCTCGATCCGAACTAGGTGATATTGATGTTAAGCAGCTAATTGATCTTGCTGAACTAAACCCGATTGTAGCGAAAAAACACTATCACGAAACTGGGACATTACGTTGGTTTACGCGATCATTGGTCCATGTAAATTCTGCAAAAGACTACATTGCCCAATTCACTCTATCAGCAGGCTCTGCAGGTGAGTTTGTTTTGATATTCCCAAACTCTGAGTTTAGTGTAAGAAAAAATAAAGAGAATATTGAAAAATTATCTGAGTCAATTAAATCCGATCCCATAGTAGTGGGATATGCCGCCAATTCAGAAAAGGTACATGAATTGGGGATAGAGCTTGCGGCTCTACAAAAAGTACAAAAAACTAGCCGTGAACTTGAAGGGGATTCTGTCGCGAGAAGAGAAGTTAATAGTCGAATAGCTGCTGTCAAATCAGAACTAGGTGACGAACTGAAAAACTCCTTTGAAATAGCCAACTGGTTCCATAAAGGTAGCGAAATTCGACAAGATTTAGAACCTAGTCTATCTGCTATAGCTAGCTCTCTTGCGAACATAACTTATCCTTTTACACCCCACATACATAATGAACTTGTGAATCATGAATTTATTTCTGGCAATGCTGTTAAAGCTCGTAGAGAGCTAATGTACAGAATGCTTTCAAACTACGGCGAACCAAGACTGGGATATACCGGCTTTTCGGCTGATGCTGGTCTTTTTTACTCAGTAATTGAATTCAATAATCTTTATGAGCAGTATGGTGATCGATGGATCTTTAATACTAAAAATAGCTCAGATGGATTAGCAAAATACTTCTCCCCTATTTGGGAAGCTGCCGACAACCTCTTAAAAAATAATAAAGAATCTGTAACTCTTACAGAGCTTTATAGAGAATGGCAAGCACCAAAAATTGGTGCTAGAAAGGGTGTTCTGCCTATATTGGCATTAATTTACTTTCTAGCAAATCGCCAACATTTGGGTCTCTATATTGAAAAGACATTTATTACAGATCTTACTGAGGCCTATTTAGATGAATGGATGCAGGATACCGATAGGGTTGCATTTAAATATGTAGAGATTGGCAAGAATGAGCAAGGATTATTAAAGTCTCTTAGCGAGGCATTAACTAAACAACTTGGAAAGCCTATTGCCCCAAACCCATTAGAGTCAGCCCGTGGATTAGTTCATTTGGTCGCTATACTGCCAAACTGGACAAAAAGAACAACTACTATTTCTCAAGACGCCCAGAATTTAAGAAAAGTTGTTTTAAAAGCGAGCGATCCTCATAAGGTTTTATTTTCAGATTTGCCCGAGATACTAAAGGCTGAAAATGAAAAAGTCTTGGTAGAAAAGATTTCTGCCTTAACTGGGGAGTTGCAAGAAGCGTACCCAGCAATGCTAAACAAGTTTAAAGCTTTCCTATTTAAAGCGATCGATAGCAATGGAAATATTGAAGCAATCAAGAAGAGAGCAAATGAACTTAAAGGTATGGCTGGTGACTTCCAGATCGATGGTTTTGTTGCCCATCTTTCCGTATTTAAAGATGATGCGTCTAGTCTTGAAGGAATTCTCTCTACCACCATCCACAAAAATCCAAAAGATTGGGTTGATAGTGATTTAGAGGCAGCAATTAATTCCCTTGGAAATATTTGCTCTACCTTTAGAAGGATAGAGTCACTAGTTTCGCTAAGAGGTAAGTCTTCTAAGCGCAAAGCATTTGCCTTCGTATATGCCGATCCAAAAAACTCGACGATTTCGGATTCTTTTGATATTTCTGAAGAGCGTTTGCCCAAAATAAAAGAGCTTTCGAAAGAAATACTGGTTAATTTGAAAAAGCAAGGTCTGAATAGAGACGAGATCATGGCTGCATTCTCCGAAGCAGCTTCAAACATTATTGAGTCAGAGGCATAAATGGATAAACATGTACTTGGAATATCAGGTGGAAAAGATAGTGCTGCGTTAGCCTTGTATATGTCAAAAGAATATCCTGAGCTTGATATTGATTATTTCTTTACCGACACAGGCGAAGAGCTTCCTGAGGTTTATGAGTTTTTAACTAAGCTTGAGGGAAAACTTGGTAAGACAATTACCCGATTAAATCCTCACAGAGATTTCGAGTTCTGGTTAAGGGAGTTTAATCACTTCCTGCCCTCAGCCCAAACTCGCTGGTGCACAATTAAATTAAAACTTGAGCCATTCCGCAGCTGGGTAAATTCATGGCTGAAGTCAGGCTATACGGTCTATAGTTATGTCGCGATTAGAGCAGATGAGGACTATCGTGAAGGGTATAGCTCTAACCATCCCAATTTAAAGATCAAACTCCCCTTCCGTGAGGATGGGATTGATAAAGAAGGTGTTTTTGAGTTGCTTGATGCTGCAGGGGTTGGTCTACCAAAATACTATGATTGGAGATCACGAAGCGGCTGTACTTTTTGCTTTTTCCAACAGAAAATTGAATGGGTTAGGCTCAAAAAAACCCACCCAGAGGCTTTTGAAAAGGCTAAAGAACTTGAAAAAACTGCGGAAAGCCATGGCTCACCATTTACATGGACTCAAGGAGAGCCTCTTACCAAGCTAGAAGAGCCAGCCCGAATAAAGCAAATTGAGGAAGATTTTGAAAAACGTATTGCTAGAAATCAGGCAAGAAAAGAAAAGTTTGCCAACCCGCTTAGGGCTACTTTAGTAGATATTGATGATATTTATGATGTTGATGAGGGTAATGGATCATGCAACATTTGCCACAAATAATTAGTTTTTTTTAAAGATCTCTGAGTAATTGGCCACATGAGCTGAATATTTGGATGGCATGAAATATAGTAACCACCTCATGACAGTTTGCCAGTGGTGAGTTGAGTCACTTGCCACAAAATTACTCAAAAATTCTCTAAGCTCGCCAAATCTGCGTGATTGAACTAGGAACTTATCAAGGTCAATAACCAAAGGCTCCATCTCTAAACGAGACGCAACGAAACTAGAAAATGATTTTTGATCAAGATTAGGCGGAATCTCCAAATGAGACAAATCTAAATATGCACCAACCAGAACATCCTTTGAGACTAGATCGCAATTTCCGGCATAGACATCAAACAAGATGTTAGGACTACGTGTAACTGGTATCCAAACCTTTGAGTTAGTAAACTCTCTTTCAATTTCTTCAATCGCATCGGGCGTAATCAAACCATCATTGAGGATATCATCGATTGACGGGGTAGATAGAATTTGATTATTTCTCATAAATTGCTCAACTAGTTGCCTAGTTCTTTCAAATAAGGCCTGATCAACCTCTATAGATTTTGACTTTAAAAGTCCTTCGAACTCTAGATAATCGAATTTATCTTCATCTACTAGTGCATTTATAAGGGTTTCAAGATTTGATGATCGACTCCATGTCATACCAGCATCAGTAATATTTGCAGAGCCTACATAAACTGAGTTATCAAATCGATAGTATTTTGAATGAAGATTCTGAATTAAATGTAAATGAGAATTTGGTCTATTGATAAGCAAACTCCAAGTTGCTATATCAGATACGCCCTGAGCAATTTCGTCAATGCGCCATCTGGTATATACAGATAACTTAATGCCATCTTTAAGACTATTAATAATTCTCTCAAGTGATTTATATTTTATAAATGGAGAAACTAGGATGACTTGATCAGATGATTCTCTAGCCCCCTCGAGAATCCAGTCCCCCAAGCTATCCCATTTCAGATTCACTACTCACCGTCTCGATCTAAGAAACGGCGGGCCATCCTTCCCCAGTCAACTCGTGCATCTTGAGCTCTTTCACGAGCTTGTGGAGATTGTTGCTCATCCTCATAACGTGCCCAAGCCATTAGTAATAACTTAAGTCCATCAAGAGCATTGTTTAATCGTTCCTGTAATGACTCATCATCAGCATCACCTGAACTTTCTTTTTCTAAAACATCAACAAGTCTATCGTACGCTGCATGACCTGTATTTAATGTAAGTACTATGGCACCCCCTTTTGGCTGAACCGAAAAGAAAGCTGGGGTATCCAACTTTGCCTCAACAAATAAATACTTTAGAGATTGATTAATTGCACTGCCAGCATATTCTTCGGCGGTTTTTTGCGACATACCACTTTCTGCCAGAGCATTGGCAATTTCCTTCAAGCGCTCATCTTCTGGTTTACTTTCCCCTGCATCACTTTCACCCATATGACCGTCGGCTTGACGCACCCTAGTTTTAATTGTTGCCTCGCGCTCAGGACCTGAACCAAATTCTCTCCTTTTTTTATTAGACCTCGTATTCTTTAATTGAGCTTTAACAAGATCTTGCATTTGTTTAATATTTCTTCTAATGGCATCAGTAAGCTCAATAAGCGGCAATTTAGGATCCTCCTCCTCATCCATTTCATCTTTTAACTGATGAATAGTTTTGCCGTGCTCTCTTAAATATTCTTGTACATCGAATTTGGCCATTTCAGCAAAATGACTTGCGTATTGCTTATTATTTGTTACACCAAATAATTCATCTAAAGATGGGGGAAACTCAACTTCCAACCCCCACCATCTCTCTCGAGGCTCTCCCCACGAGGCCCATGACGAATCTAACTCTAGTTCACGCCCTGCGCGCAAAATTGATACGCCAACGTTTTTTGCTGCATGAGCACCTGGCGTCCTTGCGCCAGCCGTTCCATCTATCCTTGCAGAAAGTTTGGCCATTGACATTCTGACTTTTACGTGATGAATTTTTCCGGCAAATTTAATTGGAATATCAATTTCATTATTTTCAGGAGATGGCCAAGGCTCAAACATCGGCTCTTGATCATATGGAGCAGGAGTTGATGTACCTGACATTAGATACAAAGGATCGTTTGGCTTTGCATATTTTTCAGAGGTTTGCACACAATCTTTTGAATTTCCATCAAATGTTGCCATTCGAATTTGAACATCTCCATTAAGAAACTTCCTGTACATCCTTCCAATTAAAAATTCAGAATTTTCAATAATTGCTTTCCCTGTTTTCCAGATACACCTATCTAGACCAGTCCAGACAACTAATGTCCCACTTTTATCGAAATTCTTTCCAACCTTGAGCCATTCAGCAGGGATTTTTTTTGATACAGGGGAAGGAATTTCTGTCATTACGCCATTAATGATTTCATCTACATCAAGATAGGTATATACGGCTGATTGCACACCATCTTGCCAGCTCCAAACCTCAACCCTTCTCGCTTGTGAAATCGAGGCGGAAGGGAGACCCATACCAAACTTACCCATACCAGTTTGGTTTTCCTCGTTTAGTCTTGTGCCATTTCCAAACTGTAATGCCAATCGAAGCGTATCTGAACTCATTCCAGAGCCATTATCTAAAACTCCAATCGCTTCAATTTTTTCCCTACGACGATTTTCAACAATCGACCTTTTTTCTATACAAAGCAATTCAACTACCCTAGCCTTTGCCTGTATAGAGTTGTCCATAAGTTCAGCCAAAGCATATGCTGCGTTCTTATAGCCACTATCCATCATGGCCTTGATGGCTAATCTAGCTGGAACGATTTCGATTTTTACTGTTGCCATACGTCTTCCCAATTTGAAAATGCTGCTTCAATAGAATTAAACTGCTCAATCCCCTCATCGATAACTGTAACAATCTCCGCTGAGGGGTTCCCTCCTGCTCTCGTCCCCCGTAGGGCACGTCCAACCATTTGACTATAGAGAACCAAAGACATAGTAGGTCTCGCAATAAGCGCAGCACTAGTTTTTGGAGCATCAAATCCCGTAGTCAAAATTCCATAGTTACATAATATTTTTTTTCCAGGATGGTCGGATTTGTATGCCTCAATTGCATCTAAGCGATCAAAATCTGAAGAATTTGAGGTAATACTTCTAGCATCAATGCCCCGTGCTCGTAATACAGTTGCCAATAAATCACTTTGAGCTACAGAAGATGCAAATAAAATAACCCGATTGTGGTTTTTCATTAGCATTTCTGCCTCATGAACAATCAGTAAGTTTCGTTTTAAATTTTCCCCAAGCTTTTCTAATACTGACTTTGGTAAATCCAGTAACTGTGAAATTTTTTCTTCGTCTTTTTCTGAAAGCCCTACATTCTCCCCTGAATATATTTGCCTAAAACTTGGCTTGGCTAAATACCCCTCATCGATTAAATAAGTTACAGGATTACTATAACCATCTACCTCTAAAGTAACCTTATTTGTATGAAAGAATCTAGAAAGTTCTTCATCTTTTTCAATATCATCCCAGCTTCGTCCTGGGGTAGCGGAAAGACCCAGCAATCTAGAGGACGACATAGGACGCATTAAAAGCTCTGCAATCTGCTTATAAGTTGATGCTACCGCTTGGTGAGCCTCATCAAAGATTACAAGTGGATTTGTGGAACTTAGCACCCTGATACCTGGGTCATTTGATTTAAGCTTTGAAAATGCTTTTGCCAAGCCGATAACTGTAAAACCATCTTTTATCAGTGATAAATCATAGTCGTATGATCCCCAATATCTAACAGACTTAATTTCTCTGTTGCCAAGAAAAGACCATGCTCTCATAAATTCGCCATATGCTTGCTCACACAGCTCCTCAGAATTAGCAAGCCATATAACTACTCGGTTTTTTTCTGCTCTTAAATACTCAGAGGCATAATTAACTGCGGTACGAGTCTTTCCAGAGCCGGTAGGCATGTGAAGTAAAACTCTTTCACCATCTCTTTCAAGAATTTTTCTTACTCTTGATAGCGCTTTAATTTGATGCAAGAACAATGGGTATTGACTGCTAGTTAAATCAAACGATGCCTTTTCGTCCTTAATCTCTTCCTTAAAGGACTGTCCAAAAAAAGATAAAAACTTTTTCTTATCATCAGTTTTCGATAATTTAAGTGCTTTTAAAAATACGTATGGTTCAGCATTAAGTGGATTACCCATTAATTCAGCAAGCTCTTTTGCGGCAGGCGCTGGTAGCAAATCCATTAGCTCTGATCTTGATTTAGTATTGAGCAACAACCCTTGTGGACTTATCAAGTCAATAATAAGTTTTGAAAGCTTAGCTGGATACATTAGATCCTGATCAATTTGACGAATAATCAAACCAGCACCTGGCGGTAACAGTCCATCAAGTAGAGTTGAATCAGCCCGAGAAATCAAATGCTCAAATAGATACATAACTTAAAGCGGTATTTAAATAGATTTATATAATTTTTAATAATATATTACCCATTAATACTATAGGCAAATCTTCATCCTTCGATCTTACATAGTAGATTATCGAAATCACCAGCTCATCTAGTGAGCTTTTAACTCCTTATTCTAAATATGTTGTCAGGAGGATCTATGTTTATAAGTCTAGGTAGGTTTTTAATGGTTTTTCCCTCATGTCAAATCATTTCTTATATCGGTTTGCTCGAGCCTAGAGCGTAATTAACTTTTATAACTCGCCCAAGAATTAGGGCAATAGCCCCAATAACTTTTATAACAATGAAAAACGTATAAGATATTCTCACGCACAAGGAAAATAAGACTATGCCTGATATCTATGACATTGCTGGTTGTGAACTTTCCTATTACTGTGCTCAAGATTGGAATGTGCTAACAATAACTAATGACCCAGAGTTAAGGTTTTGTAAAGAATGTCAAAAAAATGTAAGGATTTGTACAAATCAAGAAGATTTTGATCGGTTAGCTGAGATCGGACACTGTGTTGCCCTCCTCATACTTACAGATAAGCAGGTTCAAGAAATGAAAGAAAAACCAGTTCCAAAGCCCTTGGGCTTACCCATAAGAAAATAGAATAGGATTTCAATAGCATATTTTTAGTAAAAATTAAAATAAAAAGAGGGAGCGAATAACGTCCGATCTTTTTGGGTGCCTTAATTTTCTGAGTGCAAATTTTTCAATTGATGCAATTTTTTGGATCGATAAATTAAGACTTTTAGCAGCCTCTGCACGTGTGCAGTAAGAAAAAATAAAGCCAAATCTCAGCATAATTACCTTAGCCTCAATTTTTTCGAGGTCTCCCAAAATGAGCTCGATAGCTGAAACGAATGCATTATCGTCAACAGCTTGTGGGATACTTAAATACTCCTCTCCCAAAGTAGCTGCAACAATTGATTTAGCTGCATAAATATTTGTTTGCCCCTTAAAAATTTTAGGTACATTAGTACTTTCATCTACCCTATCTGGAACATTAGATAATCGTATCTTAATACTGTCTGACAGTATTTGATCAGACATAATTTCTATGGCATTTGAATGAGAAAGTTCGATGCCTAATTCTTTTTCAATTTTAGCTTTTGCTAAACGAAACTTGTCTTTTGCCTCCACTTTCAACATTAGAGTTTCAAATCCGCGAGCTTTTGCCATGCGCTATTTCTTAATTAGATACATCATGTCGATACATAAATTATCTTATAGAAAATATTTTCTAAGGAGAATAAAAAATCTGTTACAACCGTTATTGATATGATTATTTTATTCTTGATTTTATCTCTAAATACCATTTTGAATAGGTGTTTGTTCTTGCCATATATTCTCTTACTAACTCTGGAAAATAAGTTTCAGCATCAAACTGTGTGGAATTTAATAAAAGGGCGGCATTGAGCGTGGCGAACATAACGTAGTAGTCATTAATCTTGTCAAAATTGCCAAATCTCTCAAAACAACTGCATCTCAGCTTCTCAATAAGGCTAATAAATACTTTTCAATCACTCCAATGCAAGTCATTAATGAAGATTGTTCGGTACTTGGATGAACCCATGGTTTTTATTCTTGGCAGGCCAATGATTCTGGTGATATCAATCACGGCTTGCAGCATCGGAGCTGGGCTTTGACTCCACGTGTCGTAACTGATGGGATGAACCTGGATGGGCAGAATGAGGCTGATAAATAGGCTGGTCAACATATAAAGTGGCGGTGTTTATTGGGTGTTTATTGCAGTGTTTAGATTGTCTTGAGCCTCTGGCTCACCCTGTGAGCCTTCATAGCTTTAATCTAATTTTGTTCAATAGGAGGATTTATGCGTAAACGTCTAGCTGGTTTGGGATTAGGGCTTACCTTGGTGTGTAGCTTTCTCTTTAGTCAGGCCGCACTGGCATGCACCACACAAACATTAATTGTGGATGGCAAGCTGACAGTGTGTACCGTCTGCGGTACGGTTGTTTCATGCATGTGAGGTCTTTCATGAAAAAACTTATTTGTGTTGTGCTCTTACTGCCTTCCTTTGGAATGGCGCAAGCGGTCTATAACTGGAACAACTCGCCAAACAATTGGGTCAATAGCCCCAATAACTTTGATAACAGTTCTAATAATTGGGTAAATAGTCCAAACAACTTCAATAACTCCCCCCATAACTTCGGTGCTACCAATGGCGTATTTGATAACCGCGGCAATCGCATTGGCTATGAGGTCCCTGCGCCATCGGGGGTCATCAATTACTTTGATAACAGCGGTAATCGGATTGGGTATAAGCCGGGAGAAAAATAACTTTTAGTCTGTTGACTTTGCTATTCCAAATCTGCTAAGGTGGTTTTCACCAAACCAAGGAGACCACCATGACAGCAAAAACCCTACCCGAAATGCTTCAAGCCCTTGAAGACTCTGAGATGGGAAGCAACCCGCCCACCCCTCCTAAGGAGCAACTGAACCCCATTGTTGACAGACTAAAGCAGTCCTCGTTCCAACCTGATATTCAGTCCTATGTGACATTGGATGCCAAGATTTATGAAGACAAAAGCTATTGGCTGGAACTACATGCCAAGTATCACAACTCTGAGATAGAGATATGGGTTCACAAGCATCATGGCGAACTTGATGAGGCAATGAAGTTCCTTAAGAGCCTAAATCAGCTTACTGGAGACATGATTGATTTTATAAAACGTCATAACTTAAGAAAACCGATTGAGTTAGATTAAAAATGTATTATTTATTTATGTGAATTAATTAGGCTTCAATAGGGATATCTTGAGTCAATCGAAAAGAATATTTAAAAAAAACTATCTTGTTGTAGTTTTTGACATGTACAACTATGGTGAATCATATGATCATACTGACTATTACACATATGATGAGGCATTATATGTTGTCAAAGAAATTATATTGAGTTCATTTACAAAACGAGGACAAGAAGGATACGATGAATGGATGACTTTTGGAGAAGATGCATATATTGTTTCAATCAATAATTCTCCTGAAGTTCCAAAATTTAGTAGTCAAGAATTCGTAAAAAAAGTTTGTGGGTTATTAAAGTAAATGCTCTCTAATAAAGATGCATTAATTGCTTATGCAAAGATGATGAATAGGCTTGATTCAATCGAATTTGAATCATTACTTCATGATGATTTTAGATATGAATCTCAAACTGTATTAACACCAATTATTGGAAAATATGAATTCGTTGAATATATAAGACCTAAATTAATTACTATTAAAAATTCTAAATCATTACTATTTGCTGAGTTGGCAGAATTAGATGCTTATGGGCAAAAGAATTGTGTTCTTATTGCTCAAAATGACAAAGATAATCTTTTGGCAGTTGCTTATTCAAAAGTGAATGAAAATAAAATTACCAGCATAGACATATATATCGTGCCAGACCCTAAAACGGCATTAAGATCAGGGATTTATCCTGTGTAGTAAGTAAATAATTATATGTCCAATGTGTCAAAAAATTAAAAATACTTATGTTTTTAAAATTCGAAAGGAAAGTTATTTATGTCAACTAAACTAACTATTCGAAATTGTAAGTTTGCCTATCGTTGTTCTGCAAAGTGGGATGACCTTCAGGAAACAGATGATGATGACATTCGATTTTGTAATGATTGCCAAAAGGAGGTATTTTTTTGCGATAGTGATGACACACTAGTTACTTTTGTAAAGTTAAATCGGTGTGTAGCGATTCTGAAACCTAAATCAAACGAGCGCCTACTGGGTGACGTTCTCATACAAAACTGATAAAAAATATGTCTGAGAAAATCGCAATTCGAAACTGTACCTTTGCGTTTAAATGCGAAGCAAAGTGGGAGCAGCTGGAAATTTTAGAATCGGACACTATTCGATTTTGTAATACCTGTCAAAAAGAAGTCTACTATTGTTACGACGATTATGAATTAATTAATAGCATTCATTTGAATCGCTGTGTTGCTTTTGAACGAGAGTCGGTTATTGAGATGTGCTACTTTTCTCCAGAAAAAAAGTTTAGTTAATAAACTTAATCCGTGTTTTATTTATAGTTACACATCTCTTGATGAATGATATGAGCAATCTTGCCCGGTGTTACCTCTAACCATCGTTTTATGTCATCCATTTCCACTAGCACGACGCTTCCTCTGGCATTCTCTTGCTCATAGCCAATTAGATGGGTAATGGCAAACTTGTTTTCAACGCATTGGTTCCTTTTGTATTGGACAATTGACCGTAATTTATGCCTACCGGACTCCATCGGTTTGGAGAAATTAGTTAGCTGCACATAGTTCACCTCTGAACCGTCTCGCTTGACTGATAAAGGATCGATCAGATAGCGATTACCATGCTCTGAGGTCACAATATATTCCCATAGCTGCGCACTCGCAGGCCTCGCTAGCGTCATCAGAACGAGGATTAATAGGCTATACCGATACATCGCTATTGGATACCGTATCGCTGATGGCGTGAAGATCGAGAACGCTTTGCCCACTCTCTACTGAAATCCGCCTTAGAAAATGCTCTGGCATCTGACCCACAAAGTTTCGGGTTAGTTCGCGCTTATGCATATAAAAGTAATACAGATAGCTCTCTTCGCATAGGCATTCAACCAACCAGACGTGCTGAGGCTCAGTCAGGCCATTCCAATGCTGGCGTCCTAAATACTCCTTGAGGCGCACAACCTTCCCTTGATTCTCTCTGAACTTAGTATGGGTGGTAATAGCAATTTCCCCCTCGTTAAATTGTGGTCCCATTAGGAGTGAGCCTCCTCTTCCACATCCTCCAAAAAGAGTTCTTGCTGGATTGGCTCACTATCGAAGATCTCATCCATTTGATAACCCTGTGGTGGTGTGAGTCGGCGTAGGTATTGATCAGGAGCTGGCCCCTCTTTAACCTTCACAATTTCGCCATCGCAGTCGTAATGCAAATAGCGATCCTCTCCCACGATTTGTACATCCCAGGTATAGAGAGGTTCATCTTGGCCTTCCCATTCCTGCAAACCTTGGGATCCAATAATCCTCACAATATTGCCCAGGTTTGCAGGAAGGTTGGCTTTCACGGTAATGGCTAAATCGCCAATGCTGCAATTGAGTTTAGTCATAGTTCTATCCTTCACTAAATGACTGATGGGAGCGAATGCTCATCTCAAATGCGGTGTCAATGAGACGGTGCGCCTCGGCTGAGAGGTATTTAGGGCTTGGCATGATGCCAACGCGTCCAAGGTCTAGACGATCTCCATCCCAACAGGTTTGAATGGTGGCGTTGGTGGATACTTCACCACCAGAGTGGTGGGTAATCGCGTAGCACAAGGTATCAAGCTGTTTTGGTTTGAGATCAAAGTATTGGGTATTGAGCGCTTTGGCCAACTCAGCGGCACGCATACCGTGCTTAGGATCACGGCCATCGTTCTCACGGCAACTGTCGTGTAGGAATCCAAAGAGCTCCACCACCAATAAGTCCGCTTGGCGCTCTTCACCAATCTGACGGCTGTGATAGAGCACTCGGGCCCAATGGTTTGCCCCATGAATGCCATCCCACTCCAAGCGGAACTGCTCTTTGAGGTATTGCACGAGTTGAGGTCGTTTATAGTCCATCGGCTTGAACTGCTGTCAATTTAGGTCCACTACTTGAGAGAGTTTTTCCATAGTAAATCATTGCAGCAACATGGGTTGATTTAGGATTATTTGAGGTACCTTGGTTTGAGGTGCTGGCGGTCTGTAACCT
>Ga0214921_10004153_pt1 | contig 21591 bp, 23 predicted proteins | sample LL1505_MetaG_FD_177992 | JGI IMG/M metagenome (GOLD analysis project Ga0214921, IMG submission 177992) | Freshwater microbial communities from Lake Lanier, Atlanta, Georgia, United States - LL-1505 | ecosystem: Environmental > Aquatic > Freshwater > Lake | place: USA: Georgia | collected... | reverse complement strand
ATGTTAAAATACAATCAGCATCTGTAGAACCATAAACAGTTAAATTTTTATATAAATATTTTATTTGATATGATAATGTATTTGAAGACACATATCCATCAGCAATTTGAACACTTCCACCACTTGGTAGATTTTGAACAGATACTTTTACATTTCCAGAACCATCAACAGGAGATATTATATTAACATCTGAACCAACAACTGAATTTGATGTTGGCGATTGTTTATACAATACACTAAAATTAAAATTAGATTGATCAACATTCATTGTATTTCTAACTGTAAAATAAACATATCTTGATGTTGAATTTATTGAATTAAAATAAACATCATTAGCATTATAAGTATATGTTGTTTCATTAATTAAAACTTTGTCATTTGATTCATAATAAATGATTTGACAATTTGTTGATGCTTTAAGATTTATTTGAATGTTTTGATATTGTAAAATATCATCCCATGAACCAATATAAATAGCTTCTTTTCTTAATGGCACATTTGATTGATTGTTTAAACTTTGCATTTATATAATATAATTAGATATTATTTTATAACCATCGTTATTATTAAAATGTTATTATTAAAATGTTATTATTAAAATTTTATTTTTTTTTATTTTATTTATATATTATATATGGCAGAAGAAAAAACGCTATCTTCGAAAGAGTTATTTAAGCAATACATGAAGACCAGAACGACTTTGGAGCGTAATTTAACTTTAGATGATAAACAAAAATTACAACAAAAAATCGATAATATAGAATATAATTACAATAAAAAAAAAGAGAAACAGAGAGATAAATATCATAGTGATGAAGCCTACAAAAAGAAGATTTTAGAAAATTCAAAAAGATTATATGATGCTAAAATGAAAGCTAAAAATATGACTAAAAATAAACAACAATATGAGAGCGAATATTCAGTTCTTGATTTAGATGACGATAATAAGGATAATAATAATAATGATAATATTAATGATAATATTGAAGTTGAAGATGTTGTCAAACCTAAGATTGATTATAGACGGCTGGTTTAGGCATTTTCTTAAAATTTCTTAAAATGGTTATAATTTTAGGCTGATATTCTTTTTGTAGTTTTTTATATTTTCAAATTTTTACAAAATCAGCCGTTTTTTGATGATTTTTTTCCCACAAATTTCTAAAAAGTCGAGTTTTAAAGGGTTATTTTAAGGATTTATATCAAACTCCATAACTCAACCCACCACTTTTTAGCAACTCACCACTCAACCCACCACTAAATAAAAAAGTGAATATGTTAACAAAATCTATATTTTATTTATTTATTAATTTAGTATATATATATTCTTTTTATAATAATAATAATAAAAGTGAATATGTATACAACTAGTGGTGGGTGTGGTGGGTTGTGGTGGGTTTAGAGTAAGTTGTAAAACTTTTGAAATCTCAATAATAATTTATAATTATTAAATTTATAAAAATATTGATGGAGATTTTACAGACTAACCACTCACCACCATTATTTAGAATGTTTGATACATATATCTTTTTTAGGAGTGGTGGGTATATTTAAAAAATTTATTTAAGAATAAATTATCTATAGTAATATATATATAAATGGAAAATAAAGAAATTCAAATAGTTTATATTAAGAATTCACCAGCCCAAAAGAAAGCAAATAAAAGATATTATGAACAGAATAAAGAGAAGATATCACAACAAAAGAAAGAGAAATATTTACAGAAAAAACAAGATGAAAATTACATGAATCATTTAAGGCAACAAGCTAAAGATAATTATCAAAAGAGAAAACTTAAAAAATCTGAATAATTTTTAAAATAATATAGAAATTATTTTTTTTGAATGAAAATCATTTAAAAAAAAATTATCTATAGTAATATATATTACTATGGAAAATCAAGAAATTAAAGAAACTAACCAAACTTCAGCAAAAGTAGCAAAAAAGACAATACCTAAATTAAATATAACAGTATCGGTTTTAAAATCAGCATTAGATAACATACTATGTAAAGAACCGATAGATATTGAAATATTAGATAAACTTATATCATCAGACCTATTAAGAGAGAACTTTCATAATCCATTTGCAGAATATAACAACTCAAATGAATTAGAACAATTAACAAAATATAGAGCATTAATTGATAAACAAGGATACGCTAATATTAGATATAATAAAGTAAATGGAATGGAATATGGACGAGTAAATCCAATTGGAGCATTAGGATTATTTCCTATTAGACGAGAAATTAGACAAACATTATCGAAATTAAAATTAATTGATATTGATATCGAGAATGCTCATCCAGTTATGCTTTTACAAATTTGTGAACAGAATAATATTGAATGTAAGTATCTTAAAAAGTATGTGAATTTTAGACCCAAATATTTAGAACAATTACAAAAAGCATATTTAGCAAGTATTGATGATAAGAATGAATTAAAGGATAAATCAAAGCAGTTATTTATTAGATTATTATATTTAGGGTTAGTTGATGGATGGTTTACAGATAATAAAATTGAATTAAAAGATACTAAAGAATATCATTCAATTAATAAATTTATTTTTGGATTTGAACATGAAATGAAAGAAATTTCTGAAAAAATTTGTGAAAAAAACCCTTTATTAGTTGAATTAGTTAAAAAGAGAAAACAAGACCAAAATAAAAAGAAATATAATTTAAATGGAGCGGTTATGTCTTATTTCTTACAAGAATATGAATGTCAAATATTAGAATGTATGTATCATTATTGTGTTAAACATAAATATATTGTTAATAATGTTTGTGTATTATGTGCTGATGGTTTTATGATATTAAAAGATAAATTTAAACAAGAATTATTACAAGAATTAGAACAAGAAGTATTAATTAAAATAGGATTTAAGATTAAATTAACTACAAAAGAAATGACACAAGATTATTTAGATATTCTTGATGATCATATCATTCAATCTGATAAAGATGATAATAGTTATGAAGCAAAGAAAAAACAATTTGAAAAACATTCATTCAAGGTAATGACACCCTTAATGTATGCGACAGAAGAATCAGAACAATTAACTTTAATTAATAGAAATGAATTTAAAAATAAATATGAAAATATTATTTGTGATAAAGTTGTTAAAACTAAAAATAGTTATCAAATTAAAGAAAATCAATTTATAAATGAATGGTTTAAAGACCCAAACAATAGAACTTATGAAAGAATTGATTTTTTACCCAGACAAACAACCCCAGAAGGTGTATATAATACATTCAAAGGTTTCAAAATAGATAAAGTTATTAAAACAAAAGACATTGATATTACAACAACATTAATTTATAAACATTTTATGAATTTATGTAATAATGAAGAACCAGTTATTAATTACGTTTCTAAATGGTTGGCGCGTAAGGTTCAAAAGCCGTATAAACTAACTAATACGGCTATTCTATTTCGTTCTATTGAAGGATGTGGTAAAGATACTTTCTTTGATTGGTTTGGGCATTCGATTCTTGGCAGACAATATTATATTAATGAAGATAAAATTGAAGATATATTTGGAAAGTTTAACCCAGCAATTGAAAATAAAATAATAGTTGTTGTTAATGAAACAAATGGAAAAGATACTAAAGAAATCGAATCATCAATTAAAAATGCTTTAACGAGAAAGATTAATTCTATTCAATATAAAGGAAAGACACAATTTGATAACACAAATAATATTGGTTATGTCTTTTTTTCTAATCAAGAAAATCCAATTAAAATAGATATTAATGATAGAAGATTTCAAGCAATTCAATGTAATAACCAAATTGCAAATAATAGAGAATACTTTAAAGCATTACGTAATGAAATAGAAGGAGATGAAAAAGATGATATAGCTAGAGCATTTTATGATCATTTAATGTCAATAGAATGTGATGATTATGATTTTACAGGTGAAAGAGTTAAAACAGAATTTTATAATGATATGAAAGAACACAACATTCCAGTATTAATTAAATTTTTAGAATCTGAAATAATATCAAGTGTTTATAAAGATAAAATTTCTAAACAAATTAAATTAAAAGAAAAGGGAGTTTATAGAGCTAGTTCATTATTTGAATTATTTAATGAATATGTAAAAAGAAATAATTATAATTATCAAACAACATCAACAAAATTTGGATTAGAAATAAAGAAATTCGAATCAATAGAAAAGAAACAAACAAACATGGGGGCAAAATACATTATTAATTATCCAGCATTAAAAGATTTTCTTGTTGAAAAAACATATATTAAATGGGATAATAATATTGAAGTTGAAGAAGTTAAAGAAGATAAAATTGATGAATTAGATTAATATATTAAACGACTTAAGAAAATATTATCAATAGTAATATATATTACTATGGAAAAAGAAAATACAATTGTTAAAGCAAGCAAAATTGATAATATTCATATTTATTATGAATGCCCTTATTGTTGGAGTAAATATAAAAAGAATGGAGAACCATATAAAACCGCAAAAAGAATAACTCATCAACACGGTAGTTGTAATGATTTTTCAAATCGAACAGAATCAAGAATATCGCATTGTTATGAACCAAATAAATCACATACTGTTAAAATCATTATAGATGATTCAACAAAAAAAATTAAAAAATAAATTTTCTCAATATAATATGTGTTGCCAAGATAAATTCGAGCCACAAATATAATATAATAAATGTTCTTTGCGGGTTCATTTAAAACATCAACATATTAATGTTTTAAATTATAAAAATTATTTATTTTATTTATGATATTGGTTGTGCGGGTGGTGCGGGTGGTTTTGGTGGTGGTGAGTTAATTAATTTTGCAGTTAATTTATCAACACCTTTATCAATTAGTTTATCTATATGAGGTGCTATTGCTGATTGAATAGTTGCCCCCATTGGTACAAAGTTTAATCCCATACTAACTGCTTGTTTTAAACCTGCTTTTGCTAATTTTGGTGCTTGTTCCTTCGCAAGTGCTATACCTTGATCAATATAAGGTTTTACTTTTGCTAACATTGGTTGAATCTGTGCTTTAGCAGATTGAGCCATTGTTGATAATGATTTACCAGCACCAACGGCTTTACTTAATAAATTACTGAACCAACCGGCACCATGTAATTTATTTAATCTCATAAGATGTTTATCGGCTTCTTTTTTAATTTTAGAATAAACTTTTGGATTTTCTTTCATATGGTAATTACAATGTCTATGAATTAAATCATGGGCAAGTGCTCCACCTAATAATGCAGGATGAACTGTTTTTAATCTATTAGCAAGAATTTTATTATGAATCATTTTACCTAATACTTTTGAATTCATATTACTAAATTTAAAACCTTTTCCACTTGTTCCTTTATCTCGCTTATATTTTGCAATTGCTTCAGCATATTTATCTCTATTGGTTTTAGTCTTATCACTTTTATTAATAGTTCCACTAAGACCTAAAGTATCTACCGCTTCTTTAAGATATGATGTTGTTATTAATTTCTGTTGTGCAGGGGTTAGCTTAGATAAATCACCATCTAATGGAACTAGAGTATAAGCATTAGAAGCCTCATTTGATTTAAATGTAGGTGTTGGCGGTCTAGGTGCTGGTGCTGGTGCTAATGCTTGTGCTGATGCTACTGGTGTTGCTACTGTAACTACTGCTGGTGGTGGTGTTGGTGCTTTTGCTGGTGGTGGTGTTGGTGCTTTTGCTGGTGGTGGTGTTGGTGCTTTTGCTGGTGGTGGTAGATATTGTGGATGATTTTTATAAAATTGTGGCAAATTAAATTTAATATCATAAATTCCTAATAAATCAGTAGGATTATCTGTTTTAAATTTTTGTATTAAATCATCTTCTTCTTGTTGCGATAATCCATTAGGTGCTGGTGCTGGTGCTGGTGCTGGTGCTGGTGCTGGTGCTAGTGCTGGTGCTGGTGCTGGTGCTGGTAGTGCTGATAAATCCGCTGAAACATCCAAAACTGCTTGAGTCGCTTCAGCCTTTGCATCTGCGGGAGCAACACCGCTATCTAATAGTTGTTGCTTAGTAGCTTCAATAATTCTCTTTTCCTCCTCTTCTAAATCTTTTGCCAATTGATCATATTTTCTTTGTTGTTCATCTAATTCTGCTTGTGTTGATGGTTTAAGACTCGCTCTAAAAGCATCATCCATATCTCTATCGTCAACAGCATCATCAAACCCAGCAGGAGGAGGAGCAGAAGCACCATCATCAAACCCAGCAGGAGGAGGAGCAGAAGCACCATCATCAATAGGAACAAACGAAGAATCTGCACCAGAACTAAAAAAAGGAGGAGCAGGAACAACATATTCGCCTTTCTTCACTGCTTTTTTCTCTTTTTTAGTAAGTTTAGCAGGTGCAGGTACTTCAGGTAATTCATCTTCAACATAGATAGGTGGTCTATCTAATTTTTCACCAGCAAGAGATTGAGCATATCTAATTTGTTGAAGAACATCACTTCTTTTACCTTTACCAGATTGACCTAATGATAAAGCAGTTTTTCTTAATTCATCTAAACCTAAAGTAGTTGAACTAACACCAGCTTGTTTTTTAGATTTTGGGACAGCACCGGTTTTATATTTAGCTTCTAATGCTAATCTTTGAGCTTCTAATGCTTTTTGAACTTCTTGAGGTGTCATGAATTGTTGTTCTGCTCTTTTCTTTAATTTCTCAATTTCTGCTTCTTGTTGTAATCCCTCAACACCAGTTAATTTAGCTGGTTTTTTCTCTTCTCTACCCATTTGTCGTTTTATAGCAAGTAATCTTAATTTATCAACTTGTTTCTTTCCTTGTAATTTTGTACGTCCTTGAAATTCTCTTTTTGCAATATCTTTAAATTTTAATCCTTCCCTTTCTTTTTTTTCTTTTGCTAATTGTTTTGCTTTACGAATTCCAGAACGTCTTTTAGGTAATGTGAAATAAATATTTTCATCCATATTTAATATAAATTAACTACAGAAATTAAATTAAATCATAATAATTTATATTATTATTATATATCATGAAGCAAACATTAATAATATGTTGTTGTAGTAATATAATGAAAAGTATTAATAAAAATCATTTATTTAGTAAAAAACATATTAATTATTTATTAAAACAAAATTTATCAGATGAAGCATATCAAACAATAGAATATGTTGAAATAATATAAATATCTAATGTAATATTATTAAATGCCATATTCGATTGAAAAGTATAAATCGGGTTTTAGATTAGTTGATAATAAAGGACATTATTATTCAAATAAACCAATGACTAAAAAAGCAGTTAAAGCTCAAATGCAAGCTATAGAAATTTCAAAACATAAACATAAGAATCATCCATTATATCCACAATATGTAAGAGAAACTGGTGATTTATCTGGTGCTGGATTCGGTGATTGGTTAAAAAAAACAGCATCAAAAGTAAAAGATATAGCAACTAATATATCGGGTAGAGTATCTGGATTTATAACAGGTATTAGAGATGATTATCAACCAAAAGCAAGAGATATATTAAAAAAATATGGTAATAATAAAGTAATTAAATTAGTTGTAAAACGAGACCCATTACAAAAAGCATTAGATATTGGTATAAATGCTTTATCATTGGGACAATATCAAAAATCAAAAAAAGAAGCAGGATATGATAGTTATTATCATCTTTATATGATAGCAACATTAGATAATAATATTAATTTGATCATTGAAAAAAATGAAGTAATTAATATTGATATTTATACAAAAGATTCTCAACAAGGTGAAAAATTTGATGTAGTAATGAATGAACCGATTGTTTTAAATACAATGTTAAATAAAACAAAAGATGGAATGGGTATAAAACGATTTTTTTATTATGATGCCTTTACAGATAATTGCCAAATTTTTATAAATTCAATAATGTCATATAATGGATTATTAGAATTAAATCCAGATTTACAAAAATTTATAATGCAAGATTATAGAACTTTAATTGAAAATTTATCACCTACAACAAAGAAAATAATGTCGGGTATAACAAATTTGGGTAGAAGATTTAATATTTTATTAAAAGGAAAAGGACTATTTCCAGAACATGTAATAAATTATGTTTAATAAGATTCTTCATTATCGCCTTCTGAATCAGATGGATTATAATCGCTATCACTATTGCTATTACTATTTTCATCATTACTTTCATCTATAATATTACTACAATTATTTTTTATAAATTCCATTAATTTATTTTTATCAATATCATAAACAATAATGTGAGTTTCTTGTTTTGATGTTTTTTTCTTTTTTAAATTATTCATTATTTTTTTATGTTCATTGCTATCATAATGTTTTTTATTATCATCTCTTATCCTTTTTCCACATTCACAAATTATAAATTTCATAATAATACTATATTATAAAATTAGATTAATTTACAAAAAATATTTCCCATATATTTATCAACATAATGAAATAATTCTTTATGGGGTACTGTTTCACCTTCATTAAGTGAATAATTAGGATTATTAATAATAAATTTAACACCGGCATAAACAAAAGCCCCAGCTTGTGTGGTTGTAGGTTGAGCAATCTTTAATCCTAATTTTCGTACTTGTTCAATAGTTAATACTGTTCCACACCATAGTTTATCACCATTTTCAAATATCATTAAAGCCCCAATACTATCAAAACCATTAGGTAAAATATCTTTATTTTCTAAAACATAATTATTTTGTAATGGTTTATAATTATTTTTTCTAACTAAATCTAAAGTTTGTTCAGCAACATCACAAACATGATAAATATACATAATTGTAGGTGTATTTTTTTTGTATTGTAAAAATTGTCCCAATGATGTTATTTCTGCATGACTAATTAAAAATCCTGAATATTTATGATGATTACCATTACTATCTAAATAATATGATTCATCCTTTTCATTCATTCCTCTTGATGTTAAAAATCTAATATTATTTGCTTTAATACCTCCTTCATCTGGTTTTATTAGTTTAACGCCCTTATCTTCTAAATATTCTAAATCATCATTATTTAATACTATAACAGATTCATCGGCGGACTCTAAACATAAAGCACTAACACCCCAAGTATTCAATCCTAAATTTTTATTTGGTTTTAAATTAGTTTTCTGAGAATCATATTCACTTAATAAAATTCTTTCTAAACCTAATTCATTACATAATTTTGCATAATTGCCATCATTAAATTCAACTCCTTTCATTTTAGCATATTCTCTAATACCTCTTTTAAAAAATTGTTGAATTCCACAAGGATTAATACTAAAATTAACCAATCTAGTTTTACGAGTTCCTTTTAATAATTTATCAACAATTAATTGTCTATGAAATAAAGTATCATTTTTAATATCATCATATGTTAAATCAGTACCATGTCGATGTTCATTTTCATCAACATAATTTTCAATACTTGCATTAATATAATAAAATCCTTTTTCTTTACTACATTCTAACATCATAATGCTATCAACATCAATTGATAAATCTATTACAAGAGTATTTTCATCGCAATCTTTTAATAATTCTTTATAATTATCTTTTGTTAAAGCAACTTGAATATGCTCAGCAAATCTATTTTTAAATAATTCAGGATGTGTGATATCCTTTGGTTCTATGATTACAAATGGTATATTAAAAAAATCATTTTCTAAATTCATTATTTCAACAAGAGCAGTTGCAACTGCTCCAAATCCTATAAAATAAAATTGATTGATCATTTATATTATAACATTAGATATTTATTGAAGGTATCAATTTTAATTAGATACAACTTAGAACTCTTATTGTCTCCACCTAATACTTTTTTAATAGTTTCTTTATTTTGTTTAATATAATTTTTTAATTCAATAACTGGAATCATAAAAATCATATTATTAACTTTAATAATGTAATAATCTGATTCAGTTGTTTTAATACCACTTCTTTTACCTCTACATTTATATTCAATACATAAATTACCAGTTCTATGTGCTAATCTATCAACTTTACATTCATATTTAATATCATTGATCATAAAATCATACTTTGAGAAAGGACACTCTGGTGCCTTAATAATAATATCATTATCTTTTTTTAATTTTTGAATCATTAAATCTTCAAAATCATTTCCAATTTTTAAATCAGTCTTAAAACCCATTTTTATATATATATTATATGTAAAAAAAAATAAAAAAATAAATTAAATAATTAATAAAAATATCTATTAATTATATATAGAATGTCTATTAATATAAAACAAGCAGAGATACAAAAAAAATATAGAGAGAGAAAGAAAGCATCAGACCCTGACTTTTTAAAACAACAAGCACTTAAAAAGAAAATTTATCGAGATAAAAAAAAAGCAGAAATGGTTGTAGGCGATAATATAATTGCTAAAAACGATTTACAAACAATATTTAATTCAATTAAAACAAGAAAGGATAAGCCATTATCAAAAATATCAATAATTAATTATATTGCTAAATTAAATAAGTTATCACAATTAGTAGTTGGTCATGATTATACTGATTATAATTTTTTAACTAATCCAGATAATGTAATTAATATTATAAAGAAATCAAATTTACAATCTAAGAAAGATTATATTACACCAATAATAAAGATATTACAACATTATGGAGTTTCAGAAGATTTAATAAAACAATATAGAACTAATCTTGGAGAACATAAAGAAGTTGAAGATAATAAGAGAGGTGATAATTTATTACAAAAAGAAAAAGATAGAGATAATGCTATGTCATTAGATGATATTAATAAAAAATATAATGAATATTCAATTTATGATGGTAATAAAATAAATCCCAATAAATTAATTTATAAATTAATTGTAGCATTTTATTTTAAAAATAATTTGATTCCAAGAAATGATATACCATTAATGAAATTAGCAAATATAAATAAAAAAGATTTAAATCCAGAAAATAATTACATTTTAATAAAAGATGATAAACCTTCTAAAATAGTAATGTTAAATTATAAAACAAATAAAACATATGGAAAACAAACATTTGATATTACAAATGAACTATCTGAATTATTAGAAAAATATATTAAAACATTTAATAAACAAAATGGAGATTATTTATTTGCTAAACCAGATGGTGAAGGTATATTAAAGAATACATTTTTAAAAGTAATTGATAAGTCAATGGAAGAGGTTTTAGGAAGTCCTTTAAATATTGATTTAATAAGAAGTATAATCATATCAGATTATTATGAAAAACCAATGTCAATAAATGATAAAAAAGATTTAGCAAGAAGATTTTTACATAGTCCAAATGTAGCCCAAGAATATGTTAAGTTAGATTTACAAGATGATTAAAATTACATTTTAAATAATTGATAGTTAGAAACATTTTCATCATTATCATTAAATTTAAATTTAGAGCCATTAGAACCAATAATAGTATATTTATCAAATTTATATCTTAATTGATTATTACAACTAATTATAAGTTTATCAATATCTATAAATTTAACATATCCAAAACAAAAAAGACTATCAAAATATAATGACATATCTTTTAATGTAGCTAATTGGGTTTTAATATAAATATCTAAATACATATGTCTATCTTTCAATCTATCCTCAATTCCCTGTCTACACGTTGGGTGATTATATTCCATATCCATTTCTACTGATTGTTTATTATGGTGATTACAAATATTAATAATATTTTCGAAAACCTTTTTGTGCATTAAGAATTTAATTCTATTTTCTTCATTTTCCATTTTCTATATAATAGTTTTATATTTTTTATTTATTTTTATATTGTCTGTAATGAATAATATATATAATAACGGACATATAACGGACAAATAGCGATATAATAACGGACATAAAACATATATATTTAATATGGTTATCATATATAAATTTATATATGACGTATATATTATATATTATATAGGGGTTATGTCTATATAATAGAAGACATTATATATATATTCACTATTCATAATATTATATATTTATATGTCCGTTATATTCTACCCAATATATATATATAAAAATATAAAAAAATATAAAACTATTATATAGAATGGTTGAAAATGTCAAAGTTGCTTTAGAAAATTTAGATAAGGAAATAATTAATATTAATTTGGAAATTGATAAATTAAGATTTGAAAAAAAAAAGATAAACGGTTCAATATATATTATTAAATATACCCAAAACATGATGTTTATCGACGAACTGATGGATAAGATTAAAAAAGTTGATGATCAAATTAGTTACAAAATTAAATACATATATGGTGATGATTTACAAGAATGTAAACGTATCATTAACTCATTAAAATGTGAATATAGAGATATTGTTGATGAATTTGATATTGATTCTGAATTATTCGCTGATTCCAAAGAAGCTAAATCTATTGATGATTTATTTAATAAATTTGAAGATATAATGTCAAATAAAAAAGAATACGGTGAAGCCTTACGCGAATATGATTTAGAGCAACGAAAGAAAGAGTGGTTAGAAAATCATGATAAATTACAAGAAAAACATAATAAAATTTTAAATAGTTTTAATAAAGATAATCTTATTAATGAAGTATTTGAAACTCCAGTTGATTGTGTTAATAAAGATGTAGATGATGAAATACCAAAAAAGAAAGTTAAAATGCCAAGAGTTAGATGTGGTTCTTGTCAGGATGATGTCGAATTTTATGGTGCTGAAGATAATTCTGATATTGATGAGGATTGTAAAAGATGTAATGATAATTAAATATTTAAATAATATTCATTTAAATTATTTAATCCTACTAATGTTAATAATACACAACAATGGTCTGGCGTTAAATATGCATCTTGATTATTAAAAAATAAATGTCTAAATTTATCATTTGGAATATCTTTCATTAAACATTTTAAACAACTCCATCTTCCACAATCAGATGTATTATTATTTTTAGATTGAAAATCTTTTGTATTATAATTACATTCTCTTGGGTCATTTTCAATTAATTTAGTTAAATATAATGGATAATTTTTTTCATCATATGGAACTAGTCCTCTAGTTATAGGTGCGTCATATCTATATCCATATGAATCTTGAAAATATAATTCTTTACCATTATTTTGTTCAACTAATGCTACAAAATGCCCGCTATTAGCACTAACTTCATATAATATAACTACATAACCTTCTTTACCTAATAATTGATTTATATTTTTATAATTTGATAACTGTGAATATCTAACTGGTGGTTTACCAATTAATTTTTGGATATCATCACCAGTTAAATCTTGTTTCTTGTAATATTGTACCAATTTTTCTAATCCACTCATATTATTATAATATATATTTAGATTATAATAATTAATTATACTAAAAATGGGGCAACATGTGAAACGGCTTGCCATGGAAGCATAAAGCCTTTACTGAAGTCATCAAACCAACCAGCACCAGTTACACCACCACCTTTTGCGTTACGACGTTTTGGCATTGCTACCATCATTTTTTTACTTGGGCGTCCTCGTCCTTTTTTTTCTTGAAGCCCGAAACCAAATATATCGCCCAAACTACCTAAAAGACCAGCACCTTTAGCCTGTTTACCAGCCATTTTTGCTTTAGGTTTAGCAGGCATACCTTTTTGTTGACGATATAAGGAAGCAACAGCTCGCATTCTATCTGTTTGTTTTGGTAAATAATCAAATTCATGAATATGATTTTTTACAAATGTTCTATATTCGCTCATTATAAAATAATAATAGAAAATAAAAATATTAATATTATAATATTTTTATATTTATTTAATTAATTAATTAATTTAACGTCTTTTTTTAAGACCGGCTGCCGTCATTCCGCCACCATGTTGGCTAGCAAGATAATCAATTCCTTGTTGAACTATTGGGTTTGCCATTGCCGATTTAATAGCAGATGCTCCTTTTCCTACAAGAGATTTAAGAGAACCAAAAAGAGAACCAGCTTTGACAGTTGGTTGAAATACTTCATTAGATACCATAGAGCCATCTTTAGGTTGGGATTTAAGAGCGGTTTCAATTTCTCTGTGAGAAAGTTCACCAAGTGAAAATATACAACCATCTGGTGTTAGATTAACAGTTCCTTTATAAACTGGAATTACAAGAGTTTCAATATTTGGAATTGCAGTTAAATAATTTGATTGTAAAAAGGGTTGATTGTTAATCATCATATTTACTTGGAAGTTTACATAACCATTTTCACTTGGTAGGATATCGCCGGCTGCTAAATCTACACCTAAATCTTTAACAGGATTAATAATAACGACAGCACCGTTGTTTAAGAACTCGTTCCAACTTTGATTAGAACCATTAGCGACTGACATTCTCCAAATAGTCTTGACAGAAGCTGTTGCGAGTTGCCCAGATTTTGTGCCTATATTTACTTGAAAATTAGCTTTTCCATTTAAATCACCAAGACCTGCAAAACAATCAGCAAGAGTAGTTGACGCTTGGGTGGCTCCTGTTCTATTTTGAAGTGGAATTCTATTAATAATATATATTAATTCAGGCATAGATGAAAATCTAAGTGTATCTGAAGTTATAGTAGCTGATTGATAAGTCAGAGTAGCATTGGCATTACCAGCTGGTTGAGTTATTGTCGTCCATGCAACAGGTGTTGTTCTTGGAAAATAAGTTATATTTTCATATGGAAATGATACGAGACGTGGGATTTGAACAATATCATTTGATACTTGTAAATAAGTAAGTTCAAGCTGGGCATTTGATAACGATACTTGAAAAGATGCAGGGGCTACTCCGGCACCAGAAGCAACAAACATATCTTTTACATTTGAAAAGTTAAAATATAAAGACATTGTGTTGATATTTGCAAGGAATGTTTCGCGATCATAAAGACTAAAAGGAGACATCAAAATTGGCTCAGAAACATCGAATACATAATTTGCGCATAAATGACCTGCACCAAATCCATCAGCAGGTGTATTATAATATACGTTAATTGGATTAAAAGAACCTCGGGTTGTTCCATCTGAATTACGATATGAGCTTAGAACTTGATTAGAAATATTTGCAGCATCTGCTAGCAATAATGCAGAATTATCGGGCATACATGGACATTCAGTAGCTTGAGATTTAAGAAATTCTTTTGGTAAATGACGTTGAATAGCACTTAAAACTTGGCGTGAATTAATAGTTGTGGTGCTTCCATTCAAAATTAGTGAGATTGTATCACAAACACTTTGAAATGGAAAAGCGCGCAGACTAGCATTTGGGGCATTTGCTGCTGCTAAAAATGGGTTTGAAAGTACTAAACCATTAGCAACGGTTGTATCTACATTAACTGTTACAGTATATCTTAATCTAGGATTACGAGATACAAGAGTGTTATAAAGAGATGGGGTTACTATTTGAGAGAATAGAATTTGTGATGTATAACTTACAGCACCTCCATCTGCTGGTATTTCAAAATAATTAGCATTTGTAGCACTTATTTCAACAAGACCAACTGAATCTGCAGATACATTAACTCTGTTATCTAATACTAATTGTAATTCTTGACGATTTGACGACATCTTATTATAAAATAAGCAAAGATAAAAAAAAAAATATTAAATAAAAAAAATCAGTTTTTTATAATTTATATGTTTATAATTAGAATTTTAGAACTTTCTTATAAATTGAATTTTTACATTTAGATTTTGACCAGAATTTATTAATAATGGATATTGTGAACCATCTCTATATTCATATAATACTTGTAATTGCATTCTATCCACTGGTAAATTAGAATTCATAAAATATGAGCGTAAGAAATTAGGTTGATAATATAATCTCTGTCCAAGATTTTCAACAAAATCTGAAGTTATAACATCTATATCAGTTATTATATGTGAAAAAGAATTTATACCATAATAAGAACCAACAACGAATATTGTATTAGATACAAAAAGGATACGTGATAACTGATTAAATTGATAAATCGTTTTACTATTTTGTGTGACTGATTCTGTTTGTGTATTTAGTGTTAAAAGATTTAATCCAGATTGACCATCTATTACTGATTGAAAATATATTAGATTTATAAGACTTTGATTAAAAAGTATACCATTCCCAGAAGTTGATAAAACAGAAGGATATGATATTGTACATAATCCTGATTGATAATCTAATGATAGAATTGGTGGTGTTGGTATCGTTCCCGCTCCTAATGCTTGATTTATCTTTGTTTGTGCGTCAACTAATGCAAGATTTATTGAATTAATTAAAACCGATATATTATTTATTATTGCATTTCCGGCATCTATATCTGAACCATTCTTGGCAAAGATACTATAAGCCCCATTTAGTGTTGTTGTAAATATTGAAGCTAATGTATTTGGATTATATGCAACAATACTTTGATTATTTTTTTTTGATACAAGATATTGATTTGCTACATCATTTCTTGCTATTGCTCCTACCTGATCATTTGCATTAAACGATGTTATTAATTTTTGTCCATTTAAAGTATCAAATAAATATAATACTGAATTAAAATTGTCATTATCATTAACAATATTAGAAATATAATTAAATTGTCTAGTTGCAAATATACTTAAAACAGAAAAATCACAAGCCCCTGATATAAGATTACCTGAATAAATTTCACTATTTAATAATGATATACAATAAAGTCTATTTGGATTGGATTTTGAAATACATACTGATTTTGCACTTACATTTGATGTAATTTCAGTCCATATTTTACTTGATGTTGTAAGTTGATTCAAATATGTTTGATATTTATTAAATTTATAATTATTTAATGACCCCGTAGGAACTGGTATATTTCCAACAATTTTATTATTTACATTATACCCATTATATTGACATAATGTTGTAATTGTTGTTATAGTTGAACCAACTGATGTTGATGATATCATCAATCTACCAGAAGATAAATGACATGTTACAGAATTTATATAATTTTGAGGAAAGTTACTAACGGTATACACTGTCGAGGGGGTATTTAAAGATGTATATGTATTATCTGGAAATGTGTATGATAATACTTGATTTCCTTGATGAGGTGTTGAATTTGTTGACATTAACATAAATAATGTAGGTGCTCCGTTTACTAAATCATTTGTATTAGATGCTATATCAACTATATTTGATATATTTTGATTAAAAATTGGTGTAGTTGAGGTATGTATATATATTTCAATAGAATTTTGATAGCATACACAAAAATGATTAACATCTATTTCACAAAATCCAATAACAGGATTTACTACATTTATTGTTAATAATACTAATAATGGAGTTTGTCCACATAATTTTACGGTTGATGAATCTGCATTATAATATACAAATCTTGTTGATTGCGGTAATTCTGTTGCACATAATACCGATGTATCAAAAGCATTATTTGTACTTACTACTGCATATGTTAATGCATTTCTTATTATTAAATTATTTTGTGTTGGCGATTGTTCATAAAAAGTATAATATTCATCAAGTGTTCTAAACATACAAGTCATAAGATTTGATTGCTGAATTGCATCATTAAAAGTTCTAATTTGATAAATACTTTGATTTCCAAAAGCATCAGTGGCACTTAAACCACACATTAAAGGATTAATACCAGTATTGTTACCTAATAAAATATATTCAATATCTGCTACTGGATATGTGGATTGATATATATTATTATCTGTTCCCGTTGCTACTAAATAATGAGTTGTAGGATTGACATCTACTGTCGTAGCTGGAACTGAATTTAATATCAATGTACCTAAATCAGTATATGTATTGGGTACGATTGTTGTACCAAAACCAATATTAAAATTTAATGAAAGATATGCATTTAATGTAGATACTGTTGATATATGATTTAAATGTGGAACCGACCATATACATTTTACTGTAGACAAGTTATTAACTACAAAAAGTGGTGCTGGAGACGGCGATGGGGGGTAATTTATACCATAAGTGTAATTATCAGTGCTAATTCCAAATGCATATCCAGCATCAATAAGAACAAGTGGCGAATTTATTGGTGCATCTGTTAATTGAGTGTTTGTATTTACAACATATACTTCATTACTATTATTAGTTCCCCATAAAGAATCATCTAATCTATTTGTTGATGATAATAAATATGTGCCAGCTGTTGTATTTATATTTGCTTTATTTTGTAATTGAAAAATAGATGATTCAACTATATCTGTTTGGGGTTCATATTGACTATTATATAATGTAATTGTATTAACATCATAACCAACAATAATTTCATTATCTGCTACACAAAATAACAAATTAACAAGCGGGTCACCTGCTCTATTTGTTGTTAGTGTTGCTGTTTCAGTTAAAATTACTGAGCCTACAGAATTATTATTTGAATAAATATAAACTGTTGGTGTTGCTGATTCATCACATAAATATAGATTTTGCCCTCTATCCATATAAATATTTTTTAAATATGTAAATTTCTGGCTTAATATAAGATTTGATGTTTGATCAACAACATATAATGTATCTGGTAAATTTTGAACAGAACCACCTATAATATAAACATTTGAATAGTCATCTACAACAAATTGGCTTACATATGGCGTTATTGCTGATACATCTTGTGATGATACAGTTGTTATAGCACCAACACTTGAATATGCATATTTTGTTATCACTGTTCCATTTTGTGGACAGTTCCAAACAAAGTTATTTTGATTTGAATTTACTTGTCTTACATATGATAATTCTTCAGTTGTTCCTATTTTTAATCCAACTTGATATTGTTTTAGACCAATGTTTTTTTGAGTTAGTGGAACTGTTGATAAATCAATTGTAGCTTTATTTATGGCAACACTATAATTATTTGCATCATTAAAAAGAGGATAAATTAATTTCGTATCAGAATTTGCTTCTATTTGTTCTGATGTTGCGTTATATTGTAAAACGTCATAATAAACATTATTTACTTTTGTAAAATCAGTCATAATATAAATTATAGTTAGAAAATAAAAAAATAAATTATTAAATAAAAAATAAATTATTAAATTATATCATAATAATTTTTACATAGTCCCTACAGTATGTTCTCCTAAATAATATTGTGGATACGTTTTTTTTAATAAAATAGCTCTTGAATCAACAGCCAATATCTCATCTATTTTTTTTTGATTTTTACCAATTACATATTTTTGTAATAATCCCTCAGCATGAGTTTTATTTGCTTTTGGAAATATTACATAAAAAATACTTTCTAATAATTGAGTTCTTGCATGCTTTACATTTCCACCTAATGGTTGATGTGATACAACAATTGTAGATACTTTTAAATGTCGTCCTCGTTCTAATAATTGAATTTTTATATTTTGATACATCTTAGCATTCTTATCAGTATCAATATCATCTAATATAACTACTGAATCTGGTGGTAAATCTTCAATCTCAAACTCTTTTTCAAATTCATCATAAAAAGATAATAAATCTAAATGAACTGGTTCTGGTTTTAGTTTTTTAAAAGCAGGGTCATCATGAACAGGTGACATTATAAAAATATGTTTTGGTTTATTATATTTTATTAATTCACTGATATAATGACTTTTACCACTTCCTGTTGAACCTGAAATAAACATAGTATACCAATCAGGTAATACTGGAATTAATTTTATTGATTTTGGATAATCTAAATAATGTTTTAATGAATCTTCAATAAATTCAACACCATCTTCATATTTTCTTTGTAATCTATCTGGGATAACTGTTTTATGTTTATAACCACCTAATAAAATATCAATATCTGATTTTCGTAATCGTTTATCTCTTTCAATAAATTCTTTAAAAATTTCATATTTTTTCTCATCTGTTGTAGAGACTTCCGCCTTTGCATCTTTTGAATCTTCTTTTATGTATACAACCTTTTTTGGGTCATTATTTATTGTTGCAATTTTTGTTCCAGAATTTAAACTTAACATTTATAATATATAATTAGAAAATATATAATCTATTATTATATGGAATATAGGGCGGTATTAAGTAAATCTGACAATGATAAGAAGAAATATAAAGTAATTGTGAGTGATGGAAACAAAAAAAAAACATTACATTTTGGTCAAGCTGGTGCAAATGATTATACAATTACAGGAGATGATCAAGCAAAAAAGAGATATCTTTTACGTCATAAAGGTATGGGTGAAGACTGGACTGACCCGATGACTAGGGGTTTTTGGAGTCGCCATTTGCTTTGGCGTGAGAAATCAATACCAGCATCTAAAAAAGCTATTAGAGATGATTTTAATGTTAAATTTGTAAAAAAAATATAATTTTATTTTTTTTTAATATACTATAATATATAAAAATATGGAAGGAAAAAAAACTATTAATGGTAGATATACAAAAGAGGCAAGAAGCGAATATATGAGAAAATACTATGATAATAAAGATTTTGCCGTTATTTGTGATGTTTGTGGTGGTAAATATAAATGTTTGAGTGGTAAAAAAAATCATCTTTTAACAAAAAAACATATTGCTGGAAAATTAGTTTGTAAAAATGAAAGATTAAAAAAATGTGATGATGTAGTAAGAGATGAAATATTAAGAAAATTATGTGATGAAGTTGAAACTTTAAAAAATCTTCTTACAAATAAAAAAAATGATAATGAAGATATATTTAAACCTACTGAAAATGATGATGAAGTTGCAGAAGTTATTAAAGAAATTATAAATTAATATGTAATTATATTATATAATGCCTACTAAAAAGCAAGTAAAAGCTCAAAAACCATCAGCATACAAATCCATGCAAATGAAACGCGTCGGTCTATCGAAACCAATAAATAAAGCAAATAAAGGTGCTCTGCAGAGGTGGACAGACGAACGATGGGTCAACTTATCGGCTCTATTAACTGATAAAAAAGAATTGGCTTGCGGAACTAAAGGAAAATTACAAAAACAAAAAGGATTACCAAGTGTATGTCGTCCGAAAAAGAAAATTTCTGAAAAAACACCAAAGCCATTAGCTGGACAATTAACAAAAAAACAAATAGAAAAAGCCATTGAAATAAAGAAAAAAGGGAATCGTATCGATTGGTCTAAGCTATGAAATCTTCTAATAGTAATATAGCATCATTAATGGTATAATTCATTTTTATAAAATATATAAATGAATTGAATATTCTTTCATCTAATAATATTTGTGATAACTTCATATAATATTTTAGATATTTTATAAATAATTTTGTCTAGTGAATATTGGTTTTTTTTCAGGTATTGGTATAGGGCTAGATGTAGATGATTGCATTATTGAGGGTGAATTTTCTGTATTTAATAATAATTGTTTTTCCTCAATTGGTGTAGATGGCTTTGATGTTTTCATGTCGATATCAATAAGTCCATAACAACATCTAGAGTGCCTCAAATGTCCTATAAATGATGATAGTAACGCAATTAGACTAATCATTAGATTTATATATTCTAAATCCATAATATATTATTATCTAATATTATAATATAATGAGTGTAAATATAGGTTCAGTAAGTTTAAGTGATAAAACAGATGGTGTGTATTTAGGCTCTGTAAGTCTTTCTAATCTAAATTCAGATGCTAATTCTGTTTTATATTCAGTAAATGGAAGTGATATTAAAGGAGATAATAATATTCT
>Ga0214921_10004151_pt1 | contig 21597 bp, 19 predicted proteins | sample LL1505_MetaG_FD_177992 | JGI IMG/M metagenome (GOLD analysis project Ga0214921, IMG submission 177992) | Freshwater microbial communities from Lake Lanier, Atlanta, Georgia, United States - LL-1505 | ecosystem: Environmental > Aquatic > Freshwater > Lake | place: USA: Georgia | collected... | reverse complement strand
GCCGAGTTCCGTTTTCAGCAAACATCGAATTAAGGTCAAGGACTCCTGCAACACCTTTGTTTCTTCCGTGGTGAGGCGCACACCTCGAAGGGAAAATTGATCGTCGGAGTAATAGTATTTCTGTGTGGAGGGATTAAATTTTATGGGCGCTTCCACAATTTTCCGCATATCGCGGATGTCTTTCGAAAGTGTTTCTAAGGATACTTCAATCTTTTGCGCTCCACAAACTTCCTGCATGCGCTTTAGCGTTGGCGGGTGTTGCTTGTCTCTGATTACTTGGTCAATAATCACAAAGCGTTTAAAGGCGTTTTTTGTTATTGGCATATGTTTTTCTTTTTCGTTTGAAACAAAATTAAGAAAAATTTTGATACTCAGTAAATAAATTACGGAGTATGTATTGAAAATATTTTTAACCGCAATACTTTTGTGTTAAATCTTAAAAATTTTATTAATTATGGAAACACAAATTGAAAAGGAACTGGAAAAGAGCATTCAGGAAAAACAACAAGAATCGGTAATTTTGTACAATCCTGAAGGAACCAATTACGCTAACTCCTTGAGCATAGCGCGGATTGAGTTAAACGATGATTTCACGCGCATCGATTTTTTGTATAAATCTCCGAACCATTATATAAACGGTGGATGGGTACAAATGCACGATTGCGCCTTTATTCGTCCGGTAGGCAGCGAGCAGCGACACCGTTTGGTGCAAGCAATTAACATACCCATTGCTCCTCAGAAGCATTATTTCAAACGATGCGGTGAACATTTGCGCTATACCTTGTTGTTTCCTGCGCTCCCAAAGTCAACACGCAAGATAGACATCATTGAAAAAGAGGCCGCGGGAACCTACTTCAATTTTTACAACGTAGATTTCGCTAAATGGATGATTATACCGCATGCTTCCTATCAAAAACGTTCTTGCAATTAAGCCATGGTAACTCACCAGGAACTCCATGAGGTGCAACGGCTGCATCAAGCTCACTATCTATCGCTTCGCGCGCGCATGCTCTTGAAAGAAAAAGAAGTGCAAATACGGGAATTAATCGCCAAACGAGACTATGCTGCGGTAGTGCAAGAAAAGGAACGGTATAATTTTTCCGCGAAATGCCTACTGGAAAGCATGGATGTTTTGAAAGCGGAATACGCGCGCTTAGGGGATGAACAACGCGAATCCGCGCTTGGAAACACGTTATCGCGCATCCTGCTTGAATTTGAAAACCTAGAAATAACCTTACAATTTTAACCTTAAAATCATGTGGACTTATAAACAACTTTGTTATCGAGCGGAAGTTTACGACCGCTTTTTAGAGTACCTTTTGGATAATTATGGCGTAACAATCAACCACAAACGGGCGTTGACCGAAGAGTTCTTGGAGGATGTTAAAAAGTTATACTATATCTTAGGAAAACTCGATGTGTACCTCAAGGCCCATCATGATATGGAGAACGCCAACCATGCGTTAAAGTGGTTTGAACAAGAATTTAAATCAACCTATTACATAACCGATTTCAGGGAATGGATAAAGGAAAACCCGGTAGAAATGGATTTTTAGAAAAATGGTTTGTTAACGCTCGTAGGTTGCAAAAGTTTTATATTTTTGAAACACTAACCGCGGGGAAGTCGAAAACCGGATAGAGTAGACAAAAAAACTAAACCTATGTATTATGACAGAGATTGACAATTCAACACAAAAACCGGCTCAAGCTAAAATGACCATGATTTTAATTTGTCTTTTCGCTGGAAATTTGGGTATTCACCGTTACTTGATGGGCTACTCAAACTGGTGGTTACAATTAATCACTCTTGGAGGTTGCGGAATTTGGCAGCTAATTGACCTGATCCAAATTGCCACAGGTTCTATGAAAATGGCAGACGGCCGTGAGCTTACAGCCTAACTATGCATCATTTTAACATCAAGGGAAACTTCGGTTTCCCTTTTTTTTTCATCCCGTCTATGAAGTTATTTATTGTCTATAAGTATTTTCAGGCTCGTTGGTTGGTAAGTTTAGTGCTGGCGTATATGGTTTTTTCAATCCTATTAAATGCTTTTACGGCCATAGATATTTGTATTCCTTGCCTTTGGAAATCGGTTTTCGGATTTTCTTGTCCCGGGTGCGGTTTAACGCGCGCTGCAATTTCGTTAATCCAACTGGATTTCTACCGTGCCTTAGCATACAATCCGTTGATTTTTATTGTCTTGCCGGCATCAGTCACTTACTTCGTTCGTGATTTCTACCGTTACGCAACGAAGTGCAACCGCATTAATTAACCGATTTTTCTTCCGCTGAACCCCGCATGGCATTACGTACTTGCATTCCTCCCATTCCGAAAAGCGCTAGCAATAAAAGTATGGAACCTGTTCGGCTGATATCGCTTCCTGTGCGGTAGGATTTAGGTTCAAAGCGCCAAACGATTTCATGCTTTCCTTTCGGTACCACCATCCCACGAAGGACATAATTCACCGAGAAATAGGTCGTCTCTTTCCCGTCGATTGTGCAAGACCATCCTTCGGGATAATAGATCTCACTGAAAACCGCCAATCCCTCATGCGCCGAGTTCGACCGATAATGAATTTCTTTGGTTTGGTATGCTGTCATGGCAATTTCATCGCTGGAATCGGTTTGGTATTTCGTTTTCAAGGGTGTTTTGACATTACTCATATCTACAATGGCCTGCTGCTTGGTGTGGAGCTTACCCAATCCTAACAATTCTTCGTTGGGAGATTTTACCTGCTTCAATTCGTTTACAAACCATACATTACCGTTGGAATAAGGATTCTCAATGGGGGTTTCATTTCGACGATGGATTACATAACACGTATTTAGCATATTTAAGATGTGACAGCTATCGTGCAGTTGCCCTCCACTAATTGCAATTGTATCGAACACCTCACGTGCTTTATCCTGAGGAATTTCAACCAATTGTGCGTATTGTTGCAGCTTGGCCATTTTTAAAGCGCTGATGGTAGCGTTCGCTTTCTGCATTTCGTCTTGCATATAAAAATCGACCATTTGTTGGTACCTTTTGACTTTAGCACCATGATATCCTCCTACGGATTTATGGTAAAAACTGGTAACGGTTTCGTTGAAGGGATTTTCAAACGTGAATACTCGATAATTCGTCTGCAGTTGCGTGGTGTTAAACTGCGCCATAAGATCAAGTACCTCCTCCCCTGCTGCTCCATACGTGTTTTCCCGAAGGAGTGCTGATTTCGCCTGGGCTGTTTTTTCAGAGAACGAAGGGATTTTTCTACGTTCCTTATCCAGGATGTATAAATCTGCTTTTTCCGGAAGGTACGGAATTTGGCCGTCAGTAAGGGCTTCGTATTTTTCATACACCCCGCCTTCTTCGTTATTGTTCAAGTACCGTTGATCAATGCCGATTTCATCGATTGCAATTAATCCTCCAAAAGCCACAACCCAAATCCAAGGGTTCTTTCGGTAAAACAATCCAAAAAACAGCAGGGCAGCCCCGATGACCACCAACAAGGCGGAACGTAAGGCATCGGCTTGATAAATAGCCTTTCGTACATGGATTAATTCTCCTTTCATCCCTTCAAACATGGCGATTTGGTTAGAATCCTTCGTGTTTTTTGCTGCTTCGTTGAACTGCTTAACCTCGTCGGAGGTGATGAAAGAACCGGATATGGAAGGGATGGCGTACAACAGCACCGCCAAAAGCACCGCACCCCCTAACACTCCATAACGATATTGTTTTGACTCATACAATCCTTCGCCCTTCCAAACATGATTCAGCAGAAGCATTCCCATTAAGGGCACCATTACCTGAAGCACCACTAAAATCATCTTGGTGTCACGAAACTTATTATATAAGGGGAAATGGTCAATAAACCAGAAGTTTAAGGATCCTGATTTCAAGGAAAGCAATACGCAGAGTATTGCCAAAAATGCCGCGGCAAAACGTAAACTATCTTTGAGTAAAAAGAGGGAAATCAGAAATAGAAAACAGCCGATGGCTCCAAAATAAATCGCACCGCCACTAAACTGCTGTCCTCCCCAATATTGATTAAACTGTCCTATTTGCTCGCTGAAGGTTGGGTCATTAATGGCATCCATTGCTTCTTCATTGTTTGCAAGATATCCTCCTGACCCTCCTTTCGCATTTGGAATAAACAGCGATAAAGCCTCACCTGGCCCAAAATTATATTCCAAAATGTAGCTTCGATCCAATCCAGACTTGGCTTTTGCACCTTGTTCAGTTCCTTTTGGAACCACTGAAATATCCGAATCACCTCGCGTGGAATACTTTGCATATTCGTAGGTGGTCCATAAATTACTGGCGGAAGGAAGAATGGCCAAACCGGTTCCCAGCATTAAGGCTCCGATGGTCTTAGCTAAATCCTTGTGGTTTTTTTCGATGAATAAGCGTATCCCTTCGGCAATGGCAACCACCCCAAGCATTATGAATAAATAATAGCTAATCTGAAAGTGGTTAGCACTTAAATTAAGGGCGAGAAAAAACGAGAAAACAATACTTCCCCAAAGCCATTTTCCACGGGTAGCCATCAATAAGCCTCCAAGGGTGGGCGCCATGAAAGAGACTGCGTTTACTTTTGTGAGGTGTCCGGCACCCAAATACAAGATATTGAATGAGGCAAATCCAAATGCCAATGAGGCAATAATGGCGATCCAAGGTTTAATCCGCAGGCACATTCCCAGAATATAAAATCCGAGCATCGTGACGAACAAAATACCTACAGGAACCGGTAACCCTAGACGTAAGAACTCCCCTACCTTTGCTATCCAATTTCCTTCATGCTTAACACTTATTTGGTAAGCAGGCATTCCGCTGAACATTCCATTGGTCCATAAGGCTTCTTCCTGATGCATCAAGCGGTAATCTGTTATTTCTTTGGCAGCGCCCTGGTATTGCTTAACGTCGGATTGAATTAATTGATTTCCCTCCCAAACAGGCGCAAAATATACCGCAGCAAAAAGTAAAAAGATACCTACGGCAATCAGGTGTGGTAGAATACTTTTAATATTGAATTTCATGACTTTCACAATTTATTGAGGATTCGCGTAACGCTCAACCTCAGATTTCGAAATAACATCCCCGCATAAAATTACCAAACGTTCTAATATATTCCTCAATTCTCGAATATTTCCTGTCCAATTCAATGAACTCAATAACTCCAGCGCCGGAGGTGCCAGTTGCTTGGTGGGTAATCCTTGCTCTTCACAAATCTGTTGTAGAAAATGAGCGCAGAGCGCAGGTATGTCTTCACGGCGTTCATTCAAAGGAGGAACAGCGATTAGAATTACCGCCAAACGATGGTACAAATCTTCTCGGAATTGACCTGCTAAAATGGCGTTTCGCAAGTTTTTATTGGTCGCTGCAATAACCCTACAATCCACCTTAATATCTTTTTCGCCTCCCACGCGTTGAATCACTTTTTCCTGCAACGCTCGAAGAACCTTCGCTTGCGCGTTGAGGGGCATATCTCCAATTTCATCCAAGAACAAGGTTCCTCCCGAAGCCAATTCAAACCTCCCTTTTTTCTCTTTTACAGCGCTTGTAAAAGCCCCTTTTTCATGACCAAATAATTCACTCTCCACCAATTCAGCAGGAATGGCGGCACAATTCACTTCAATGAAGGGACCTTTACTGCGGTTGGATTGGTCGTGTAAACTTCGAGCCACGAGTTCTTTTCCACTCCCGTTGGGACCGGTTATCAACACCCGTGCTTCTGACGAAGCTACTTTCTGCACCATGGACTGAACTTCTAAAATGGCAGGAGAGCTTCCGACCATGCTATTCCCAATGAATTTTTTAATACTCGTTTTTAAAGCTGCATTGGAACGCAATAACTGGCCTTTTTCGCGCACGTGCTGCATGGAAACCAAAATGCGATTCAAATTGAGTGGTTTTTCGATAAAATCATACGCCCCGAGCTTCAAGGCTTTGACCGCCATTTCAATCGTCCCGTGACCGGACATGACCATAGTATCGACCGAAACATGGTGCTCATGGAGTGCCTCTAACAACGCGATGCCGTCCATTTTGGGCATTTTGATATCGCAAAAAAGCACATCAAACGCGGATTTTTTCAGTAATTCCAGAGCGGCTAATCCGTCCTCCGCCTCTTCCACACTGTGTCCTTCCATCTCGAGGATGTCCCGAATTATTCTTCGAATTGCGCGGTCGTCATCGGTGATTAAAATTTTCATTATTTAGGCGGATTCATGGATACCTTGCTTTCCAGCATGGGTACAAATTTAAAAGTTCCAAAGGCTTCGTCAACAAATTCACCATCACTCAAACGGATAATCTTGAGCATTTTTTGTTCAGCACCTTCTCCCACGGGTATTATCATAATACCACCTACAGCGAGCTGATTTTTTAATTCACTGGGAATATTCGGAGCGCCGCATGTTACAATAATCCGATCAAAGGGCGCATAACTCGGCCAACCTAAAAACCCGTCACCGTAGCGCAATCGGGCATCATAACCAAGGTGTTTTAGAATTGCCCCTGCTTTCACATGCAATTCCTGATGCCTTTCAATGGAATACACTTTGGCGCCGAGCGCACATAAAATACTGGTTTGAAACCCCGAACCCGTGCCTATTTCTAGGATTTTCATTTTGGGTTTAACTTCCAATAATTGGGTTTGATAGGCTACAGTATAAGGATGAGAAATGGTTTGACCTGAACCAATTTGGAAGGCCGCATTGGTATACGCCAAATCGTCGAGGGCTAAATCCATAAAAAAATGACGGGGTACCGCATAAAACGCCTCAAGAATTTCGGGAATTTGGATACCCATTTGCCGCAGTTCGGAAATTAAAATCTTACGTTTCCCTTGATGTCGGTAGCTATCCTTTAGGTGATCCATGGTTCCCGCAAAGGTAGGTGATTAGGCAAGAGTTCTTTGGAATTCCTTACCTTTGTTTTGAACAAACGAGCGTTGAATGAGAATTCTGGTTACCGGAGGTGCGGGTTTTATCGGGTCGAATATTTGTGAAGAACTACTTCTTCGCAACCACGAGGTGGTTTGTCTGGACAATTTCATTACGGGACATAAAGAAAACCTTTCAGAATTTTTACCTAACCCCCATTTTTCCTTAATCGAAGGGGATATTCGCGATTATGAAACCTGTGCTGCAGCCATGCAAGCTATTGAAGGGGTCGTTCATTTAGCGGCGTTGGGTTCCGTACCTCGATCCATTCATGATCCGATTACCTCGAACAGCATTAATATCCAGGGATTTTTAAATATAATTCATGCAGCAAAAGAAGCCAACCTCCAACGCTTCGTATTTGCAGCGAGTTCATCCACTTACGGTGATTCCGAAGATTTACCCAAACGGGAGGAACGCATCGGAAAACCCCTGTCGCCCTATGCTGTTGGAAAATATGTGAATGAACTTTATGCCCATGTTTACCAACTCAACTACGGTTTTTCCTACATTGGGCTTCGATATTTCAACGTTTTTGGAAGGCGTCAAGACCCTAACGGAGCCTACGCAGCAGTAATTCCTAAATTTATACAACAGTTTTTACAAGGGGAAGCTCCGCAAATTAACGGTGACGGAAGCACCACACGAGATTTCACACACATCGATAATGTCGTGGAAGCCACCTTACAAGCTTTGTTTAACCAGAACCCTCAAGCGGAAAATCAAATTTACAACGTAGCGTACGGTGCAAGCACTTCCCTTAACGAGCTGGCCGAATTGATTAAAGCATCGATATTATTGCGCGAACCAGCACGAAGACTTCCCAACATCATTCATGGTCCGTTTCGTGCCGGGGACATCCCCCACTCGCGCGCTTCCATCGAAAAAATAGCGTCCAAATTGAGCTACACCCCTCGCGTGAGTGTGCGAGACGGAATTCAAAAGACGGTGGATTGGATGCTTGGATTACCCGGCTAATTCAATCCCCACCGGACAGTGGTCTGAACCCAAAATTTCATTGTAAATGGCAGCGGATTGAACCGATTTCATCAACGTATCGGAAATCAGAAAATAATCGATTCTCCATCCAATATTGTTTTGCCGGGCTCCTGCGCGGTAACTCCACCAAGAATATTTGGATTCTCCGGGATGGAAATACCGAAAGGAATCAACAAATCCTTGGGAGGTATACGTGTCCATTCCGTCAATTTCCTCTTGCATATATCCGGCGGCTTTGTTATAATTTTCTTTCGGTCGAGCGAGATCGATGGGCTTGTGGGCGACATTGAAATCGCCGCAGACCACAACGGGTTTTTTGTTTTCCAATTTCTGCAAATAGCCTAAAAAATCGCGGTCCCATGTTTGACGATACGCTAAACGTGCGAGTTCACTACCCGAGTTGGGTACATAGACTGTTATCAAGAAAAAACCATCGAACTCGGCACAAATGACGCGTCCTTCCTGGTCGTGAATTTCCATTCCCATGTCATATGTCACTTGCAACGGTTTAATTTTCGTCACGATGGCGGTACCCGAATACCCTTTACGGTCGGCCTCATTGGCAAAGACCTCGTATTCCTTCAAATCGCGCAATGATTCCTTGACTTGATCCACGGTGGCTTTCGTTTCCTGAAGGCATAGGATATCAGGATTCAGTGCTCGCATGTCGGTTATAAAGGATTTCGAAACGATGGCGCGGATACCATTTACATTAAAAGAAATTAGGTTCATCATGCAGTAATTTAAGGGGTTAGTTAGCGTCAATTAAATCTCCTTTTCCATATTTATTCAAAAAAATCCCGGAAGGATGGCCTAAATACCGCACGTTGCCTATTCCTTCAATTTGGACAGAAAGCGGAATGTCCTGAACATAAAACCATTGATCTCGTGAAGAAACCGTAATTATTTTCAAAGCGTTGGTTACCGTTAACTTTCGGGCATCAAAGGCTCCATCGCCCATTAAATTTGCGCGAAAGGTTTGACAAACCCCTTGAACAACTAAGTTTCCCCAACCATGTGTATTTTCAGCTTTAATATCCAAGGCCTTGACATTTAAATCCATCGAACCACCGCCATCCCGGAAGGTCAAGGTAAGGTAATTCGTGGTTAAGGTGTCTTCATTGATGCATGTTTCCGTGCCTTGATAAAGAATGTTGATCAGGTTGGTAACATGTATCTCTACGGTTGGGACAGCGTATTTTCGGAGAAAATTGCATCGATTTCGATTTGACACCGTGACCAGGCCTTGGTCTTGTGTAACTTCCACCCATGCCAGTAAATTCTTACCTCCTTTGATGATGAGTTGATTGGTAGAATCTTGAATTAATACGAAATGTATATGTTCACGTAAATCTAAACGGTTGAAGGCCTCAAGAGGAAGTGTTCGTTCCGCGTAATCCCCGCTGAATTTTAAGCAACGACGATCTTCTGCTTTTTTGCAAGCCACGAGGTTTAAAAGCAGGACGGTCCAAATAAGTGGAAAGAGTAGTTTCATGGCTTGCGATAATTAAACGTATAACCGACGCCGTATTCCATGTAGTCCGCCTGGGCGAAATGGGTTTTTAAGGTAAGGTTAACCATGAGGCCGTTTTTGAAATAATATCGAGCACCAATCCGATGGTACACCGGGTCTTCTGGACTGTATTTATCTCGTAAATATACGCCCATGCCGAACACAAAATGGAAACGATCCAACGGGACTAAATAAGCCGCATAGGCTCCAATTTGGAGAATATCCCATTGCGATTTTTCAATGTAGGGTTGGTAATCAAGAATGGCTTGTTTGGAAATGATATCTAGATCCAGCTCTAACCCGGCTTTGTGGTTGAAGAACCGTTTTGAGGATAAATTCAAGGCATAAATGGCCGTTCTTTTCCCTCCGACAGGCATCAATTGCTTTGCGCTGAGCATGGCCGTTGCACTGTACAACCATCTTTTGTAAGGTAAACTCATGGCGACAGGGGGTTTTCCATTCTGCGGATTGAAAGTTTCGCTATCCAAGGGTTTAATGGTATATGCTCCCCCAAGAGCAACAAAAGGGATGTTTATCCCATAATTGGGCACCTTAAAAGCGGCATTGCTAAAATGGGTAAGGTCGATTCCGAGATTAATGGAAAAATGTTTAAATTGGTAGGTGCTTTTAATGGCAATGCACATCATGCCATTTATTTTGGTGGACAGAGCCACATTCATCGGATTACTGAGTGCATTGTATGGATTTCCGTTGAATCCCAAACCAAGGCCTAATTTAAAATCCATCCGATAATTCCGATAAACAATCATGGGTAATTCGCTAAAACCGTAGGTTCCTATAAAATTTCCCAAAAGGGCTTGATTGCCTACTTGACCGTAAAACACCGTTGCGCCGAAGGTGGGAAAGCGGTAAGCCCGTTGATACGCCTTATGACCCCGTGTCCGGAATACCCAACTTAATTCTCCCGCCAAAGCCGCACTTCTCGGCATGTGGGCCATCACCCCCGTATGAGCCGCTAAAAAACCCAGTTTTTGTCGGTATTCCAACGCTTGTTCAAAATTTCTTTGCGCGAAACTATTATTGCATAGCATGAATATCGCTAAAAAAAGTGAGGTGCGCATCACAACAAAGTTAATAAAGCATTCCGTTGCTTGTCGCTAAAACAAAGTACTTTTGCACATGGACCATCGCTTATTAGCCTTTGAACGGCTGCTCAACATTATGGACGATTTGCGGGAAAAATGCCCCTGGGATCAAAAACAAACCTTTGAATCGCTTCGAAATCTTACCATCGAAGAAACCTACGAATTGGCAGATGCGATCACCAAAAATAACCTCCAGGAAATTAAAGGTGAACTGGGCGACCTCTTTCTTCACATGGTTTTTTATAGCAAGCTTGGCGAAGAAGTTGGGGCTTTCAATGTGAGTGATGTGTTGAATGGCATTTGCGAGAAATTAATCCACCGTCATCCCCATATTTATGGCAATGTTACCGTCCAAAACGAGGAAGAAGTTAAAGCCAATTGGGAAAAACTAAAATTGAAAGAAGGCAAAAAATCGGTACTGGAAGGTGTGCCTGCTTCCCTACCCGCTTTGGTGAAAGCCACACGTATTCAAGAAAAAGTTAAAGGTGTGGGTTTTGAATGGAGCAATAAAGACGAGGTTTGGGCGAAGGTAAAAGAAGAACTGGCGGAATTCGAAGCAGAGGCGCAACTTGGTTCTGATAAGCAGGAAGAAGAATTCGGCGACTTGTTATTTTCCTTGGTCAATTACGCACGATTTGTTAATATTTCCCCGGAATCTGCGCTTTCGATCACCAACCAAAAATTCATCCAACGGTTCCAATGGATGGAAGAAGCCGTGCGCCACGAAGGAAAAACGCTCAGCGACATGACCTTAGCAGAGATGGATGTCTATTGGGACCGAGCAAAAATAGCCATACGGAAGGAGTAATCTAAAAACTTCTATTCAACATCCATAAGCTATCCATTAATTGGGTAAACCGAAAGGAATTGAAAGCCTAATAAATAAATTATTCACTTGCCAAAAGTTCCATATTTTTAGAGATTTGGGAAGTAAATAATTTATTAACCGTCAAATAAATTTTTTACTATTTACTTGCCAAAACTAAAAAATAACCATAGATTTGGGAAGTGAATATTTTACTATGGTAGGAAGAGAATACGAAATAAATCGCTTGTTAAAATCCCTTTTATCAAGGGAATCTGAGCTCATCGCTGTATACGGAAGACGTAGAGTGGGCAAGACTTTTCTTATCCGAAACATTTACAAAGATTACATAAAATTTGAGGTATCGGGATTGTATCAAGGAGAAAAAAATCAACAACTTGAGGTGTTCTTTGATGCGCTGAAAAAAGCCTCACCTCGTTTCTTTGAAGAAAACTGTCCCACCTCCTGGAAAGAGGCCTTTGAACTGCTCAAAAAATACATCAACGGCTTACGGGGAAAACAGAAAAAAGTCCTTTTCCTGGATGAAATGCCGTGGCTGGATACGCATAAGTCCGATTTCAGGATGTACTTTGGTCATTTTTGGAATACCTTCTGCGAAAAACGAACAGACTTAATCGTGGTCGTATGCGGTTCGGCGGCTTCCTACATGGTGCAAAACGTAATCTCCAACAAGGGTAGTCTTCACGCACGGATAAGCTACAAACTGCACCTGCAACCCTTCACCTTGTACGAAGTAAAAGCGTTTTTGGAAAGCAAAAACTTACACTGGGGAAATTACACGATTTTACATCTTTACATGGCCATTGGAGGTATTCCCCATTATTTGAATAAGATTGACCGTGGAGAAAGTATGGTGCAGGCTATTCAGCGCTTGTGTTTTGACCCACAGGGAGATTTACACCATGAATTTGAGGAAGTCTTTGAATCGCTGTTCACCCATTCCTCTTCCCACATAGCCATGGTAAGGGCCTTGGCTCAGGTTAATAAAGGCCTTACAAGAGATGCGTTATTGTTGCATTCTAAGTTACACTCGGGAGGCGCTTTTTCCAGGGCTTTGGAAGAATTGATTGCTTCGGGTTTTGTTTCGAAATATCCTGCCTTGAATAAAAAGACGAAACAAACTTTATACCGCTTGTCGGATGAGTTTTCTAGGTTTTACCTCAAGTATATTGAACCAAACAAGCATCAAGGGGCGCATTTTTGGAAGCATCATTTTTCGTCACAATCCTATATTTCCTGGGCAGGTTTCAACTTTGAAACGGTCTGTTTGAAGCATGTGGATCTGATAAAAAAAGCCTTAAAAATTGAGGGAATTCACGCCATTAATTCCAGTTGGTCAAACCCTCATGCTCAAATTGACTTGGTGATTAAGCGCAACGACCGATGGATCAATCTTTTCGAAATGAAATTCCACAGTTCCGAATACACGATCGATCAACAAGAATGCGATGCGCTTCGAAAAAAGAAGGCTTTATTCAAGCAAGAAACGAAAACGCAAGATGTGGTGAGCATTTCCTTTATTACTCCCTTCGGTGTAACGCAAAATGCCCATTTTCATGAAATCGTTGATCACAATTTTACCATCGACATCTTATTCGAAGCGCCTTAAGCAACTTACGCTATCCATGGTAAGATAAGAAGCCCTAAAGCCGCCCGATTTCCATTTTCAACCACCTAATCTTTCACGCAGCGAATGCGCGTTTGGGTTATATTTTTCGTAAAGGACAACTTAATTACTTGACCTTTATTTTACGATTATGAATAATTATTTCAATTTGAAATGCTTATCGGCTTCATCGGCCACATAATCGCCAATGGCCAAGGAGGCCGTAGCAGCAGGTGATGGAGCGTTCAACACATGAATCGAATTTCCGTGGTACTCTATCCGAAAATCGTCGCGCGTATCGCCGTCCTCCGCCAACAACAGCGCGCGTACGCCTGCCCTACCCGGCTTGATGTCGTCCATGGTCAAGGAAGGGATCATGCGCTGCAGGGTTTTCAGAAAACGTTTCTTGGAGAAAGCTCGGCGGTATTCGTTGATTCCAAAGGACATATTCGAGAAGAATAATTTCCAGGTTCCCTTATACGTCAGTGCGTCCCAGGTGTCGCGGAACGAAAAATCGATTTTGCCGTAACCTTCGCGTTTGAACGTGAACACAGCATTCGGACCGCATTCGATTTCGCCATCGGTCATGCGGGTGAAGTGCACGCCCAGAAAAGGAAAATCCGGATTCGGGGTGGGATAAATCAAGTGCTTCACCTTATGTTTCGCTTGCTCGGTTAATTCGTAGTAATCGCCTCGAAAACCCACTACTTTTTCCTTGAGCTTCACCCCATCTTTTCGCGCCAAACGGTCGGCCTGTAGACCAGCACAATACACGGCATACCTGGCGTCAAAAGAACCTTGTGAAGTAATAAACCTTGAACCCTCAACGTTTTTTTCGATGGTTAAAACTTCGGTGTTCAACATGAGTTTCGATGCGGGATTGATGGCCAAGGCCAATTCGACCATTTTAGCGGTGGCTGCTCGGAAATCGATGATGCCCGTACACCCCACATGCAAGGCTGCAATGCATTCCACGTGCGGTTCAATTTCTTTCACCTCCTCCGGCGTAATTTTACGTAAGCCTTCGATTTCATTTTGCAAACCCGTTTGGTATATTTTCTCCAAGTGGGGAAGTTCCTTTTCATCAGTGGCCACCACCACTTTCCCACAAACGTCGTGAGGAATACCGTGTTCCTTGGCAAAAGCTACGAGCTCTCTGCGTCCTTGAATGCAATTTCTTGCCTTGAGCGAACCGGGCTTGTAATAAAGTCCGGAATGGATCACGCCTGAATTATGTCCGGTCTGGTGGTCGGAAAGGATTGGCTCTTTTTCAAAAAGCACCAACTTCAAGGAAGGATTTCTTTTTTGCAGCTTGTAAAAGGTGGCCGCTCCAACGATACCTCCTCCCACGATGGCGATGTCAAAACTCATGGCACAAAAATACGGAGAAAATCCCCTGGCCAAAAGCCGCTTTTACTTTTTGAACAAAAGCATAAATTTGCGCATGATTATTTCTGTAACCGGGTTAAAGCCCCGTAATCTATTGACCGTTTTACCCTTTTGGCGAAGGGCAATTCCTTCGTTCAATCAAGCGAAACAGGCGAAAGGAAATCTCTTTTGCGAAGTAAAAAAAATCCAAGGAATTCAACACACCCTCACCGCATGGGACAGTATGGAATCCTTGCGTGCATTTGTGAGTTCAGGCTCGCATATAAAAGCCGTGAAAGCCTTTCATAAGATTGCTACAGGAAGCACCTTTCATTATGAGAGCGATACCATTCCTTCGTGGGAAGAAGCGCGTCGCTTGTGGGAGGAAAATTATCGCGAGTATTAAGGACAAACAGCGTGCGACCCTTCGATGTGCCCTGAACGGAACTCACTCAGGGAACTTCCGCACCCAGAGTGAGTTATCCCTTATTCTTTAATTACTTTAAACACGCCTTGTTGCCCATTTACTGCAATCCGAAGGGAATATACCCCAGCGCTTAATCCTTGAGTATTTAAATTGGTTTTACCCATTGCTTTCCCTTGCTGTACTAATCTTCCACGTGCATCGAGTAATTCGTAATGGAATTCGTTGGCTAGATCAATCGTCAAGGTATTGCTCATCGGATTGGGATAAACGGAAGCGTTTAAATACACCTCATTGAGTCCTCCGCAATTATCCACAATAATGTTGACGGAAACCACCGCTTCGCATGTTCCATCCGATACTAAGCAGTTGTATTGACTTGTGGCCGCAGGTGTTACGGTAATGCTCGCCGTATTGCCAATCATAGATGGACCATCATACCACATGTAGGTTAGACCACCACCCGCAGTAAGCGTAGCGGATTGTCCCGGGCAAATCGTACTTCCGGGCGTAACGGTGGCGGATAATTCAGTAGACGCTGAAATAGTTCGAGAATACGTTTGAACACAACCACTTCCCGCGGTTCGGATGTAGGCGGTGTAGGTACCTGCAGGAAGGTTATTGAACGTTGGTGAAGCTTGATAATTCACGCCATCTAAACTGTATTCGTACGTAGGGGGCGTTGTTCCTCCCGTAGGATTGGTGAACACGATGGTACCGTTGTTTAATCCACACGTCGTATTCGTTTTGGTGCAGGTAGCCGAGGGCTTAGCACTTACGGTTATAGGTAGATAAATTCCTACCGTTTTACAAGAACCGTCAGCAAATAAATAAATGCGTCGGTTGGCCACTTGATTAAACGTTAACGTCGTACCGGGCGTTGAATTCGTACTGATAACCGTGGTGTAGGGATCGTCGGTCACATACCATAAGTAGGAGTTCGTGTTGGTGGAAGACGCACCATTCACCGTAATTTGCCCTCCCACGCAAATGGCCGATTCCGAAAAGGTGAAATTTGCCGTAGGATTCGGTCCGTTCGAGGTAAGTACATCCATCCAAAGACTTGTTTTAATAATGGGATTGATATCGGTTACAGGATGCCATGCGCCCGTGGTATTGGTTAAACCGCCATAATAGCAATTGAGAGTACTTGGACCATTGGCAATAGTACCGTTTCGATAATTGGTATTTACGCACAAGAAAGCGACAGAATCTTGGGGAGAACCGTACTTGAATTCAAAACTCACCCAGAAATTCCCTGTAACGGTTGGAGGATTCGTAAAGTCAAACTCATTGTAAAATCCTGCATTCATATCCGCAATCAGAAAGGTATCCGTCACCAACACGTTTCCGGGCGTATTGGCATTGTCGGCATGCACACGCACTTTAACCAAGCCATTCCCTGTAGCATTTACTGCTTTAACGATAGGGAAACGCAGTCTACGCACTTGTGTGGAGGCCGGAGCTGTGTATTTATCGGCAATTTGATAGATCAAAGAAGTATTCGTTGATGAAAAACGCCCTGTTCCTGGTAAGAAGCCCCATCCAGTTGACCAATTATAGTAAGAATAATTTTCTGCGGGCAAAGGCAGGTAATTTCGAAGGGTATCGCAGGCAATACCTGGTGCTGCGCCTACTACTTGAACGAAAGCCGCTTTTACCTCCGAATCACTTCCATAAGCATTGGTCGCGGTGAGGGTAACGGTGTAAGTACCTACCGTATTGAACGTAATGCTTGGGTTTTGAAGGGTTGAATTCGCTGCTCCACCTCCGAAATTCCACAACCACGAGGTAGGGACATTGGTGGAAGCATCGAAAAAGTTTACCGCTGCGCCCACAGGAATAATGATCGGATTAGAAATATCCGCTGTAAAATTAGCCACGGGAGGGGTATTGGTGGGGTCGCAACCCGGAGATAAAAGCAACGATGCGCGGGCACCTGTAAGTGTACTCAACATGTAATTTGCTTGCATTTGGCTGAACATCACGGTACAATTGCTATAATCCATGTAATTCTCATATTCCGTTTGGGTGGAACCACAGGTCATTTGATTTCCAGAACAAGATCCCCCATAATTAAAGGAAGGACCTGCGGTGTTCGGTGTATCGTTAAACCCATCGTCCAAACTGCAGCTACCTGATCCACCCCACGTGTGATCGAGGCCTAAATAATGCCCAATCTCGTGCGTTAAAACGTTGGCGTGGTTCATTCCAAGGTTGTAGTCCAACACAATACCATCTATAGCTGCACCTGGCAGCATGTTATTCGTTGGTCGGTAGGCATAACCCGCAGTTCCTGAATTGGCTCCATTGGAAATATCACAGATCCAAACGTTTAAATACTTGTTACGGTCCCAAATTTGAGATCCTCCCGTTGCAGCTGCCTTCATTTTGTTTTCTTCCCCTCCGTTGTGGTCATAATAATCTTCATTGGTTGAAACCCGAACCACACCTACCTCCGCCAAAGGAACCCCAGCAGCCGTTTTTGTGGCAAGACAAAAGTTGATATTGGCATCAGCTGGAACAAAACCAAAATTGCTTCGAGCATTCGCTGCATCTTGGTTTAATAATTGAAAATCTTGTTGAATATCGTTGAATACCTGCATAATTAATGCATTGGAAACATTTTCTGCGGGGTTGTTTGGGTTGTACACTACGTGGAAAATGACCGCAATGGTGTTTACCCCGGGAGTCTTTTGCGATTTGTAGGGTTTTGTTTTTGCAGCCTCCTCCAAATACGTTTGATTGAATTCGCTCCATTTGCCAATACTCTCGTAGTATTTCTTCGTTAACTCATGGGTTGCACATGTATTGTTGTTGAACCCCTGGAATTGCTCTTTGACTTGAGTAGTCTTTTTTTGTTCCTTTAATGGCAAAGCGTTCATGGATTTTATTGCACCCGCTGGCAAGGAGGTGGCGTTCGGCGTGATTTGTTGTGCTTTTGTGGATAGCATTAACAAAACCAAAGAAAAAGTGAGTAGGTATTTACGATTCATACTTGATTATTATTAAATGTTCGTGAAGTAAATTTAGGCAATTCAAAAATACGAACCCTACTTTGTTCTAAATTTGTACAAATAATTACCTTTCATGCAGAACAATTTAGAATGGATTCGAAACAATAAAACCAATAAATCGACTGCCTTTACGCCAGAAGAAAAACAAACACTTCGCTTAGAGGGATTATTTCCTTACAAAACAAGCACCCAAGATTTGCAGGTAAATCGTGTACTACAAAACCTTTCCAGGAAATCCAATGATATCGAAAAATATTTATATCTATCGGCCTTACAGGCACGCAATGAACGGCTATTTTATCGGGTACTGAATGATCATATAGAAGACCTCATGCCGATTATTTATACGCCAACGGTTGGAGAGGCATGCAAATCATTTTCGCATGTGTACACCGAAGCCAAAGGATTTTACATTACTCCAGAACATCGGGGGAGAATTTTCGATATTTTGGACAACTGGCCTTCAAAAAACATTAAAGTCATCGTGGTTACAGACGGTGAGCGAATTTTAGGACTTGGTGATTTAGGAGCTAATGGCATGGGGATTTCCATTGGGAAATTGGTGCTTTATTCTTCCTGTGGAGGTATTGACCCGTCTGCCTGTTTACCCATTATGATTGACATAGGCACCAATAACGAAGAATTAATCAACGATCCTTTATATTTAGGCGTCCCCGAACGAAGAATTTCAGGGGAAGCGTATTTAGCTATTTTGGATGAGTTCATGGAGGCCGTAAATCGGAAATTCCCGAATGTCTTGGTTCAATTTGAAGATTTTCTGACCCCGAATGCCTTTGCCTTATTGCAGCGCTATCAATTTAACTACCGATGCTTCAACGACGATATCCAAGGAACTGCCGCCGTAGCGTTAGCCGGTATAATTTGTTCTACGCGCATTACGCAGCGGGCCCTTACCGAAAATCGCTTTTTATTCTTAGGAGGAGGCTCCGCTGCCACAGGAATTGCTGACCTGCTTGTAAATGCATTAGTTCTTCAAGGAATCACCCGTGAGCTTGCATTGAGTCGTATTTGCATGTGCGATATTCATGGGCTAATGACCGAAGACCGAACCGATTTACAACCCCATAATTTGCCTTATGCTAAAAAGTCAACACCTAAGTCGTTCCTAGCAACAATTCAGGATTTTCAACCAACAATCCTCCTTGGAGCGACCGGTGCCGGTGGTGCCTTTCCACAGGAAATCATTGAAGCCATGAGCCTGATCAATGAACGACCCGTAATATTTGCCCTTTCAAACCCTACGAGCAAGGCTGAATGCACCGCGGAACAAGCTTATACATGGAGTAAAGGAAAGGCTGTATTTGTGAGCGGAAGTCCGTTTGAAAATGTGGTTTATGAAGGGAAAACCTTTGATCCAGGACAAGGAAATAATGCCTACATTTTCCCGGGACTTGGCCTAGGTATCGTTGCGGGGAACATTGCTCACGTCAACGACGAATTACTGATTAAAGCCGCTGAATGTCTTTCGAATTTAGTAGAACCGAGCGACCTAGAACTTGGGTCACTCTACCCGCCAATTTACGAAATACGAGCTGTTTCCGTGGCGATTGCCAAAGCGGTTATTCAAAACGCGGTTCATCAAGGACTAAGCACCCTTCCGATCGACACCATCGACGAACGAATCCAAGCAGAAATTTACGATCCAAGGTATTAATTTACCCTTTCAACGTCCCCATGCCTCCGTCCACGGAGATTACCTGGCCCGTCATCCAACTGCTTGTCGGGGACAATAAAAACACGATGGAATGCGCTAAATCCTCGGGGGAACCAATGCGCTTTAAGGGATGTCGTTGCCCTGCTGCCTCGATTTTTTCAGGTGTGTTGGTGAGTTTATCAGCCATGGGCGTTAAGGTTAAGGAAGGCGCTACCACATTCACACGAACTTTTGGTGCCCATTCCGCTGCGAGGGATCTGCCTAAGCCTTCTAAAGCTGCTTTAACGGAAGCCACGGAAGCATGGAACGGCATGCCGGTGGTGGCCGCAACACTTGATATCATCACGACACTCGCTCCTTCATTTAGTTGGTTGAAATAGGTTTTGAGCACATTGACTGCACCCAAAAAATGCACATTCAGGTCGTGTTGGAAGTCTTCCAATTTCAGCGAACGAAAGGGCTTTAAGTTGATGGAACCGGGGAAATATACTAACCCATCCAGTGATTGGTCCATTTTGGGCAATTCGCCCAAATAATCCATAATTGGCACATCGCTGTGCAAGGAATTCCTGGATAACTGAACCACGGAATGCCCATCGTTCATTAAATGATGTTTGGTGGCTTGGGCGATCGCGGAAGAAGCCCCAACCAGTAAAAAATGCTTCATAAAAAGCAAACAAAGCTCAAGGCAAGATGTTCACTAATGGGCATCGCTTACCACTGCCGTTTCTTTTTTCGCTTTACGCACCAGATACACTACAGGAAACAGAATTAAAACGACCAATGCCACCATGAAAAAGCCCTGATTATAGCTCACCAAGGCTTGTTGTTTGAACAGCATTCCTTCCATGGCTCGATTCGCAAGATATTGTGCTTCATCCATAGAATAGCCTCGAGCTAAATATCCTTGTTTTAAGGTGTTTAATCGTTCAACGGCTTGGTTCGAATAATCGTTCACATAGGTAATCATGCTGCCGCGAACTTGGGCATTCTTCTGGGTTAAGAATAAGTTGATGATTGCAATACCGACGGCGCCACCTAACTGCCGAATCGCATTCGATAAACCTACTGCTTGTCCGATATCTTTGGCAGCTAATCCTGCAACAGATAAGGAAATAATGGGTGACATCATGCAAGCCATACCAATTCCACGCAAAATGAAGGCTGGATAAAAATTCGCAGCACTTGATGTAGGAGAAGAAAAGGATAGCATCATTAAGAAGATAAAAGTAAGTCCTCCACCCAACCAAATAATGTTCTTTGGATTTGCACCTTTACCGAGCATTCTACCAACAACAGGCATGGAGAAAGCCGCGAACAGCGCCCCAGGAATCATAAACATCCCGGTTTTTGTGGCCGTCCATCCCAACGAAATTTGTACGAACAGGGGGAAAATAAAAACCGACCCAAAAAGAATCAAGCCCAAGAGAAAATTCAAGATTGCTCCGAGTACTAAATTGTAATGTTTGAACAACCTCAAATTTACCGCAGCATAATCGATGGAAAGGGATCGGACAATCAAAAGTGTAAATCCAATAATGGAGGTGATTGTAAAGAGTATAATCGATGAACTCTCGAACCAATCCTTGGAATTCCCTTCCTCTAAAACGTATTGCACACTCCCTACACCGATGATGAGATATAAAATTCCTAAGTAATCAATTTTACGCGGTTTTACCGCGGCAGGGTCATCGGTCACAAAATAATAGGAAAGAAATGCTGCAACAATCCCTATCGGAACATTTACGAAGAAAATCCAGTGCCAACTCATGGAATCGGTGATCAATCCGCCGATAGTAGGTCCAAAAGTAGGGCCCATGATGATGCCCATCCCAAAAATAGCGTTCGCCATACCAATTTTTTCCCGAGGAAAGGCTCCTAAAATGATTGTCTGAGCATTGGAAAGGAGTCCTCCCCCACCCAATCCCTGAATGAAACGCCAAAATACCAGCATCCATAAATCGGTAGAAAGCCCGCACATCAAAGAAGAAAAGGTGAAAATTACCACCGAAGCGGTGAAGTAATTTTTCCTTCCAAAAAAATTGGAGAGCATTCCCGTAAGAGGAATGATGATTACGTTGGAAATTCCGTAAGCGGTAACCACCCAAGCGATTTCGGTGGTGGTAGCGCCAATGC
>Ga0214921_10004150_pt1 | contig 21603 bp, 23 predicted proteins | sample LL1505_MetaG_FD_177992 | JGI IMG/M metagenome (GOLD analysis project Ga0214921, IMG submission 177992) | Freshwater microbial communities from Lake Lanier, Atlanta, Georgia, United States - LL-1505 | ecosystem: Environmental > Aquatic > Freshwater > Lake | place: USA: Georgia | collected... | reverse complement strand
TAATATATAATATATAAAATAGTGATAGATTATTTTGTAGAATTATGCGATTATTACATAGAGAACAACGATTTAACAGAAAAAGAGAAAGAAAAGATGAGGGAAGTATTAAGAGGAGAAAAAAAAGAAGAAGAAGAAGAAGAAGAAGGTTTTCTAAAGGTGTTATCAAGATTATTAGAATGGACAGAAGAGAATATAGAAATAAAAGGGTAAAGGTTGAAAGAAGAGTGAAAAAAAAAAATTGAAAAGTGTAGGTAGGTTGTAAGAAGGAGTAATAAAGAATAAAAGAATGTCATCAGATAAAAGGTTGAATACGGGTTTGAAAAATATAGTAGAGGAGGGAATAAGGGAGGCGTTGGAGGTATGTAGTATGAAGTATGGTTTTTCAGCATTGGAGGCGATGAAAATGTTGAATGTGGAAGTAATAGAGAATAAAAAAAAAGAAGAGAAAGAGTCGTTGGCGTTGCCGTTGGTGTTGCCGTTGCCATTTACAGGAGTATTGAAAGAAGGATGCTGTAAAGGATTAAGACAAAATCACGGATTACTAACACAGTGTGAAAAGAGGGTAGAAGAAAAATATTGCGTAAGATGCGAAAGAGAGAGCAAAAAGAACGGTTCAGGAAAGCCAGATAGCGGAAGTATAGAAGATAGGATAATAGCATATAGAGAAGGAAAAGAGTTCAGAGATCCAAAAGGGCGGGCACCGGTAGCGTATGCAAAAGTGATGAAAAAGTTGAAGTTGACAGAAAGTATGGTAAAGGAAGAAGCTTTGAGACAAGGATTAGTATTGAATGAATCAGATTTGAAAATGCCAGAAAGCAATCGTGGACGTCCAAAGAAAAATAAAAATTTGACAACAGACACAGATAGCGAAGTAAGTAAGAAGAAAGGTCGGGGAAGACCAAAGAAAGCAGAAAAAGAAGTAGAAGTAAAAAAAACAGAAGATTTATTCGCAAAGTTGATATCAGAAGCGAAGACAAAGCAAACAGAAGAAGTAGAAGAGGAGGAGGAAGAAGAGGAAGAAGAGGATCCAGTGGTAACTGTGAAAAGGTTTGAGTTCAAAGGAAAGAAATATTTGAAAACAGAGGATAATGTATTATATGATGCGGATACTCAAGAATGTGTGGGTGTATTTAATGAAAAGCTTCAGGAAATAGAGGAGTGCGAGTCAGATAATGAAGAAGAAGAAGATTAAAAATATATAGTATATTGTATTGTTTGTTTAATTGTTGTTTTAAAATTAATAAAAGTTCTTTTTTTTTTTTCTCAGATGTATGAATGATAAGGTTCTTATAAAAGGTGATAAATTTTGCTAGCGGTTTCTGGGATTGTCACCGGTTTCTGGGATTTTGTTATATTATACAAGGGAGAAATGGGTGTTGTGTGGACCGCGCGGTGTAGGTTGTTTACCGCGCGGGGAGCAATCGGGGAGCGCATAAGAGTGTATAGTCGCGCGATTATAGAATACAAAATTTTTTTAGGTAATTATAAAAATAAGCGGTAGTAAAAAAAATTGAAAAAGTTTTTGAGAATATAGTGTAAAATATCAAACAATCAAAGTAAGAATCATCAAGATGTCCACAATTGCAATCAACGTGAATGAGTCTGTTAATGCCGGGTTGAACAAATTCGCGCAAGAGGTAAGTAAACAGACTATCATGTCGTGCGCTGAGAAGTATGGGTTTGATGCAGAAGAAGCGTTGAATCTATTCTGCTGTTTTAACAAGATAAATATGACAAATAAGAAGACAGGTGGTCGTCAAAAGATGACCGACGAGGAGAAGGCTCAAAAGGCGGCAGAAAAGAAGCAAGCGCAAATCGTAGCTCGTGAAGCCAAACAAGCGGCAAACAAAGCCGTAAAGGAAGCCGAGAAGGAAGCGAAGAAGGAAGCGAAGAAGCTTGCTAAAAAGGAGGCAAAGAAGCAAGAAGAGAAGGAAGCCAAGAACAACCAAGATGAAGAGCAAGATGCAATCTCAGAGTTGACTGCCGAATCTGAAGAAGAAGCAAGTGTGTCATCAAAGAACTCAGAGAAGTCAGCCAAGAAGCAAGCGGCAGCTGAGGCCAAGGCTTTGAAGGAACAAGAGAAGGCGACAGCCAAGGCTCTTAAGGAGCAAGAGAAAGAGGCTAAGAAGCAAGCGGCTGCTGAAGCCAAGGCTTTGAAGGAACAAGAGAAAGCCGCTGCCAAGGCTCTTAAGGAGCAAGAGAAGGAGGCTAAGAAGCAAGCCAAGGTTCAAAAGACAACCTCTGATGAGGAGTCTGATTAATTAAACAAAGAGAGAAAAAATATAAAATAAATAAAATAAAAACATTTGTATTGTTTGTTTTGTTCTAATATTTAACTTAAATGCTAACCCTTTTTTACTGTGATTTTTTTTGTGACTAGTATCTCAAATTGTCACCTATTTCTGCCTTTTGGCTTTTTGCTATGAAAAGCGTAAAATGTTCAAATAACTTTTTCTCTCTTTGTCTTAAATCCAGGACTCAAATATAGAGGGTAATTAAGGGTTCAAATGGTTAGTATGATTGGTGTTAAAAACATGCTTAATGCCTTTGTTTTTTATTGTCACCGGTATCTCAAATTGTCACCTATTTCTGCCTTTTTGTATATTGATATAAAAAGCATAAAACCACTTAAAGACAAGAAGTTATAGAATAGTATAATGGATGCGTCGTTTAATATAGTGGATTTAATAGAGAATAATCCTATTGTACGATTGAATGGTTCTTATCAGAACAGGGTAATAACAAAAATAAAAGAGAAATTTACAGAAAATCAACAACAAATATTTGTAGCCAGTTTTTATAGTTTTTTGAATTACGATTCCAAGAAAGACTTTGTTATAGACTTGGATAATGCATGGAAGTGGGTTGGTTTTGGACAAAAAGTCAACGCAAAACGACTATTAGAAAAAAATTTTAGTATTGACAAAGATTATAAAAAAGTGCTTTGCCAGGAGGCAAAGCAAACGAATAACACGAATGGTGGTCATAATAGAGAAATAATAATGTTGAATATTGAGACGTTCAAAAAGTTTTGTTTAAAGGCGGGAACAAAAAAAGCAGATGAAATACATGATTATTATATTAGACTAGAAGAAACCTTACAAGAAGTAATTCAAGAAGAAAGTAATGAACTGAAGTTACAATTGGAAGAAAAGACAGTAGAATTAGAAGAAAAGACAGTTGAACTGAAAAATGTAGAGAACCTGAATTATAAAATAAGAGAGAAAACATTAATAGAACAATATGGAAATAATGTACAGTGTATTTATTATGGCACAATAGATAACAAAAGTAATAATAATGAAAAATTAATAAAATTCGGAAATTCAAATAATCTAAAAAATAGAGTTCGTAGTCATAAAAGCACATATATGAATTTTCGTTTAGTGAATGTGTTCAAAGTTGAAAATAAGTTGCAAATAGAGAATGCGATAAAAGAAGACAAGTTTTTTATGGAACGAATAAGAATGATAACTCTCAAAAATAAAAAGTATATAGAATTATTGAATGCGGAAGATTTGAGTTTTGCTTGTTTGGATAATAAGATAAAAGAAATAATAACAAATCTAGAGTTTAGTCCAGAAAATTATAAAAGATTGTTGAAAGAAAATAAAGAATTAAAAGCGCAATTATATAAAAAACATGAAGAAGATGGGACGAATGACCTGACGTTATTAAAGGCTGAGAATGATAAATTAAAGGTTGAAAATTTAAAATTAAAAAGAAGAGCCAAAAAGGATGTGGAATTAGTGATAGAGAAAGAGCCAGAAGTTACAGAAAAGGAGATAGAGAATTATGCAATAATAATGAAGGAATTAAAAAAACATAAATTTACAAAGAATGCAGACGGAACTTATAATATAGATGATAATAATTATGAAAAGTTAGAAGGGACTCGTCAAGAAGTTTGGGACAACATATGTTATAAGACAAGTGGAGGATTGACGAAAGATGATTTTATAATAAATGACAAAGGTAAAATAGTTTCAAAGAAAAAGTCGTTAGTTGAAAAAAATATCAATAGACTCGGTGAAGTAAATGAAAAGAAAAAGAAGAAATAAAATAACAAAAAAATAACAAATATTTTGATTATTGTTTTTAAAAGCGATTAACAATAATCAAATAACTTTTTCTCTCTTTATTTTAAATCCAGGACTCAAAAATAGAGGCTAATTAAGGGATGGACATGATTCAACCCGACTTATTATGGTGTCAAACTCGGCGAATATATTATATGTCCTATATGCAATCGCACCTGGATGTCCCATAGGTAACCGCACGATAAACCATAAGAAAACCCCTATATATTTTTGTCACTCACATCTCAAATCGTCACCCATTTCTGCCTTTCTATTTGACACCATATATGCAGTCAATATTTGAACTAAAAAATCAGGAATCGCATGGTCGGCATTATAGGGGGCGCATTTGGCCCGAATGCAGGGGGCGCATATAGGATTCCAGAGGGCAATACCTTTTTGATTTTTCTTATACTGTTCTTCAAGCCTAGTCCCAGATGACAAACCACACCCCATACGCATCTTTGATAATAATAAAAATCCAATTAACTAGATAAAGGTGTCATTTTTAATTATTCAATAACCAGTTCTATAACCACTTGTTTCAACTATATTTTTTTCAAAATCTTTGTAATATTCCATCTCTGGAACTTTATAATAAAATTTATCTGGCAATATCATCCGGTTCAATATATCTTCCCAATCAAGGAAGCTTGCTGAAATCGTGGTTACTTTATTATAATGAATAAATGTACCATCCCCACTCATTCTACCATCCACAAATTGTCCTTCGTAAGTACTTCCATTTGCCCAAGTAAATTTACCCCAGTTATCAGGATAAGTATATGATGCATCATCTGGTGAATAGCCGAAATGTCCTTGATATGCATCTCCATTTGCGAAACAGTATATAGCTTTGCCATATTCGGTCCCGAATCCAGTCATCATACCATTATGTATACGACCTTCATAAGAATCACCGTTGTTAAGTTTGACAAGCGAAATAAAATTTTCAATATTTGCCACACGCAAATTTTCAATATTTACCACACTCATATTATCAGATTCAGTAATCAGTAATTGCAATATTATTTAATATTATTCTTATTATTATGAAATTTTATATTCAATTTTTTTTAATACCGCTTATTTTTATAATTAACTAAAAGTTTGCATAGAGGGCAAAACTTTTTTTTTATTATTATATCTTTCTGTAAGCGGATTTTTATTAGATATTTTTTATTCAATAACCAGTTCTATAACCACTTGTTTCAACTATGTTTTTTTCAAAATCTTTGTAATATTCCATTTCTGGCACTTTATAATAAAATTTATCCGGCAATATCATCTGGTTCAATATATCTTCCCAATCAAAGAACCTTGTTGAAATCGTGGTTACTTTATTATAATGAATAAATGTGCCATCTCCACGCATTCTACCATTCACAAATTGTCCTTCGTAAGTACTTCCATTTGCCCAAGTAAATTTACCCCAATTATCGGGATAAGTATATGTTCCATCAGGCGAATAATTAAAATCACCTTGATACATATCTTTATTTGCGAAACTGTATATAGCTTGACCAGATTCGGTTCCGCCTCCAGTCATCATACCATTATGTATTCCACCTTCATAAGAATCACCGTTGTTAAGTGTAACCAACCAAATAACTTTTTCATAACCATTTACACCAATATTGCTATTTGATTCAGTCATCGCAATATATTCTTTAATATTATTCTTATTATTATGATTTATTATTATGATTTTTCATATTCAATTTTTTAACTTAATAAACAGGAGAACAATTCATAACCTCAATACCTCAATAATTCAATACCTCAATTCCTTTTTCTCTCTTTAAACCAAATCCAAGACCCCAAAATATAAGAGAATTATGGGTTATCCGCGATTCAGACGAACTTATTATGGTGATTAAAACCCGACAAAAAAAGACAACCATCTTTAATTAAATTTAAAACAAATACAAATACAAATACAAACAAGACGTTTTTTATTTTTTTATTATTTATTTAATGTGTAATTATTTGATTACTAATATCTCTCTTACAACTCTGAATCTTTTTAATATATTGGTCAAGTGAAGGTGAAGGAACCAATTCAGATTCTTCTTGTAAAGGCTCATAGGTAGTCATATGGAAACGAAATACGTGAACAGGTTTCTTCTGTCCGATACGATGACACCTCGCAATTGCCTGTTCTTCAATAGACGGATTCCAATTAGGACTCACAAAATAGACCTCACTAAAATGTTCCTGTAGGTTGAGTCCTTCACATCCGGTCTGAATCTGAATAATCAAATATTCATTCGGTTCTGACAACATGATTCCACGTTTCTTGATAGAAGCACGACCATCAAATAACCCAACAGATACATCAGCATCCGCTTCTTTCAACCTCAAATGAATGAAATCCATTTCTTCACGAAAGTGACAAAAGACTAATTTCCCGTTACCGTTTCCCTTTCTATTAATAAGCGTCAAAAGAACGGCGTCCAATTTACTAGACGACTCCAACCCTTCGTAATAAACCGGATTACTGGGAATGAGTCGGTTATCAATCAACCCAGGAATAGACTTTTTAATCATAGCGGGGAGGATACAGGTTTGTCTAGCTTTCAAAAACAACTGTAATCTCTTGAACGAATCAGCAAATTTAATAGCATTATGTATATCTTCAGAGAGAACACGTTCAGCTTCGGTCTTCCATTCCACATCGTGCTTATCGGTTTCAAGCTCAGGTAATTGGATTCCTATCTCGTTCTTAGTACGACGTAGAACATGGTTCTTCAAAAGTTCTTCCATATTTTCACTAGATATATAGTAACTTCTAGGTATTCCAATAATAGAACATAGGTTATAGAAATCACGACGTTTGTTCTGAATAGGTGTTCCTGAAATGAGCCATTTAATAGGTGATATCAGTTTTCTTGCACCCCAATACCTAGAGTTCTTATTACGCATATGGTGGGCTTCATCAAAGACCACACGGTTCCAGGAAACCATATGCAATAGGTTTTCGGTTAAAACATCAGCTTTCTCAGCTTTCACAGCAATCGTTGCGTAACTTGTCAGAACAATAGGTGCCGAACAAAGTTGTTCAAAGGTAATAATCTTTTTAGCAGAACCGTAAAATATCAAGGGAGTATGACCGGTGGTACGTTGAATTTCTTTAGACCACTGTTGAATAAGCGTATTGGGTAATACTATCAAGGTTTTCAACATAAAGTTGGAAATCAAAAGACCGATACTCGTAATCGTTTTACCAAGACCCATCTCATCAGCAATTAACCCACCACGACATTCGGAACCACTCGGAAGTTTACCAAGTTCGTTCTGCAAACACCACCGAACACCATCAAACTGGTGTTGTTTGAAGTCAATCCCTGATTTATCAATAAACCATAGAAACTTATCCATTCCTGACATCCTATTTTGAAATTTGAATTTGAAATTTGAATATGTTAATTACAATTGAGTTTTTGAAAAAAAATTAAATCAATTTTTTTTATACACATATAGAGATAAAATATCTCTCTATATATATTATGGATTTAGCTATAGAGACGTTGTTTAATTCACAATTTATGAATAACGAACCTAATAATTCAGATACCGATACAGATAATAGTAGTGATTCTCAGCAGAATAAAAACCAAGACCGACACCTATCTACATGTAGTTTAGATAATAAAGAACAAGTAACTAATAAAAATATTAACAGTGAAGAAAAACTCAATACAACAAGTCCTTTACTAGACCCACTTTCAGTCATCATCAAGTTAGCAATCATAAGTAATAAACCAACCGGAACAAAATTATTGATGAAAGACAATATTATTCATATACAGGAACCAGGTTTTTTTCAAGGTATTGCAAGATATATAAGTAAAACAAATCGTAACGACTTACAACATTTATATAATCCAATTCAGTTTGCGTGTCAAATGTTTTTAAATAAAGAAAAACGAAGACGAAATCCAAAGATGGTAGATTTATTTATATGTGCTCAAAACGGAATATTAAAATTAATAGATACATATAATGGCACAGCGAATGCGACAATCAGATTATGTTTAAATTATTATTATATTTTGATAGATAATTATGTACAAGAGAGATATACTCTACTTTTTCGTGAAGATGAAATAACAAAATTATATACAGATTTATTATTAAGTAATTTAAATGAGCTATGGTCATCGGAAAAAATAAAGATTGTATTAGATATGATACAGTTTCTAAGTGATGATAAAATGGCAAATGATAATGTAAAATCACTAGATGTTTTTATTCAAAATATGGATAAACATACCCAACCTATTATATCATCCCAAATCCAATAAATCAAATAAATCAAATAAATCAAATAAATCAAATAAATCCATTTAATCCAATTAATAAAACAGTTGTAAAAAAATTGAATTAAATAATAATATAAAAAAAAGAACTAACAATAACCACCAATACCAATACCAATCTAAAGAAAATGGAAGTAAATAGAGGACATAGAGTATTTGCGATTCAAAGATTAGTAAGATTTATAATGACAGAACCACAGCATATGGAGCAAATTCCTCAACAACCAACTGGAAGAATAAGTCATATAGCAGAGTTAGAAGACTTCACATGCCCCGTTTGTATGAATGATATTTCAGATGGTGAAAAAAAAGTCCAAACGAGTTGTGGACATATATTTTGTATGGATTGTATTAAAAGTTTACCTTGTTTAGCAGAATCACCAAATTGCGTTTCGTGTCCGATGTGTAGAACAAAACTAAGAAAATATACGACGGCAGAAGCACCGCTAAATAAAGTGCCGTTAGCGGATATTCGTAGAAGATTAGAACAAGTTAATAGAAATGTGGGTTATTTTCAAAGTAGAATAGAAAGAGCTCCGCATGATATGGAAAACTTGATACAACGTATTCAAGATATGTGGCAACAAGAAGATAACACGAGGCAGTATTTACATGAAGCATTAGAAACCCAAAGAATATTACAAGAACAGGTAAATCAAAGAGCGAGACCAAGACAACAAAGACATGGTGTAAATCCCGCACCCATAAATATAAATGTTTAATAAAAGCTTTAAAAAAACAGTTTTGAACAACTTTTGTAAAAGTTGTAAAATAAAAATAAGGTAAATCAAAAGTAAGAGGAACAATAAAAAAATTGAAATCTTTTTTAATGAAATATAAATAAGTATCAAATACCAAAGAACAAGAGCTCATCTAACTTTCAATTCATCTAACTTTCAATCTACAATCAATCAAATATGTCGTCTCACAAAGTCAACACACCTCGTAAGCCTAATTGCAAGGTTTGCCAGGATGCAGGTAAGCCAGAGACAGAATGGGCACACTGGCCCAAAGATAAGACAGGAAAGACCACTTGTCCCACTCTATTGTCACAGAAGTGCAGATACTGCGACAAATCAGGGCACACAGTGAAATACTGTCCAAAATTAGCTAAGGATAATGCTGATAATGAGAGAAGGGAGAAGCAGTCTAATAAACAAGGAAAAAAAACCCAACCTCAAGTCCAATCCCAACCCCAACAAAAAAACAATCGTTTTGAACTCCTTTTAGATGATGACGATGAAGACAACGAGGAGATAAGAAATGAATGCAAAAGCAAAATCATGAAGGAAGTCATGAAGGAAGACCAAGAGTACCCTCAGCTATGCGGACCATCCAAAGTCAAGTATACTTCAAACAAGGCGACCTTTTCGGAGATGGTTAGTAAACCAAAAGAGGTTTATGAAGAAGAGAAGCGAACTCAAGACGAGGAGCGCCTCATTCAAGCGATCAAGTCAGGAATGGTTGTACTCAAGCAGAAGCCTTATACAGAAGCAGTAAAACCAGCACCGCAACCAAAGCCTATCAAGAGATATGCTAAGTGGACAGACGCTGACGACGACAGCAGTAGCGATGAAGAAGACAACGACAAAGTCGTCTCAACCGACGCCTGGTAAATAAAGAGGTAATTAACAAAGTAAGCGAGAAATAAAAAAAATTGAAATACTTTTATCAGTTGTCACCGACTGAACAATCAACAATCAAGAACAACAATCAACAACGATGAACGGCTTTCCGATGGATATTGTCTATCACATTTTAACCTATACAACCCTCGTTAAAGAGAGAAATGGTAAGCCGATGTTTCAAATAACAAAAACCGACCCACGTATAAATATGTTAGTAGAGAAGTATAGACGAGATAAATTAATGGGTGCCCCTTATGATACATCAAGATTCGTCATTAGATTCTTGAACGATAACCACTATATTAGGTCTGGATACGAAACCATAAGAGAAAAGACTCCAGATGAAATTAGGTTTATCCCATGTATTAGTATCAGAGTAGTAAAGTTTGAACGTTTTAAGAATGGTAAAATAAAAAAAAATCAAGTTGATAAATATTCACATGTGATTATGGATACGTATTAGAAAAAAAAATCCCAAATCCCAAAAAAAAATCCAAAAAAAAGGGGTTAATAACCCATTTTTTTTATAAATAAAAGACAATAACAACATCAATTACATCTAATTACATCTAAATACATCTAAATACATCTAATAATATTTTTATTTTTTTCAACTAAAAAGGCGAATTTTTATTTAATTTAATCAAACAAGACATCGGGATTGGGAATATTTTCATTCAACCAAAGAAGACGTGGGTCTAAATCGTCGTCTAAATCGTCATCAATCGCCATGATACCAGGACATGTACATTTTACATTAGGAGACGCATTTACTTCATTATGAAAAGTAGTGAAACCATTATAATTACCACAGGTAGTACAAAACGTAATTTGATAATAAGGCCAACCTTCAAGATAACCAACTTGAAAGAAGAATAGTTGTTCCAGGTAATCAGATGATGCACACGAACGCATTCGACATGTTTCTTGAGTTATAGAGTTTTTTATATTCCCAAGAATTTCTTTCTTCAAAATACGGGATTTTCCAGTAACCGATTCATAGAAGCAATAAGACTTGATTTCCTCACAAATATCCTCAGGCAAAGAAATATGGTTGATAAGAAGCTGTCCAACAACACTAGACGACATGATGACAACAAGAACAAGAGCAACAAGAAGAAGAACAATAACAATAACAAGAAGAGCGAACTTAAAACTCGGAAAGTATTTGGATACCTCCAAAAAATCATAGTAAAATTAAATCAATTTTTTTTACACCCCCTACTTTTTAAATCCACCAAAATAAATTACACTCACAGCGAAGTCTATCTGGCATCCTAGAACGAATCTGAGTGGCTAGTTCTAAATCATCAAGTGACAACGCATCAATCAAGCGATGTCTATAATATCCAGATGAGGTACTATACTTATAATTTCCGCAAGAACCACAATTAACAGCGTGAATAGTTTTTTCTGAAAATTTACTAATCATGTCTAAATCATCATTATTATAACAGTTTTTCCAAAATAAATTTCTATCGGTTAGAGACATAAACCATTTTTCACAATAATCTGGATCGCCAAACCAATATTTGTCAGGACAAGCACGACTATTAATAGCATTTTTGAATTTCTTACAAATCAGTTTCTTAAGACGACGAGTCTTAGCAGTAAATAAATCATAGAACAAGAAGCTATTAATAATTTCTGTGACATCATATGGTAAAGGAAGACACCTAACCATTTGCTGACGATTGAATTGCTTTTTAAGTCGCATTTTTTTTTGTTTTTCTTTTTGTTTTTCTTTTTGTTTTTCTTGTTGAAAGAGTCTAGATTTGGACATGTTATTATAGAGTAAAAAAATTATAAAATAATAAAAATCAATTTTAATATAATTATTTAATATAATAGTAAAAAAATAAAAAAAATAAAAAAAAATGAAAAAAAAAGTAGAATTTAAAAGAGAAGTATTAGTATATTTAATTCCAAGTATTAAAGACGATGAATATAAAGAATATAAACAAGACATTTGGTGGTCAAAAGAAGAAAACAATGAATCTTTTAAACAAGCATCAAAAGAAATAAAAGAATTAATGTCACTTCATGATTCTATGGAAAAAAAATATGCGATGAAACTATTATATCAACCAGGAAATATATCATATAACGCAGAAAATTTTGAATAAAAATAAGGTAAACAAAAATAACTACCTAACAAAAAAAAATTGATTTATTTTGAAAAGTTTTTCAAAATGAATAACAAACCAAATCAACTTTGAACAATCAATCAGAAATGTCTTGCAACAAGAATACGTGTGGTGGTTGCTATCCTTATTTCCAGCCAAATCAGATAGCGCATATGGAGCAGGGAGGGTGTCTCGCATGTGACGAAGATGACGAGTTCAACTGTGAGCCAAGAAACTTGGAAGAGCAGTTCAACAACGTGGCTCAAGAAGAAGAAGAAAAAGAAGAAGAAGAACAAAAAGAAGAAGAAGAAGAAAAAGAAAGACCCGAGTTATTCACAGCACCGATTGACCTAGGAGATTGTCCGATTTGTTTTGATAAGCTTAAGATGATTGATATCACAGTGACAAAATGCGGACATACATTTCATTCATCGTGTATTTTCAAGTCTCTTGATCGGAATGTAGACTGTCCTATGTGTAGAACAGAACTGATTCATCCTGAATCTGATGACGACGAAGAAGAAGACGATGAAGAAGACGACGAATACAACGAAGAAGAGGAAAACGAAGAAGACAACGAAGAAGACAACGAAGATGAAGACGAAGAAGACAACGAAGAGGTGGATGAGGAACCCAAGGTGACAATTGAACAGTTATCTGTGAAACTTCAGAATATGGGTTACACATTCGCAGACATTCTTACACTACACATGCGTTGGTACTTGGATGGTGCTATGAAGAGAGAAGACGAAACAAGAAGCAGTGATAAGTTTTTGGAAGAACTCATCAAAAAGATTGACGGAGTTACAGAGGGGCGCATCACGATGTCGCATCGTGACCAAAGAACATATGCTCAAGTCTTACAGCCTCAACAGCCACAGCCACAACACGTAGTGTTATCAATCAAGGACTTGGAGAGAGTATTACTAACTAGACGAAACACACAAGAAGCATAAAACAAAAACAAAAAAAATAAAAAAAATAAAAAAATAAAAAGCAGTTTTGAGCAACTTTTAAAAAGTTGTTTTTTTTACACAAAATTATCAAAAACGCGTTCTATAGGTTTAATTACGTTATCCAAGTTTTTATAAAACCATTTATAAAAATGATTAAATTCGTAACGTTCTTCAAAAAAATATTTATCAACTAAAAATTTATATTGTTTATTAAAATCAATAAGACATTTTTTATTATTATTTTTATTATTACTGACACCTTTAAATTTATATATTTCAATTAACGATAAAGGTGAGAATGATGTTCGTTTATAATTGAAAACAAAATGAACATTAGATTTATTAGAAATATCAAATAAACAATCACGAAAAATATTGTGGTAAGTTAGGTCAAACAAATAAATATAGTTTTGTAATTCTCTAGGTAAATGAAACATTGTATATCATATATATAAAAAACTTTATATTTTTATAAAGATAATATAACGATAATATAAAATAAATGGCAAGTCAAATCATTAATAATACAAAAAAGTATGGTTTAGCATTTTTTGATTATTTATGGGTGTTAACAATATATGTAATATTCGCATTTACGATATCAAACATAATGGATAATTATATATTAAGACCATTTGATGAAAAAAACGCGAGAAAACAATCAAGTTACAGATTAGGTGCAGAAATAATTTTACAGTTAGCGGTTCAAGGATTTTTTGTAATAATGATAACGGAATTAATGATAAATGTATATTCGCCATTTGACCATAATATTCACTATGATTCAAAATCAGGGTTGGGTATATTAATAAGAAATCCGACAATTATAGCGGTGATATTATATAATTCATCAAGTCAGTTACAAGGTAGATTAAAAATATTTTTAGAGAGGTTTGGAGTTGAAAAGAAAGACGAATTAGATTTTTTTGTATAACAAATAAAGCATAATAACAATAAAAACAATAAAAAAAATAAAAACAATAATAATAATATCGGGTTTAAATAAATTCTTATAATAAATAAAATAACTAAAACAAGTATGAGTTCATTTTTACCTATACCGAACACTTCAGTAAAGAATGCATTTGATTTCAATTCAACAATAAAACCACAACAAGTGTTTTCTAGATATTCAAATATATGTATATTTTGCAGTAATAATGAGTCGGTTGCGTTGATGAGCGATGGTTCATTCAGAAAATGTTTGAGGTGTCAAAAACATTTTAAAGCAAGAGTATTTCAAGCGGTTCCGAATCCGAATCCTAATCCGATGTTATCGCAACCAACATCTTATAAAACACCAATCTTTCCAACGATAAGACCAAACTTTATGCCAAATAAACCAGGAGAGAACAAATATCCACCCAATAATATACCACCCAATAATATATATAATAAAACAACTTAAAGAGAATCCCGTTTAATAGATTGTAAATAGCAAAACATAAAAATATGTAGTAGGGTATCATGACAGCAAACTCAAACTATAGTGAATTCAAAACAACTAAAATGATACCAGTATAAAACAAACAGCTCTCATAGCTCAGTTGGTTAGAGCATCGGTCTTATGAGCCGAAGGTCTGCGGTTCGACCCCGCATGAGAGCACAATTTATAAAAATAATATAAAAGATGTAAAATTATTATAAAAGTAAATAAAAACATTTAAAGACAAAACAATACAGCATAATAAGAAAACAATAACTGATAACATCTTCATTACAGCAATAAATAATTTTAAGAATAGAATGAACCGAAGATAGCAAACAATAATGATTATTTTTCTCCACTTTTCTCAAAAGTGGATATGCACCTATGGCCGAGTGGTCTAAGGCGGTGGACTTAAGACCCACTATCGTAAGATGCGAGGGTTCGAACCCCTCTGGGTGCAATATAACACGACTTTGTTTTAAAATTAAAAAATTAATTGTAACTTGTTTTATAATTGTTCCACACAGCAAAACAAAAACAAAAACAAAAACAAAAACAAAAACAAAAACAAAAATAAAAATAAAGTATTATTTGAATAAAAGGAACATGCAAAACCTCACACTAAAGCTCTTATAGTGTAGTGGTTTAGCACCGCAGACTTTGAATCTGCTATCATGGGTTCGAATCCCATTAGGAGCTTAAAATACAAAAATAAAACAAGTAACAACCTGGTTAGCTCAGTCGGCAGAGCGCACGCCTTTTAAGCGTGTGGTCGAGGGTTCGAGCCCCTCATCGGGTGACCGGATTGGAAATTCCTTTTAAAAATTCCACATGCTCTTGTAGCTCAGTAGGTAGAGCAAAACGCTGTTAACGTTTAGGTCGCAGGTTCGAGCCCTGTCGGGAGCGATATTATTTATATTATTTTATTCAAAAACTAATATAAATAGATTAACGGCCATGTGTATATAAATGAATAATCTTTATGAAATTGTTAAAAAAAAATTTATAGAACAACAATGTTGTTTGATAACGACCGAAGAAGAATTCAACGGAATAACAGATAGATATCCAAAATACAAATATATTGCTAGTTGTGGACATGAAAATTTTGTTCATTATCATTCATTTTCATCAAGAAAAACAGGAATAATATGCAAAAGTTGCATAAACAAATTAAATGGTAAAAAAAGAAAAGAAGAACTAAAACAAGATAAATTGCAAAATATTAGATTAGAATTTGATTGCATTACCTATTTTATGAGTTTAATAGATGAAACCTTTATAGTAAAAAAAGCATTTGATGGTTGTCTTGCCGATATTATAATAAAACCAACCTTAACCGAAAAAGATGAATGGTTAGGAATACAAGTAAAAACTTGTTCAAAAGGAATAAAGGGATACGGTTTTCACATTGAACAAAAATATAAAAACTTATCAATATTATGTATATGTTGGGAAAATAAAAAAATGTGGTTAATGCCAAATTCAATCGTGTATAATCAAATAAAAATTTCAATAGGATTAACAAGATCAAAATATGATACATATGAAATAAATAAAAATAACCTAAAAAATAAATTAGAAGATTTTTATTCAAATTCAGAGCTTAAGCCTTATGAAATTCTTGATACACCTTTATGTGAATATCAAAAAAGAGAGAAAGAATTTTATAAATTTCGTGAATCAAAAATAAATTTTTTAAAATTTGAATATAATTTTATGGAAGGACATGTATATGATTACAAGATTGGAAATAAAAAAGTTCAAGAAAAAGTAGCTGGACTGTTAAAAAATTCAACCAACACGTACGTATTTCATTTATGCAAAAATAATGGTTCAAAAATACACAATAAAAGAACCTTAGTATCTTATGAAAAAGGAGATAATGACATTTATTGGTTAAATTGTTCTGATAAAATAAATTTTTATGTTATACCAGAACATATATTATTAAAAAAAGGTAAAATAAGAGAAAAAAATGAAAAAACAAATGATTCAAAAAAAACAATAATATTATCAACCGATAAAAAAAATTGGTTAGAGCCATATAAATTTGACTATGATAATATAGACAAAGAACGATTAATGAAATTATTCTAAGCAGTCTTCTGAAATTGCTTAACACACTCCCAAATCTTAGCAGACTCCTCCATAGTGAAAACACCACGGCGTTGACCCAAAGATAAAAATGCAACAAGTAAATTTAATGCAACGCTTTCATTTGCAACAACTACATCAACAAGTCTAATCTCAACAGGTTTCTCCTCTTGAACTTCCTTCTCAGAGGAAGATAAAACGATATTTTCGTCATTTGTATGCTCCATATAAATATATATCAATAATATTATTTTAAATTACTTTTTAACAAAAACAAATATAAAATTATAATTAAATCAAAATATATAATCAAAAAAATTGAAATAGTTAAACAAAAATAAAAAGAAAGTATAACAATAACAAGAATGCAACAAGCACAACAATCACAACAATCCCAACAATCTGAAAAAATGCAGAGAGAAAATATGATTGAATTTGTAAATATGGAATTCCATACAGCACCAAATCCGATGTTGATTCCTATGCTACTTCCTGTTACAGACAAAGAAAATCAACCACAACAAGTACCTATGACAAGTAATTATATGGATGAATTAAAGCTATTTCCAGAGCAAGATCCCGAAATAAAATTCGGTATAATACAAATAAAAATAGCAGATACACCAATCCTTCAGCAATGTCAAATAATTGATAGTAGTATTGATATGTCTGGTTCAATGGATGATTTTTGTTCAGATGGAAAAACAAAAATGCAACATGCAAAACATACTTTGAAAAATATAGTAACAGCACTTGCTAAAAACACAGACAAAAACGAGTCTATAATGATGGCTACATATGGTTTTGACGATAATATTGAAACTATTTTCAACGATTCAAAAATAACAGAAGACACCTCGGAGAATCTAAGAAATAAAATAGATAAACAGTTATATTCACGTGGTGGAACTGATATCTACCAATCATTAGAATCTCAGTCTATTAGATGTAAAGCAAGAAGTGAATCAAATCCACAACTAAGACAAACAAATATCACACTCACCGATGGGCAAACCAATCAAGGTAAATCAACCCTTTACTCTGAGATGGCAAAACAAGTCGCACCAAACTGTTCAAATATATTTATTGGTTTTGGAAAAGACCATAATGCAATAGGTCTACAGCAGTTAGCAGATGCACAACCGAGTGGTTCGTACTTCTATGTAGCAGAGATTGAAAAGGCTGGATTAGTATTTGGTGAAATTATTCATCAGATTCTTTATACCGCACTCGTAGATATTACTATTCAAATGCATAATGCAGAAATTTATAATTATAAAACAAATGAATGGAAAACAGAACTATGTATACCTTCTTTGGTGAGTGAAGCAAAGAAGACCTATCATATCAGGTCAAAAACTCCATATGACACCTCGGCAACAATAATAGCATCAAGTGCGGTTCATTGTGAAACAACACCATCAGTTATTTCGGCTGATAATAGTTGCCCGCCACCACTATTAGATACAGAAACATATGATATAGTTCCAGTTGATTTGAGTATTTATATGTTACGTCAACGAACCCAAGAATTAATATATAAGGCACATCGTCATTCAATAAGCGATCAAATACTAGGAGAATTCAAAAGTTATAACGAAAGAACAAAATCCATTAAAAAAGAAATGATACAATATCTAAAGTTTATGCGTCAATATTCCAAAGAAAATAGCTTAGAAGAAGATGAACAATTAAATAATCTAATAGCAGATATAACAATCATTCTAAAAACATTTGGTGGACCTAGAGCGGCACTATACTCACTAGCTAGAGGAACATCACAAGGACGACAAACTTCCAATATTACAAGTTATGTAGATCCATATGATGTTGTGTTTCGTAGAAAAAGAACAATATCATCATCGTCAAATGTATCAAATGTATCAAATGAATTAAGACAGAAAAGCTTTGGTCTACAGCGTCAGTATGCAGTACTAAATATTCAATCAAATGACGATGAACAAGAACCCAATCCTAACCCTAACAGCGACGACGAATCCGATGACGAATATCATGACCTTGATTTATTAGGAGACTTATCTGATAATATAGTACCTTTGAGACCTACTCTATCTAGGACTAATACAACACCTAGACAAATCCAACTAATGCGTGAGTGTAGTCAAGGAACTCGGCAAGATGACCTAAATGAATTAGATGAACAAACAACATCAAAACTAGTACCAGACGTATTTGAAGCAAATATTTCTAATAATAGATTTCCATTCCCACCAATCCCACCCACAAATACAACTACAAATTCAAATGATATAGAAGAAGGACTCAGTCAAAGCATTTAATTATTCATTTAAAAAAATATGAATAATCAAAATAAAAAACAAAATAAAAAACAAAATAAAAAACAAAATAAAAAACAAAATAACTAGAATGTATTTTTAGTTCCATAATAAATTTTTTTATTACTATTCAACTTAGATACACCGGTTTTATGTTTCATAATATTACGATAATGACTACTTGTTGTAGATGTAGATGTAGATGTAGATGTTGAATTAAACTGTCTTGATGTTTGGGAAGGTTTAATTTTACAGTCTATATAAGAAAATCCTTTCATAAGTTCGTTACTTAACTGAGTTAATATAGGAAATTCTCCTTTATTTGAATCAATTATAGATGAAATATTTTCAGGATTTAATTTATCAGTTTTTTTCAAACCATGTGTAGAGTCACCTTCTGAGTTAATTCCCCATAAATGTTGCCATGGAGCACTAACTTCATTACCATTCCCGATATTCAAAGAAAATGGGCAAGAATAACTAGCAGGGTCAGATAAGGGTCCACAAGGATTACATTCACCTTTCAAAAATTTAAACCCATTCACTTGTTTTGGTATATTAGAATTACTAATATTTGTGATTGTTTTATTACCATATTTATTATAAACAATTTTTTGCATAGACATATTTCCAGTTGATTTATTTATACCGCAACGAACAACGTTATTTAGATTATCTGGTAAACCTTCTGTATGTCCTATAACAGAACCACTTGTTAAAAAGGTACCTTCTTTTGAATTCCAAGAGAGAAGTTCAAGAATAGCTCTTTGATTATAAATAGTTCTAGCATTTCTAGAAGATATTCCAGGTTCAGTGTTAATAATATTATTATGTGAAATAGCATCTTTATATAAACGAATAACATCAGAAGACCAAGGCCATTTACCAGTTTTTAACAAAATTTTTGCTTCAGAAGCAGTAGCTTGTTTTTGAACTATATCTAAATCAAAACGAATATTTGGGTTATATTTTTTTTGAAAATTAATAAAATCATATATAACACTTTGAGGCCATATTTTAGTCTTAGGAATGGGATAACCTTCAGGGATTAAACCCCATGGTTTTTTTTTGATAATTCCGGTTTTGGGTTTTTCATTTTTACCACGAGTGTTATTAGTATTATATATCTTGTTACCGTTATATTTTTTATCTGTTATATTGTTATTATGAAATTTTTTTTGATAATATGAATCGTAAGATGTAAACCCATCTTTTTGAACACAACTAATTTGAAATGCTTGATATATTATGAATGAAACAGCTGCGATTCCAATCCCCCATTTTATATCAATAAAACTAATGATAATAATTAAAACAATCATAAATAAGTTTCCTAAAACAGTTTTAAATAAATATTTGAAATAATCAGGTTTAACACTAACAAGAATAGCACTTAAAATAACGACTAGGAGAATGCCAACACTAGAACTACTAGTGGAACCTAAAAATCCACGATTATTATTAATATTAATAGCGCCACCGCTACTATTATCAAATTTACTTTTTGATGATATATTATAATTCATAAATCAAAATACTTTAATTATAATATATATATAAAATAATATGCAAACAAAACAACAACAATTACTTTCCAGTTGAACCAAATCCACCTTCACCACGTTCGGTTTCTAGACCTAGTTCCTCCTTACTATTTACAATATATACAAAAATAGGAATCATTCCAGGTGCAACGATTTGTAATAACTTATCAAATTGATTAACAACGTAATTATTATTGTTATTATTATTATTATTATTATTATTATTATTGTTATTGTTATTGTTATTGTTATTGTTATTGTAAAGGCAATCAAATTTACCGATCAAATGGCCACGATAACCACTATCAATTACACCAGTGCTATTTGCGAGACGTAGAGGGGTACTTGATAAACTAGATCTGGGATATAAATAGAATCCAGAGTTAAAAATTTTTCCATTCTCACAAACGACACGAGCAGAAGAACAAACAGAAAAATTTATTTTATTAACCATATTATAACTACAAACTGATTCGTTGGGTGTGAATAGGTCAAATCCAGCATCAGGAAAGTCACTATTATGCATTTTTGCGTTATGAAAAATAGCTGCACCGTTATACATATTTTTCAAATTATCATCGTTACAATCAATAAATAAAAAAAGCTCCATGATACGATCTGTATTATGGAAAGAATAATTAATATTATTATAATACATCGCGTTCGTTTATCTAATTCTATATTCTATATTGTTTTTAAATCCTACTCAATTATTATTAAGTGCAACCAAATCTGAAAATATATTAATAATATCTAAATAATAATCCAAAGATGCAGTAATAAAATCTCCATAATACTCTCTTTGTAATATATTATTAGTATCATAAATTATATAAAGAGAGAAAATCATAAGTCCTACTATAGATAAACCTTTGGTAGTAGCAGATGATTTTGCAGAAAATAAAAATACAATTTGTACTAAAATTAAGAATAACAGAGTAAAAAATAAGAAAGATGCAAATTGTAAACCTAATTTAATACCAAACATTAAAAGCACCGCACCAAATAAAAACATCAATCCAAAAATACTGATAGTTCCTAATATTGCTGTTTGTATGATACTGGGGTCTACTGTTTGTTTCATAAGTGATAACATAACACCCCAACAAACAGAAAAAATAG
>Ga0214921_10004149_pt1 | contig 21606 bp, 17 predicted proteins | sample LL1505_MetaG_FD_177992 | JGI IMG/M metagenome (GOLD analysis project Ga0214921, IMG submission 177992) | Freshwater microbial communities from Lake Lanier, Atlanta, Georgia, United States - LL-1505 | ecosystem: Environmental > Aquatic > Freshwater > Lake | place: USA: Georgia | collected... | reverse complement strand
TTCCAAAAAGGCCTCGTGCGCCGCGGCAAGCGGCTCGTGAACTGGGACACGTTCCTGCAGACGGCGGTCAGCGACGACGAGGTCTTTCACGAGCAGGTGAAGGGCCACTTCTGGCACATTCGCTACGTCGTGGTCGATCCCCAGCCCGGCGAGCCGGCGAGCGTGACCGTGGCGACGACGCGGCCCGAGACGCTCCTCGGCGACACGGCCGTGGCCGTCCATCCGGCCCCAGCTGTCGCACTCGAAGCGGCCGAGCGAGCACTCCGCGAGAAGCGGGCGCAGGCGAACCCGAAGGAACATCCGGAGATCGACAAGGCACTCGACGATCTGGCAGCTCGTCGCGCAGACCTTCTCCCCCTCCTCGAGACGCTCGCCGCGATGGCCCGCGCTGGCCGGAACGTGCGGCTGCCGCTGCTTGGCCGGGCGATCCCGCTCGTGGCCGACGAGTGGGCAAAGCCGGAGATGGGCTCGGGCTGCGTGAAGATCACCCCGGCCCACGATCCCAACGACTACGACGTGGGCCGCCGGCAGAGCCTGCCGATGGTCAACATTCTGAACCCCGACGGCACGCTGAACGCCGAGGCCGGCCCCTACGCGGGCCTCACGATCCACAAAGCCCGCACGAAGGTGGTGGCCGATCTCGACGCCGCGGGCCAGCTCGTGCAGGTGGAAGACCGGATCATCGAACTCGCGCATTCCGACCGCTCGAAGACGCCGATCGAGCCCTACCTCGCCGACCAGTGGTTCATCCGCATGGACGAGATCGCCCAGCCCGCCCTTGACGCGGTCACCGGCGGCGCCGTGCGGATCTTTCCGGAGCGGTATGCCAAGAGTTATCTCGACTGGCTGGGCGAGAAGCGCGATTGGCCGGTGAGCCGGCAGCTGTGGTGGGGCCACCGGATTCCGATCTGGCACGTCGAGGGCGTGACCGAGGCCGACCTCGCCAGGGCATTCGCCGGCCGCGACGGCGTGGCCTGGACCAGCGACGGCGGCTCCGGCTGGCACGTCTCCTCCCGTGATGAAACGCTCGGCCTCGAGGCGATCGCAGGCCAGCCGCTTGTCCGCGATCCAGACGTGCTCGACACGTGGTTCTCGTCGGCGCTCTGGCCGCACTCCACGCTCGGCTGGCCCGCCGCCACGCCCGAGCTCGCCTGCTTCTATCCCACGAGCACGCTCGTCACGAGCCGCGACATCATCACGCTGTGGGTCGCCCGGATGGTGATCATGGGAATCTTCGACACCGGAAAGATTCCGTTTCGCGACGTCGCGATCCACCCCAAGATTCTCGACCGCTACGGCGAGACGATGAGCAAGAGCAAGGGGAACGGCGTCGATCCGGTGGACGTGATCGAGGCCCTCGGGGCCGACGCGCTGCGATTCGGCATGGTGAGCATGGCCACCGAGACGCAGGACGTGCGGATGCCGGTCGAGTTTCAGTGCCCGCACTGCGAGGCCCGAATCGAGCAGACCGTGCAGAACAGGATGCTTCCTCGGATCGAGTGCCCGAAGTGCAAAGGAGCGTTTCGGACGCAGTGGGCGACGAAGCCGGACGACCTGGCCCTGCCGCGCGGGCCGGCCCTCTCCGAGCGGTTCGAGTCGGGCCGGAATTTCTCCAACAAGCTCTGGAACGCCACCCGCTTCGTGCTCATGAATCTCGAAGGCTTCGAGGCGGGGTCGCTCGGCGCGAGCCCCGCAGCACTCGAGGATCGCTGGCTGGCCAGCCGGCTGGCGAGCGTCACCCGCGATGCGACGAAGGCGATCGACGAGTATCGCTTCGCCGAGGCGGCCCGCATCCTCTACGCCTTCGCCTGGGACGAGTTTTGCAGCGCGTATCTCGAACTCTGCAAGGCTCGGCTCGCCGATCCCGCCACACGGCCGCAGGCCCAGGCGATGCTCCTCCTCGGCCTCGACACGATCCTCCGGCTCCTGCACCCGATCATGCCTTTCGTCACCGAAGAAATCTGGCAGCATCTGCACGAGATCGCCGGCGGCCGGCGGCTGCCGTGGGACCCGGCCGGCCTCTCCCCCACGATCATGGCTGCAGCCTGGCCCACACCACCGCCTGCGTGGATCGACGACCGCACGGAGCGGCAGTTTGGCACGTTCCTGGCCGTGGTCGGGGCGATCCGCGAGATCCGCTCGCGGCAAAACGTGCCGCCGCGCACGCAGGTGAAGGTGGCGATCCGGGCGGCGCAGGACACGAGCGACCTGCTCGCCCCGATGCACGCGTCCCTCGCCTCGATGGCGGTCGCGGAGATCACGGCCGCCGGCCCTGACGCGACCGGGGCGGCCGGGGCCGCGACGGCGACCGTCGCCGGCTGCGACGTGTTCGTCGATCTGGCCGACCTCATCGACGTGGGGGCCGAGATCATCCGGCTCACGAAGGAAAACGAAAAAACGGCCGGCTTCATCAAGGCCAAACAGGCCAAGCTCGCCGACGAGAAGTTTTCCGCCAAGGCACCGCCGCAGGTCGTGCAGAAGGAGCGGGAGCAGCTCGCCGAACTCGAGGCGAAGCTGGCGAAAGGCCTCGAGACGCTCGCCGCCCTGCGGCTACGCACGTAGGCCCCGTGAAACGACCGCTCGATTCAGGTACCATCTATCTGAGGGTGGACGCAGGCGGTCGCAGCCGTCGCACGCCCTCTCGTCGCACGCCGGAGCCGAAACATGAGCGTCCAGATGGAACTCTCGCGGATCATCATCAGCGAGATCAACGATCAGCAGGTTGTCTACCTCAAGGAGGTCGAGGGCGACCGCACGTTTCCGATCCTGATCGGCTTATTCGAGGCCACGAGCATCGATCGCCGGGTGAAGCACCACCAGTCGCCCCGGCCGCTCACACACGATCTGCTCGTGGCGAGCGTCGAGCTGCTCGGGGGTGAATTTCAGGACGTCGTCATCAGCGAGCTCAAGGAGCACACCTACTTCGCCACGATCCGCGTCTTGAGCGACGGCGAAATCGTGGAGATCGACGCCCGGCCGTCCGACGCGATTGCCGTGGCGGTAACCTGCGAGCCGAACCTGCCGATCTATGTGGCGGAAGAGGTGCTGGAAAACGTGTTGGGATAAGACGCCGCAGCGGGCGAGGAGGCGGCCATCCAGGGCGGGGCTGCCGAGTGACGCGGTCTGGCTGCCGGCAGATCGTGCTCGTGGGCTGGTCCCGGCTTGCAGAAGTGTCCCCGTGCGGTCTATCATCTCGCCGGTTTCCGCGAGGGGGAGGCGTGAAGGGCCGGTCACGAGGGCAAAGTGAATTGCCAGTGGCCAGTTTAACGCGGCTTGCCTAAGAAACTGGCGACTGCCGTTGCAATAGTGGAGCGGCAAATTTTTGTTTCAACATCACACGAAATAGGTGAAGCGATGATTGAAGGATTGCTTTTGTTGGGGTCGGCGATGCCCGACCTGTCGGTGTTCCAGTACAACGCTGTGGACAACATTTTTTCGATGACGGTCGCGACGATGGGAGCGGCCGCCTTGTTCCTGTTCATGGCTCGCGCGCATGTCGATCCGGAATACCGGCCCGCCCTGCTCGTTTCGGGCTTGGTGGTGTCGATCGCCTGCTATCACTATTTCATGATTCGCCACAGCTGGCACGACGCCTACACGCTGGCGGACGGTGGCTATAAGGGCAGCGGCGCCGCCTTCAATGACTTCTATCGGTATGCCGACTGGATCCTCACCGTGCCGCTGTTGATGGTCGAGCTCGTGGCCGTCCTCCGGCTGCCGGCTGCCAAGGCGACGAGCCTGCTGACACGGCTCGTGATCGCGGCGGCGTTGATGATTGCCCTCGGCTATCCGGGAGAGGTGATCTCGGATCCGGCGCGGTGGTCCGAGCGGGTCGTGTGGGGCGGCCTGTCGTCGATCCCCTTCTTCTACATCCTGTATGTGCTCTGGACGGAGCTGACGAACTCGCTCGACAGCCAACCGCCCGCGGCCCGCAGGCTCCTCGAGATCGCCCGGCTGGTGATCTTGGTCACGTGGGCCGTGTACCCGATCGCCTACGCGCTCGGTGGCACGCCCGAAGCCCTCGCGGCGAAGGCCGGCACCGCGAATGCGGCCAACGGCATCGTTGGTGCGAATGGCGTCGTCGGGCTGCAGATTGGATACGCGATCGCTGACATGACCGCCAAGGCTGGGTTTGGCGTGCTGATCTATCTGATCGCCCGGGCCAAGAGCACGAAGACGGCAGCGCACGAGGCGTATGCCACGGCCTGATCGGACCCTTCTTCTTGCGGCGGAATAGTGATGATATGCACGCGGCCTCGGTAATCTTGCTCTGCTGGGCAATGATCGGGGCCGCGTGCTTTTTTTCTGCGGCCGTGGCCAGTGTCATGGCCGGCGTTTTGGCGGTGCTCGTCGCGATGGTCGGGCTGCCGCACGGTGCGGCCGATCATCGCTTTGCCCGGCCGCGACTCGAGCCGGTGCTGGGGGTTGCATGGCTGCCGGTGTTTCTCGTGATGTATCTGGCGGTTGCGGTGGTGGTCGTGTGCGGCTGGTTCGTCGCGCCGGCTGCCACGATCGTGGCGTTTTTCCTGGCGTCGGCCTGGCACTTCGGCCAGGAGGAATCGCGGCTTCCGATCGGCCCGCGAATCCTGCGGCCGGCATTTCGATTCGCCCGCGGAGGGCTCGTGATCTGGACGCCGCTGGTGTTTCAAGGTCGCGAGGTCGGCGAGATCCTCGGCCTGGTCGCGCCGGGGGGCTCTGGCCCCGCCATCCAGCACGCCACCAGCTTGCTGACGGCCTGTTCATGGATCATGCTGCCGATCGCGGCTGTCGCCTGGGTGCTCCAGGGTCTGGTGGCCGCCAGAAGGAGCGGGCGGGTGCGGCAGCTCTTGTGGATCGACAACGCACTCGTCGCGTCGCTGGTGGTGCTCTTCGCCGTGGCGAGTCCGCTGGTGAGCTTCCCGGTCTATTTCTGCGCCTGGCATTCGGCCCGGGGTCTCAAACGACTCCGCCGCGAACTTGGCGAGAGCTGGCCGCAGTTGGCCACGAGCCTCGCGCCCTTGACCGTGGGTGCGATCGCCCTCGTCGGGCTGGCAGCGGCGCTCGTGCTCAACGGGTCGGGCTGGAACGAAACGCTCATCCAAGCGACCTTCATCGGTTTGAGCGCCGTGGCCGTCCCGCACCTCGTCTTGCATGGCATCGCCCCGCTTCTCGATGCGGCCCTGCGGCGGCGAACGACGCAGCCGCTTCACGTCGGGAGCCCCGCATGACCGTTTCCCCGATCACTGCGGCCCCGGATTTCGACTATTGCATCGTGGGGGGTGGCCTCCAGGGCTGCCTCCTGGCCCATGCGCTGGCCTGCCACCGGCCGGAGGCGACCGTCCTGCTTGTGGAACGGGCCGCTGAGCTGTGCGGCAACCACACGTGGTCGTTTCACGAAACGGACGTCGCCGAGGGGGCGCGAGGCTGGTTCGATCCGCTGGTCTCCTGTCGCTGGCCCGGCTATCGCGTCAGCTTTCCCGGGCTGTCGCGGCGGGTCAATCTCCCCTACGCGACGATCACCTCCGACCGCCTTCGCGAGGCGACGCTGTCGCTAGCAGGCGGAGTGAAAGGGACGGCTCGCCCCGGCCGACTCGTCATTCGCACCGGCGAGACGTGCGAGATCCTTTCGCCTACCTCCGTGAGGCTCGGCGGAACCGCCGACATATCCTGCCGGGACGTGCTTGACTGTCGTGGGCGGACGGCTCGGAAGGCGTCGCCGGGCGGAGCTGGCTACCAGACCTTCATCGGTCATGAGTATGAAACCACAGGGCGTTGGCCGGCAGCGGAACCGACGGTCATGGACGTTCGGGCAGACCAGGCCGCCGGCTTCGAGTTTCTCTACGAGCTGCCGCTGGGTCCCGACCGAGTGCTGCTCGAATACACGCGCTTCCATGAGGAGCCGGCCTGTGACGAATCGCGGGCCGTCGAGCTGATCGCGACGCGGCTGGCCGAGGCCGGCGCACCATCCGCAAAACTGATCCGAACCGAGCAGGGTTGTCTCCCGATGCCCTATGCAGCGGCAGCCAGTCGCGCGGAGTCGTCGCTGGCCGGCGGCTATGCCGGCGGCTGGTACCACGCCGCCACGGGATACTCGATGCCGCTGGCGGTTCGCTTCGCGGAGCTCGTCGCCCGGGCCCGCCCGAACCAGGCTGCCGCGGCGATCGCCGGGGCCGCCGCGGAGGACCGGCTGCGGCGGGGCTTCGCCCGCTTTCTCAACCGGCTGCTCTTTTGCCTGGTCAGGCCCGCAGACCGCTGGAAGATCTTTCAGCGGTTCTACCGCGTGCTGCCTGAAGAGCGCATTGCCCGATTTTACGCTCATCGCTTCACGTTCACCGATGCAGCTCGGATCGTGATCGGCTGGCCGCCCTCCGGCCTGGCCCCGATTCGATTTGCCCGGTCGTTCGTCTCACTCCCTGGTCCGGTGGCGACATGACTGCACATCCTCTCGGCTTCGCCGGCGCGACGCACCAGACCGCCCGCACCCGGCACGGCTGGTCCAAAGCTCTCCAACTCACCCCCGATCTCTACCCCGGCGTGGGCGGCAAGCGGCTGCGGGCGACCCTGCTCGAGCGGGCCTATGCATTCGCCGGCGGCCGCTCGGCGGCTCCCGCGCTGATCGTCGATGCGGTCGAGATGCTGCACGCCGGCTCGCTCGTGATCGACGACTTCGAAGACGACTCGCTCACCCGCCGCGGCCAGCCGGCACTGCACCAGGTGATCGGGCCGGCCCGGGCCGTCAACGCCGGCAACTGGATGTACTTCCGGGCGCTCGAGCTGGCGGCGGCCGCCCTGGACGATCCCGCCCGGTCGGCGGCGCTCGTGGGCAGGTGCATCACGGTGGCCCGGCAGTGTCATGAGGGTCAGGCGCTCGACCTGGCCACCCGGATCGATGAAGTCACGCCGCGGCAGGCCCAGGTGACGGCGCTGGCGATCTCGCGGTGGAAGACGGGCCGCCTCGCATCCCTGGCAGCCTGGTGCGGGGCCCACGCCGCCGGGGGAGATCCGCAGACGCTGCAAGCCGTGGCCGCCTTCGGCTGCCGAGTGGGCATCTGCCTGCAGATGAAAAACGACCTCGACGAGCTGTGCGAGTTGCTCGACGGGTCGGATCGGTGCGACGACCTTCGCAACCGCCGCGTCACCTGGCCCTGGGCCTGGGCCGCCAGCGAGCTGTCGGCCGGGCAGTTCGCAGCCTGGCAGCGTCGCCTCCGACGGTCTGTCGAGCAGCCGGCCGCGTTTCACCCGCTCGCCAAGGATCTGTTCGAGGCGACCCACCGCCGGGCGGCGACGGCGATCAACGCCCGGCTCGACCGGGCGATCGAAAGGCTCGCCGGCGCGACGGGCGGCGGCCGCGAAGCCGGCCCGCTGGCCGCGGTCTGCGACGCCCTCCGGATCGCCAACGAGCCCACGAAGGCGGAGGCTCTGCCGTGAGCCTGGCGACCGTCGCAGGGCCGCGTCTGCCGCGGTCAGGCACAGGCTTGCACAAGCGGGCGGCGGTGATCGGCAGCGGCTTCGGAGGCCTCGCCGCGGCCATCCGCCTGCAGTCGATGGGCTTCGAGACGGTCTGCTACGAGGCCCACGATCAGCCCGGTGGACGGGCCGCCGTCTACGAGGATGGCGGCTATATCTTCGATGCCGGGCCGACCGTGATCACCGCCCCGCACTGTCTGGAAGAGCTGTTCGCGCTCTCCGGCCGGCGGCTGGCCGACTATGTCCGCTTGTTGCCGGTGACTCCGCTCTACCGGCTCCAGTGGAGCGACGGCGTGGCCTTCGATTACGTCGCCGACGAGGCGGGGCTGATCGAGCAGGTCCGGCGGGTGAGCCCCGCGGACGTGGACGGCTACCGCAGGTTCGCCGATTATTCGCGGCAGGTGTTCCAGAAGGGATACGAAGAGCTCGGCGCCGTCCCCTTTCTCCACTTCACCGACATGCTCCGGGCCGCCCCGCACCTGGCCCGCCTGCGAGCCGATCGGAGCGTCTACGCGACCGTTTCACGATTCGTCAAGGACGAACACCTCCGGCAGGCGTTCAGCTTTCACCCCCTGCTCGTGGGCGGGAATCCGCTGGAGACGAGCTCCATCTACACGCTGATTCACTGGATCGAGCGGAAGTGGGGTGTGTTCTTTCCGGAGGGTGGCACCGGGGCGCTCGTCCGCGGCCTGGTGCGGCTCTTCCAGGATCTCGGCGGCACGCTCCGCCTCGAGGCTCCGGTCGACCGCGTCACGCTCGAGACTTCCGGCGGTGCGACCAGGCACGTCGTCCAGGCCGCCGGCGGGCCGCCGGAGAAATTCGATGTGGTCGTTTCCAACGCCGACGTCCACCACACCTATTCGCGGCTCTATCGCGGGGTCGCCGCAGCCGGCCGCAGGCAGCGGCGGCTCGAGCGCATGGCCTGGTCGATGTCGCTGTTCGTGCTCTATTTCGGCACCAACCGGCGGTATCCGAACTTGGCCCACCACACGATCCTGTTCGGGCCGCGGTTCCAAGGCCTGTTGCGCGACGTCTTTCACGGCCATCGCCTGCCCGAAGACTTCAGCCTCTACCTCCACGCCCCCACGATCACAGACCCGGGCATGGCCCCGCCGGGAGGGGAGTCGTTCTACGTGCTCAGCCCCGTGCCTCACCTGGGCCACGCGGCGATCGACTGGGACGCGGTGGCGACGGGCTACGGCGACGCGATTCTCGCGTCACTCGAGCCGCACCTGCCGGGGTTGCGAGATGCAGTCGTGATCCGTCGGCACTGCACGCCGGCCGACTTCGCCAGCCGGTTCAACGCCCATCACGGATCCGCCTTCTCGGTCGCCCCGACGCTCACGCAGAGCGCCTACTTCCGTCCTCACAACCGCGACCCCGACATCCCCGGGCTGTACCTCGTCGGAGCGGGCACCCACCCAGGGGCCGGCGTGCCCGGCGTCGTCAACTCCGCCAAGGCCACCTGCGACACGATCGCGGCTGACTTCCATGTTGTCGGCAGTTAGCGGCCCGGCCGCGGGGGAGTCGATCCGGCGGCACAGCCGCTCGTTCTCGTTTGCCAGCCGGCTCTTGCCGGCAGCCAAGCGGGCCGACGTCGAGCGTCTCTACGCCTGGTGTCGATGGTGCGACGACGGCGTCGACACCGCCGCCGCGCCGCAGGAGGCGTTGGAGTTCGTCGACCAGGCCGCCGAGGACGTGCGCCGAATCACCGCCGGCACGAGCCCGGTCGCCCCCGAGAGCCTCTGGCTGGCGGAACTCGTCGGCCGGCACGCCCTGCCGATCGAGGCGGCGTCGGCCCTGCTCGAGGGCATGCGGTCAGACCTCACGCCGGCGGCCGGCTTCCATGAGGCCGACCTCTGGCGATATTGCTTCCGCGTCGCCGGGGCCGTCGGCGTGCTCATGTGTCCGATCCTCGGCCTCGAGGATCGCCGCCATCTCCCCCATGCCGCAGCGCTCGGCATGGGCATGCAGCTCACGAACATCGCCCGCGACGTCGCGGAAGACTGGCGGCGGAGTCGCTGCTACCTGCCGATCGAGTGGACCGATGGCCTGCGGCCAGACAGCGGGCCGCCCGACCCAGCGCGGGTGCGGCGGGGCGTGCGGACGATCCTCGAAGTCGCCGACGGCTATTACACTGCCGGGGAGGCGGGGATCGCGGCGCTCGATGCCGATTCCCGCTTGGCTGTCCGAGCGGCGGCGCGCATCTATCATGCGATCGGAACCAGGATCAGGAGGCGCGGCTACGAGGTGCTCGACGAGCGGGCCCGGGTCTCGACGATCGCAAAGTTTGGGCTCTTCGCCGGCGCGATGCTCATGCCTGCCAGCGGCCGGCCGAGGCAGCTCGATGACTCGGCCCGGAGAGCCCTCACCACCGCGGAACGATCACTTGAACAACATGGAGTCTTGTCATGAAGTGGGAAGCCTGGAGCGTCGTGTTCACCGGTCTGTCGCTGACGAGCGTGACGGCGGTCGTCCTGTTTCTCCTTGTCGCCATCAATCCGAAGGACGCCGCCTATGGCTCGATGCCGCTGGTTTACGCGGGCGGTTTGGTGATCGTGGCATTGGCCTTCAATCGGGCCTCGGCCTGGGCCGCCCGCCAGGCTCCGCCACAGCCCTGAGAACCCGGCAGGCCCTCGGCGATTTCGGCCGACCGAGCCAGTACAAAAGCACTCCTTGAAGAAACCCCGTCAGGGGGCTAATTTTTTGGTTTTACCCTGCGACAGAGGACGGTCGTGCAGAGTATCTGTGATCTGGAGGATCTGCCGTCGGCACGGGCCAGTGGTCATCGCACGGCCTCCTACCCGACCGCGGAAAAGCGGTATCCGACGAAGCGGGAAGTGCTCGCGGTCATTCCCGACGAGTGCTTCGATCGCAGCCTGATCAAGTCATCGCTGTCGTTGTTTCTGTCCTTGGCGATGACGATCGGCAGCGGAGCCCTCGCGTACACCCTGATTCCACTCACCTGGTCATGGCTGCCCGCGTGGATCGCCTACGCCGTCGTCGCCGGTACCGTTGGCACAGGGTGCTGGGTCGTCGCGCACGAGTGTGGTCATCGGGCGTTTACGAAGCACAACTGGCTGCAGGATTTGATCGGCTACTGCCTGCACAGCGCCTTGCTGGTGCCGTATTTTTCCTGGCAACGCAGCCATGCGTTGCATCATGCCCGCACCAATCATCTCGACCTCGGTGAAACGCATGTGCCAATGCGCGACACGTCGGCCAGCGGCAAAGCTTGCCAGTGGTGGCAGGCGACCATCGGGGATGAGGCGTTTGCCATTGTTCAGATCGTCCTCCGCTTCACGTGCGGATGGCCCCTGTACCTGTTGACCGGTGCCACGGGTGGCCCGGCTCGGGGGGCGACCAATCACTTCTGGCCCGCCTGGCCATTCTCCGCGGCACTCTTTCCAGGCGAGTGGCGCCGCAAGGTGTGGCTGTCGGACATCGGCGTTCTGGGCATGCTCGGCCTGCTCGGCTGGTGGACGTATTCCGTGGGTTTTCTCCCGGTCCTCGCCGTCTACGGCGGCCCCTACTTGGTCGTGAACTTCTGGCTGGTCTTGTACACGTGGCTCCAGCACACGGACGTCGATGTTCCGCACTTTGACGACCAGGAGTGGACGTGGGTCAAAGGTGCGTTCATGACGGTTGATCGCCCGTACGGCGCCGTGCTCGATTTTCTGCATCATCACATCGGCAGCACGCACGTCGCGCATCACATGGATGCTCAGATCCCCCACTACCACGCCGTCAAGGCAACGCGTGCGTTGCGAACACACTTTCCCGATCTCTATCGCCATGATCCGACTCCGGTCCACAAAGCACTCTGGAGAGTGGCGATGCGGTGCCACGTCGTGTCGAAGGGCGACGAAGGGTGGAAGTTCCCCGGGCAACGCCACTGACCCTGCCCCGCACACCTCGCTCTGATAGCGGTGCCCGCGTACGGGGGGCGGGTCACCCTGGCGGCCAGCGCAGCTGGCGGCCGCCGAGCAGATGGACGTGGAGATGGTCCACCGACTGGCCGCCGTCGCGGCCGCAGTTGACCACGAGCCGGTAGCCGTCTCCGAGGCCGAGCTTCGCCGCGAGCTGCGTGGCGACCATGATGAGGTGGCCGACGAGGGCCTCATCGGCGGGTTCGAGATCAGCGAGCGACGGGATCGGCTTCCTCGGGATCACGAGCACGTGCGTCGGGGCCTGCGGGGCGACGTCGTGAAAAGCAAGGCAGCGGTCGTCTTCGTGCTCGATCCGGGCAGGGATCTTGCGGTCGATGATCTTCGAAAAGATGGTTTCGGCCATGGTGATGGGTTCTCCCAGGTCAGAGTCCAAACGCCTTCCGCAGCACACGCAGCGACTTCTCGCCGTGCTCCGCGGCCACGACCACGTTGAGCCTCACCTCGCTCGTGCTCACGAGGTCGATGTTGATCCCCTCGTCGGCAAGCGGCTTGAAGAGGCGGTCGGCCACACCCGCGTGGCTGCGGATGCCCACGCCCGTGATCGAGAGCTTGGCCACGTGCGGCACGTCGGCCACCTTCGCGCCCCGGGCCGCTGCGATCTTCTTCGCCACGTCGCTCGCCTTGTCGCGATCGCCGGCGGGCACGGTAAACGAGATCTCGGCCCGGCCGTCCCGCGGATGGCTCTGCACGATCATGTCGACGTTGAGACCGGCCCGGCCCACCTCCTCGAACACAGCCGCCGCCACACCCGGCGTGTCAGGTAGATCGGTAAATGTGACGAGGGCCTGCGACGAGTCGAGCTGGCAGTCTTCGATCGCGAGATCCTCCATGCCCTCGAGCCGCTGCACCACTTCGAGCGGGCTCGACTTCACGAGGTGCGTCCCGGCGACGTCGGCCTCGCCGTCCACCGTCTCGGCCTCGAGGCCGAAGGCCCGATGGACCGCCTGCACGGCCGCCTGGGCGTCGGCCTTATCGACGAGCGCTGAGATCTTGATCTCGCTCGTGGTGATCATGCGGACGTTGATGCCCGCTGCGGAGAGTGCCGAAAACATCCGGCCTGCGACGCCTTCCTCACGCTCCATCCCCACGCCCACGACGCTCACCTTCGCGAGCGCCGCGTCGTGCGAGACACCTGTCGCCCCGAGCTCCTTGGCAACCGCCGACGACAGGTCGAGAGCCTCGGCAAGGTCATCGGCTGGCACGGTAAACGAGATGTCGGCCCGGCCTCCCTGGCCGACGTTTTGCACGATCATGTCGACGGCGATGCCGCTCGCGGCCAGCCGCGAGAACAGGGCATGGCTCGACCCCGGCTGGTCGGGCACGTTCTCAAGGGTGATCCGGGCCTCTTCCTTGGCGAGGGCCACGCCGCTCGCCGGTCGGGGCGTCGACTCCTCGGCCGAGAGGATCACCGTGCCGGGAACGTTCTTGAAGCTCGAACGCACGAGCACCTTCACGCCGAACTTCTTGGCGAACTCGATCGACCGCGAGTGCATGACGCCGGCCCCGAGGCTCGCGAGCTCCAGCATCTCGTCGTAGCTGATCGAGCCGAGGCGACGGGCCTCTGGGAGCATCCGCGGGTCGGTGGTGTAGACGCCGTCCACGTCGGTGTAGATCTCGCACAGATCGGCGTTGAGAACGGCCGCGAGCGCCACGGCCGTCGTGTCAGACCCGCCGCGGCCGAGCGTCGTGATGTTGCCGTTCTGGTCGATCCCCTGGAAGCCGGCGGCGATCACGATCGCCCCGTCGGCGAGCAGCTTCTTCACGTGGTCGGTGGAGATCGACTTGATCCGGGCCCTCGTGTGGGTCGAATCAGTGCGGATGCCGATCTGGGCCCCGGTGAGGCTCACGGCCTTGTAGCCGAGCGACTGGATGGCCATCGCAAAGAGCGCCACGCTCACCTGCTCGCCCGTGGAGAGCAGCATGTCCATCTCGCGGGCGCTCGGCCGATCGGTGATCGCCTTGGCAAGATCGACGAGGATATCGGTCTGGTGGCCCATCGCGCTCACGACGACGACCACCTGCTTGCCTTCCTGATGCCGCGCGATGGCCTTTCTCGCCGCCGCCACGATCTTCTGTGGGTCGGCCACGCTCGTCCCGCCGAACTTTTGCACCACCAACGCCATCAGACCGTCCCGTCCTTTCCAAGAAACGTGCCCATCAGTTTCCAGCCCGGCTCCAGCACCCGGCCGCTCGCCGCCGCTGCCACTTCGTCGTAGGTTTTTTGCGTTCCGGCGGCGATGTCGCTGCCGGCGATCACGAATGGCACCCGGCCGCGGGAGTGCGTCTTCGTGGCGATGAACGTGGGGTGATCGGGGCAGACGAGGATCCGGTGGGGCCCGAGCGATTCGAGGTGCTTCGCGATCGGGCCGACGATCTTGGCGTCGATCTCCTCGATCGCCTTCACCTTCTCCGCGGCGTTGCCCTGGTGGCTGGCTTCGTCGGGCGCTTCGATGTGCACGCACACGAGGTCGGTGTGCGCGAGTTCGTCGATCGCCGCCCGGCCCTTCGCCGCGTAATCGGTGTCGAGATAGCCCGTTGCCCCGGGCACCTCGCGCCGCTTCCAGCCGGCCAGGGCCGCCAGGCCGCGGAGCAGGTCGACCGCCGTGATCATCGTGCCGCTCGTGCCGTACTTCTCCTGGAACGGCTCGAACGCCGGAGCCTTCCCCACGCCCCACAGCCAGACATGCGTGGCCGGTCGCATGCCAGCGGCGATCCGCGCCCTGTTGACGGGATGGTCGGCGAGCCACGTGGCGCTCCGCCCCATGATGTCGGCGAGCAGCCGGCTGCCGAAGCCGCGCGGAAATGCGTCGGCGATGGGCTTGTCCATGAGGTCGTGTGGCGGCGTGGCCCGCAGGTCACCCGAGAGCGGCGCCGGCGCATCGTCGCGGCCGCGATGAATGAGGAGGTTGCGATAGCTCACGCCGGGCTTGAATTCCCAGCCGGCAAGGTCGGTGAACTCAGCGGTGAGGCCGCGCTGGCAGGCAGCGAGCAAGTCCGTCGCCTCCTCGGACGAGATGTGGCCGGCTGTGAAGTCTTCCATCACCGGGCCGGCGTCGCCGGGCGAGATCGTGACGAGATTGCACCGCACGGCCCAGTCGTGAGGCCCGAGCGCGATGCCCTGGGCGGCTGCCTCGAGCGGCGCCCGGCCGGTGAAATACGCGAGCGGGTCGTAGCCCATCAGGCTCATGCAGGCCACCTCGGAACCGGGCGGCAGGCTCGGGGGCACGTGGTTCGTGAGCCCGACCTGGCCGCGTGCGGCGAGGGCGTCGAGCGCCGGAGTCCGCGCAGCTTGAAACGGCGTCTTGCCGCCGAGCGCGTCTTGGGGGGCGTCGGCTGCGCCGTCGGGGATCACGATCACGTATTTCATGGCTGCTTCTCGCGTTGGTTCACTCGTCGAGGACGCTCAGGCAGACGCTCCGCCCGCTCACGACGTCGGCGGCGTCGATGTGGTCGATCGCCTTGCTGATCGCGTTCGAGCCGCAGGGGTGCGTCATGATCACGAGCGGCACCGTCGCGTCGCCCGCCTGGCTCGCGTCGTGCTGGAGCACGGAGGCGATCGAGATCCCGTGTTCACCGAGGATGCCCGTGATCCGGGCGAGCACGCCCGGGCGGTCCTTGACGCGGATCCGCAGGAAATGCCGCTCCTGCATGTCCACGCCTGAGATCCGCGCTGCGGGCGAATCAGCCGTCAGCACGCCTGTCGTCTTAAACGTAATCGCCGCCCGGCCGACGACCGTATCGATGATGTCGGCCACCACGGCCGAGGCCGTCGGCATCTGGCCGGCGCCGAGGCCATGGAAGAACATCCGTCCCACCGCGTCGCCGACGATGCTCACCGCGTTGTAGGCACCACGGGTTTCTGCGAGCGGCGTGCCCTGCTTCACGAGGGCGGGCGCCACGCGCATCGCCAGCCTGCCATCGCTGCGGCTGGCCACCGCCACGAGCCGGATGCGGTAGCCCAGTTCGGCAGCATACTGCAACAGACCGAGGTCGATCCCCTCGATGCCCATGCGCGGAATCTCGCCCCAGGGGACCCACACGCCAAACGCGAGGTGGGCGAGGATCGCGAGCTTCTGCGTGGCATCGGTGCCGTCGACGTCCATCGCTGGATCCGCCTCCGCAAAGCCCTTCTCCTGCGCGAGCTTGAGGACGTCGGCGTAGTCAGCGCCATCTTCCTCCATCCGCGTGAGGATGAAGTTGCTCGTGCCGTTCAAAATGCCGCGGATGCTCTCGATGCGGTTGGCCGCCAGGCATTCGCCGATCGCCGCCACGATCGGGATCCCGCCCGCCACGGCCGCCTCGAAAGCGATCGACCGCCCCTTGCGCCGGGCGAGTTCAAAAAGCTCGGGACCGTGCTCAGCGAGCAGAGCCTTGTTCGCCGTGACGACGTCTTTTCCGTGCTCGAGCAGGTCGATCATGATCGTCCGCGCGGGTTCGAGGCCGCCCACGAGCAGGGCCGCCACCGAGATCGACGGATCCCGCGAGATGTCGTGGTAGTCGCCCGAGAGATTGCCGCCTGGCACGTCCACGCTCCGCGCCTTGGCGACGTCTTTGACGACGGCCTTGGCGACGACGATCGGCCGGCCAGCATGCCGCTCGATGTGGTCGGCCGACTCCACGAGCAGGCGCACCACGCCCGACCCGACGGTTCCCATGCCGACGACACCGACCCGCACTGGTTCAATCATTCGCGACTCCTCCCGGCTGGCCTGGGCGCCAGGCACCTGCCGTCAGCCCCGATCGTAATGAGGCCGCTCTTCGCCCGAAAGCACGGGCGGCAATCACCGCCGCGTAACGCGTGAGGGTCGTACGGATCGTGCCGGCCCGTCCACCCAGCCTCCGCAGTTTGACTGCGATTCACCGATCTTTCCGCCGCTGAACTGGAACCGCGGCCTCAGCCCTGCACTTTGCATGTCGTCGTGGCCGAAACATGAAGATGCGGCAGTCTGGGAGAGCCATCAAGGAGTGGGCCGTGCGGGGAGCAGCCTCCTGGCTTGCGGTCTGGTGCCTCGCGCTCTGCCCGGCGCTCGGCAGCGAGTTCGAGGAACTCAACACCGACCGCGACGCCTTCACCCCCGCGACGACCACCGCCAAACTCGGCACGACGATCATCGAAGCGTCGTACGTGTGGATCGACAATCGAGGGACGCCCGCGACGAACAGCTTCCCCGAATTGCTCGTCCGGCTCGGCACGCGGGAGCGGTTCGAATGGCGGCTCGGCGTCAACTACGAGCAGGGGTCCGGGGGCAGCGTCGTGTCGGCCGTGGAGGTGGGCGAGGCCCCGCTCGGCGAAGCAGGCGGCGAAGAGGTGACCATTCTTTACGGAGCGAAGGTTCGGGTCACCGACCAGGATGGCTGGATCCCGCGGAGCGCGGCCATCATCGAGGGCTTCACGCCCGTCGCCGGCGCCGTGTGGGGCACCGAGCCCGTGGCCACCTACGCCTTCGGCTGGGAGTTTTCGAACACGTGGCGGTTCGACACCGCGATCCGCTACGCCTGGGCCGACAGCGAGGAGGGACGGTTCGACCGCTGGATGCCGTCGGCGGTGCTCCGCATACCGGTGACGGAGCGGTGGGAGGTGCATGCCGAGTGGTTCGGGTCGTGGACGCAGGGCCTCCCCGACGACTCCGTGCGGCCGTTCGTCGGCCCCGGCACGCACTTCATGATCACCCCGCGATTCGAACTCGGCGCCCGCATGGGCTGGGGCCTCACCAACGACGCCGCCGGCTACTTCTTCGACACGGGCGTCGGGATGCGGTTTTAACTGGTTCGTGATACGTTTTGCTCCCACGGCCGCGGTGGCCGCCACGACCGGGGAGCTTTCCGATGCTGAGCCATGCGACTGTTGGGCTTTCAAACGTGCTTCGTTTCGGAATGGCAGCGTGCGCGCTGGTGCTCGCCCTGAGCCCTCTCCGGCTGGCGGCGGCTGCGGAGCCGCAAGTGGTGCCGCTCTGGCCGAACGGTGCCCCGCTCGCCACGGGCACGGCCGCGGCCGATCAGCCCTTCCTCGAGGTCTATCCGGCCGCAGACGATGCTGCCGGCGGGCCCGCCTTCGTGATCTGCCCGGGAGGCGGCTACGGCGCCCTCGCAGCCGACCACGAGGGCACCCAGATCGCCCGCTGGGCCAACGGGATCGGAGCGACGGCCTTCGTCCTGCACTACCGGCTCGGCAGCAAGGGCTACCACTACCCCGTGCAGCTCATCGACGTGCAGCGGGCGCTGCGTTTTGTCCGGGCCAACGCCGCGCGATACAACGTCGACCCCCAGCGAATCGGCATCATCGGCTTCTCTGCGGGTGGGCACTTGGCCTCGATGGCCGCCACGCTCTTCGACGAGCGGCCCGCAGGGACGACCGACGACGAGGTCGACGCCGTGAGCGCGCGGCCCGATGTCGTAGTGCTCGGCTATCCCGTGATCTCCCTGACCGCAGCCCACGCGCATCGCGGCTCGCGCAAGAACCTGCTGGGGCCCGCCGCGGACGACGACGACGCAGCCCGCCGCCTCGACACCGACACGCGCGTGACGGCCGCCACGCCGCCCACGTTTCTCTTTCAGACCGACGAGGATGCAGGCGTGCCGGCCGAGAACGCGGTCAGCTTCTACCTCGCCTGCCGGCGCGAGCGCGTGCCCGCCGAGCTGCACGTCTTCGAGCGCGGGCCTCACGGCGTGGGCTTCGCCCTCGGCGATCCGGTGCTCTCGACCTGGCCCGATCGCCTCGCCGCCTGGCTCCGCGACCGCGGGTTTCTGGCCGTCGCCGCCAGAGTGCCCGTGAAGGGAAAGGTCACGATCGACGGCCAGCCTGTCAGCTGGGGCATGATCTCGTTCACGCCAGAGAGTCCGCGCGCGCCGGTCGCCACGGCGCGCATCCGCAATGGCGATTTTAAACTCGACGAAAAGTTCGGGCCGGTCGCGGCACCGGTGCGGGTGACCGTGACCTACTCCGCCGCCGACACGCCGGGCGTGCCCGGCACGAACGGCGTCGTCACCACGACGAAGCCCCGCCCCGACGCCGAGCCCTGGCGGCTCGACTTCTCGGGCCCCGCCGCTCCCGAGCCGCTGACGATCGACATCGTGCGCTGACGCCGCGCAGTCAAGCACGCCATAACGGCTTCGGAACCGCCATTGACGGGGATATCCTTCCTTGACATCAGCACATCATGCTGCCTATGCTTTGATGCATGAGAACCACTCTTTCGCTCGATGACGATGTCGCCGCTCGCATCGAGCAGTTACGGCATGCTCTCGATAAGCCGCTCAAAGAACTCGTCAACGAGGCGTTGCGGCGGGGACTCGCCGGCATGGATGAGCCCCGCGCGCCTGCTCGCTATTGCTCGCGACCGGTCGATTTGGGGCGCTGTCGCCTGCCGAACGTGGATGATGTCGCCTCCGCGCTTGCGGCTGCCGAGGGCGAGGGTTATCGATGAGGCTCGTCGATGCGAATATCCTCATCTACGCGTTCTCGACATCGTTCTCACAGCATGAGCGGGCGCGGGCCTGGCTTGATGAGCGACTGAGCGAGCCCGTTCCTCTTGGGCTGCCATGGCCGAGCCTCTTGGCTTTCGTGCGGCTCACCAGCAATCAGCGGATCTTCGAACGGCCGGTGAGCGTCGCCACGGCGTGGCGGCAAGTACACGAGTGGCTGGGCTGTGAGGCGGTCTGGGTGCCGAGCCCCACGCCTCGCCACGGGGCAATCTTGGGGAGCCTGCTCAGTGCAACGGGGCTTCGCGCGGAGCATGTGCCCGATGCCCACTTGGCGGCGCTGGCGTTGGAGCACGGCTTGGCGGTGGTCTCCGCCGATGCAGACTTCAGTCGCTTTCCGAACGTCCGTCTCGAAAATCCTTTGGCCTGACAGCACCCGCCCGAGCCGCTCACAACGACCTCGCCCGCTGAGGCTGCGCCGTCAAGGCGGCGACGAAACGAATCCCCCGGGGCGTGCCAGCGGCTGCGGATCGGGAATCAGCCGCCGGGTCCACGCATAGAACGCCCAGCACGCCAGCAGGAACGCCCAGGGCAGCATGCTGACGACGATCCGAAAGCACGCATCGCCGTCCGCCACCCGCCCGATCGCGGCCGTCGCAGCGGCGAACACGACGCAGCCGGCGCCGTAGCCCACGTTCACCGCGAGCCCGCGGAAGCTGAGCACCGTCGCCCGCCGACCGGAATCGACGAGCTGGTTGAGGTAGTGGCTCTGGAGAAACGTGACCATCCGCATCGCGGTGGAGAGCAGGATCACGAACCCGACGCCGACGACGGGCACGAACGCCGCCGTGCCGGCGAGCCCCACGAGCGTGACCGCCGCCAGGATCAGGCCGTTGCGGCCGACGCTCGCACCGAGCGCCAGCCGCCGCAGCGGCCCCGCGACCGCCAGCCCGAGCAGCGCCGCAGCCGCGCTCACGAGGCCGAAGGCCGGGGCCGGGATGCCGATCTGCTCGTAGAGCTCGCTCGACACCACGAGCACCTGCCGGATCGGCATGTCGATCAGGACTCCCGCCGCGATCACCAGGAGCACGAGCGGCCGGGCGGCGATCCAGCGACCGGTGGCTGCGGTCTGGCGAAACGTCGCGAGCGGGTCGGCATGGCCCGGGGAGGCCCGGGGCGGCTCACGCATCGCCACGGCCGCCGCGAGGGCCGCGAGGGCAGAGCCGAGCGTGAGCCAGATCGGCAGGCGAAACGTCGCCGCCCGGCTCAGGCCCCCGGTGAGGCCGACGCCTCGTGCCAGCGCGTCGAGCGGCCCGGGGTCGTAGACGAGGCTGCCCGTGACCATGCACACGATGGTGACCACGCCGCCCACCTGCATCAGCCGCTCGAGCACCTTTGGCCAGTCGGCGGTGCGCCCGGCGGCGGCGAGCGAGTCGAAGGCCAGCGCCTCGTCGGCCCCGGAGATGAAGGCCTCGGCGGCGCCGCTCAGGATGCGGTTGGCCACGAGCGCCGGCAGCACCCAGGCCGACGGCACGGGCACGAGCACGAGGAGCAGCATCTCGAACACCATCAAGGCCGCCCCGGCGACCACGAGCCGTCGCCGGCCGATGAGATCTGCGAGCGCCCCCGACGGCACCTCGAGCAGCACGATCGCCGCCGCCCAGACCGCGTTGAGCAACGCAAACGCCTCGACCGTGATCCCGAAGTCGAGAAACATCACCATGAACACGGGGTAATAGAACCGCGCGTTGAACAGGATGCGGAAGGCCACGAACAGCCGCACGTTGCGCTCGGCTGCGGCGAACGGGAGTGCTGGTGAGTCGGGAAGGGGCATGCGTGCTCGGGGGGGCCCGGCAATCGTCGTGCGCTTCGTGCGTGAGGCGTCGCCAGATCTGCGCAGCGGTTATAACGTGATCGCCGCCGCGGTGCCCGCGGCCCCCCGAACACCCTCGGAGTCTCCGCCTTGGAAACCACCGCCCGCGACTTCTTGATCCGCCTCCTGGAAACGCCGAGCCCCTCGGGCTACGAGCAGCCGATCCAAAGAATTGTGCGCGACTATCTCGGCTCCGTCGCCGACACGACTCACACCGACGCCCACGGCAACGTGATCGGGGTGAAGCACGCGGGCGCTCCCACGCGCATGCTGCTGGCGGGCCACTGCGACCAGATCGGCCTGATCGTGCAATACATCGACGCCGACGGCTACATCTCCGTGCAGCCGATCGGCGGCTGGGATCCGATGCAGCTCGTCGGCTCGCGGGTCGTGATCTGGACGGCATCGGGCCCCGTACCGGGCGTGATCGCCCGCAAGCCGATCCACCTGCTCACCGACGAAGAGCGGAAGGTCGTGCCCAAGATGAAGGACCTGTGGATCGACATCGGCGCACCCGACAAGGCCGACGCCGAGAGCGTGGTCCGCGTGGGCGACTGCGTGACGTTCGAGCTGAAGTTTCAGCCGCTGCGCAACAACCGCGCCTGCTCCGTGGCCATGGACGACAAGATCGGCCTGTGGGTCGTGCTCGAGGCGTTTCGCCGGGCGGCTCAGGCCGGCCCCCTGCCCTGTGCGCTCTACGTGGCCTCGACCGTGCAGGAGGAGATCGGCCTGCGGGGCGCGCAGACGAGTTCGTACGCAGTCGATCCGACCGTGGCGATCGCAGTGGACGTCACGCACGCCACCGACTGCCCCACGATCGACAAGAAGTCGGAGGGCGACATCGGCCTCGGCAAGGGCCCGGTCGTGTACCGCGGCCCGAACATGAACCCGCACGTGGTCGATCGGCTCCTCGCCGCC
>Ga0214921_10004148_pt1 | contig 21618 bp, 20 predicted proteins | sample LL1505_MetaG_FD_177992 | JGI IMG/M metagenome (GOLD analysis project Ga0214921, IMG submission 177992) | Freshwater microbial communities from Lake Lanier, Atlanta, Georgia, United States - LL-1505 | ecosystem: Environmental > Aquatic > Freshwater > Lake | place: USA: Georgia | collected... | reverse complement strand
GAACTCGTGCAACGATTGATTCGAAGGCTTATCTGGATGCTTTTGCTGCAGCGCCGCAATTAAAGATTGAGTCAATCGCCTGCCCACTCTTTGTTGAATTTGTGGAGCGTGGGGAAACTTCAGGGGATGCCATTACAAAAGTCGCACGTGAGTATCTTCAGCCGATGATTGATACAGATATCGACACATTGGTTCTGGGTTGTACTCACTACCCGCTACTGACAGGCGTTATCTCGTATGTCATGGGAAATGGCGTCTCACTTGTATCTAGTGCAGAAGAGACAGCAAAAGATCTTTATCGAGTACTTGTTGAAAATAACTTGCTTCGAGCGCCATCGGCTGAACCCTCAAGCCATACATTCTTAGCTACCGGCGATGCGAAAGCTTTTGAGCTATTAGCACGTAGATTCCTAGGACCTGAAGTTGGAACTGTCCAGCACCAAGATTTATCCAAATAATTCACAGCAGTATAAAAAGGGGAATGTAATGGCACGCAATGACGGACGCACAGTAGATCAACTTCGCGATATTAAAATTACTCGAGGTTGGTTAGATCATGCCGAAGGTTCAGTCTTAGTTGAATTCGGTAAGACTCGCGTTCTCTGTGTTGCATCATTTACACCAGGTGTTCCACGTTGGCTCAAGGATTCTGGTACAGGCTGGGTTACATCTGAATATGCAATGTTGCCACGCGCAACTCACACTCGTTCAGATCGTGAAAGTGTTAAAGGAAAACTTGGGGGACGTACACAAGAAATTTCACGCTTAGTCGGTCGTTCACTTCGTGGAATCGTTGATATGAACGAACTCGGCGAAAATACAATCGTCATCGACTGTGATGTTTTGCAAGCTGATGGTGGAACACGAACCGCGGCAATCACCGGTGCATATGTTGCACTAGCCGATGCAATTTCGTGGGCGCAAAAAGAAGGACATGTGAAGGCCAATGCAAAACCACTTGCTGATTCAGTTGCAGCGGTAAGCGTTGGAATCATTGGTGGGGTACCTATGCTCGATCTCTGTTACGAAGAAGATGTGCGGGCAGAGACAGATATGAACGTAGTCTGCTCAGGCGATGGTCGCTTCATTGAAGTTCAAGGAACAGCTGAAGGCGCACCATTTGATCGCGCACTTCTCGATTCTTTGCTTAATCTTGCAGTTGCAGGGTGCGCAGAACTGACACAACTCCAGAAGCAAGCGCTCTCAAAATAGATGTCTCATAAACTCTTACTAGCAACTCGCAATAAAGGAAAAATTGAAGAGTTTAGAAGAATTCTTGAAGTCGAGGCGCCCGGAGAAATCGAACTGGTCGGCTTAAGCCAATACCCAGATTTACATGACGTTGTTGAAGATGGCAAAACGTTTCACGAGAATGCTTTAAAAAAAGCACGAGAGATGTGCGAAGGTTCTGGAATTCCAGCAATTGCCGATGACAGTGGTTTGTGTGTTGATTTTCTCGATGGTGCGCCAGGAATTTTTTCCGCACGTTGGGCAGGTTCGCATGGCGACGACATCGCCAATACTGCGAAAGTTCTTGAGCAGATGAAAGATGTACCGGATGAAAAACGTGGAGCTCACTTCACCTGTGTGGCTGCTCTGTATTTACCTGATGGGCGAAGCCATGTGGAAGAGGCAGAATTTCAGGGTTCGTTATTGCGAGCTCCTGTGGGTGAGCACGGATTTGGCTATGACCCCATCTTCTGTCCCCAGGGATATTCAATTTCCAGCGCAGAAATGAGCGCTCATGAGAAGGATGCAATTAGCCACCGCGGAAAATCACTCCGTGCAATAGCACCACATGTGATCACTTTGCTCAAAAGCCTAGGTTAAACTTTGACCTATATTCCGGCGAGATTAGCCAAAGCGTTCAATAACTCAAGGAGATCCAAGTGGCAGTAAAGAAGAAGACCGCAGCCAAGAAGACTGTTAAGAAGTCTGCAGCCAAGAAGACCGTTAAGAAATCTCCTGCTAAGAAGAGTGCAGCGAAGAAGACGGCAAAGAAGTCAGTAGTTAAGAAGACTGCAGCGAAAAAAGTTGTCAAGAAGAGTGCGGCGAAGAAAGTCGTCAAGAAGAGTGCAAAGAAGGCTGTTAAGAAGTCAACCGCTAAAAAGTCTTCTGCCTCCAAAGTTGTTATTCCTCCAGTTCCACGCACAGGTGGTTCACGTGTAAATGTTTCAACGACTCCGGCACCTAATGTGCCACGAGTTGCAGCAGCTGCAAAGCCAGCAAGTGCACCAAAGGCGGCATCAAGCAAGGGTTCATCTTCAAAGGTTCTCTTTGTGGTGCTCGTTGGAATTCTCCTTGTTGGTGTAATCGTGATCGGGAATTCAAAGAAAGAATCAGATGACGCACCTGCGCCAGTCCCTGCTGTAACAGAATCAGCAGAACCTGCACCAAGTGAGTCACCAGCAGAGACACCAACAGAAACTCCAGCAGCAACTGATGCTGCTGCGCCAACTACTGGTGAAGCACCATCACGTTTTATCGGAAATTGGAAAGATAGCTCTAAGGCTGTCATGGTTATTACTTGGAAAGCACCAGCTGGAGATGTTAAGGGCTACAAAGTAGAGACTCGCGCAAACCAGGGTGAATGGAAAGCTGTCTCAGAAGTTTCAGCAACAACATTTGCTGCAGAATTTGCAAAAGGTTCAGCTGATGGATCAACTTCATTCCGAGTATCTGCAGTCTATGCAGATGGTTCACTTGGAGTCGCTAAGGCATTCGGATTTGCAGGTCAATTCGAATAATCTTTATTGATAAATACCCCGTCTATTACTAGGCGGGGTTTTTATTTTCCCTAAATTAAATGTTGCGAGATTGCTGCGACATAAGCGGCGACACCAGCTGGAACTAGATGCACCCCGTCAGGTGCGAAATATTCTGGGTGGCCGGCAGAAATTGCGCTCCAATCAACGAGCGAGACGCGCGGATATTGAGTTGAAATCTCAGCAATCACTGCATTATTTGCATCACGATAAGGTCGCGGTACCGCGGTATTTACCACGATTATTTTTGGCTGATCTTTAACTACCTCAAAGATTGCCTTCACCACATCAGATGTCAAAGCATTGTTATTTCCTAAATCGAAAACAACTGCCGAGTTCTGCACTTGAGACTTATCGTGAAGCATTACATCCAAAAGCTCGGGGGCTTGCCTTCCGATACGGGCATTAATAAGTGAAATTGGGTGAAGTTCACCGAGAGCGGCACGAATTCCAAGGATGACTGAATCACCAGTAACCCAGAGACCGTCAGGCGCAGCCTCATTTGGAATAGGGGCAGGAGCCGTTAAAGCCCTCTTTACCGCAGCACTTTCTTCATTGCCAATTGCAATGGCTCGCACACTCACAATTGATGCAAGAACAAGTACTACTGCAAAGAGTGCAGAGAAGATTCGAGTCTGTTGTGCGCGCTCTCTCCTGGTTCTGTATTTAAGACCTTTAATCCAAAAAGTAATTGCACCGCGACGTATAGGAAGTTCAACGTATCTCAAAGAGATATCAGCCAAGGCTAAAACAATCAAGATGCGAAGTGTGTAGAGAGCCCACATTTTTCCAGCGAGATCAACACTCGGCCTGGTGACTTGAAAGATAATCCAATGCCATAGATAAATTGCATAGGAGCGTTCACCGATCCAAATAAGTACGGGATGTTCTAGAATCTTTGCAAAACGTGAAGATGGATGGACCACAGACATAATAATTGCGGCGCCAAAAATTCCTGCCAGAGGAAATGCAATTTTATAGAGCGCAGGTTTTGTCTCATCAATCAGTAGAAATGCGGCAAGTATTCCAACGAAACCAAAAAGCCCCACCCCATCAATAAAGTCTTGAGCTTTTTTAGTGAGGCTAGTCGTGAAATTTTGAGGAATCCAACTCACGGCAAGAGCAGCTCCCAGGAAGAGCCCGATGCTATGTGTGTCAGTTCCAAAATAGACGTGGCTTACTTTAGAAGCACTTGATGAATCTAAAGAAAGAGAGACAACCAAAAGTGCAACACCAGATGCGGCGGCAATAGTGAGGGCAGCAAAAGGGATTCTATTTTTACCAAGTCGCTTCAAAATAAAATAAAGAATAAGAGGCCACAATAAATAGAACTGAGCTTCAACAGCTAAAGACCAAGTGTGTTGCAGAAGTGGTGGCCTTCCAATGCTTTCAAAGTAATCCTGGTGATGACCGACAAGCCACCAATTCATAGTCCCTGTCATTGCAAATGGCATATCAGTCACAAGACGCTTAATTGTGTCTGGAGCCCAAATGCCGATGGCAATAGTTGTTGTAATCAGAGTAAAGAAGAGAGCTGGTAAGAGCCTACGTGCACGTGCAATATAGAAGCCTTTGAGATCTAGGCCGCCACTTTGTGCGATGGAATCAAGCAGCAAACGGGTGATGACATACCCTGAAATAACAAAGAAGAGATCTACTCCAAGAAAACCACCAGGAATCCATGTGAAACCTAAGTGATAGAACATCACCGCAATGACAGCAAGTGCACGCAGCCCATCGATAGCAGGGATGTACTGGATACTGCGTTTGGCAGCCATGAAAATTACTTACGCTTTGTAGAAGATTTCTTAGCTGTGCGCTTTGCTGGAGAGCTAGCAGAACGACGTGGTGCATCAAGTGCCGGACGAGTGCGCTTGCTCTCGACTCGAATTGGAGCAGATTTCTTCACACTTCCGTCTTCGTTGAGTGCGTCGTTCACAATCTGCTGCATGCGATTGAGTCGAGCAAATGCACCATCAAGTTTTTCACGTGATTGCGCGATTGCAGTTTCCGCCGCGACCAACGCTTGGGTTTGGGAACGATAGAGACGCTCAGATTCAGAGATGATATCGGCAAGCCATGCACGGTACTCAACGACATTTTCTGAAGCTTCTGAGATTAAACGCTCTGCTTCTCGGCGCGCTGCAGCAGCCAGCGCCGCTGCTTCACGTCGCTTTCCATCAACAATCGCATCTGCTTCACGAACCTTGGCATCTGCAATTGCTGACGCTTCACGGCTTGCATTGCGAATGAGCTCTGCAGCTTCAAGCTCTGCAGTAGAAATATATTTGCGTCCGCGAGTTTCAGCGCCCGCCAAAATGCTACGCGCTTTATTGTCTGCGCCTTCCAAAACATCTTTTGCATTGCGAGTGGATTCCGAGATAAGACGTTCTGCCGTGCCAAGAGCTTTTGCTTCGCGAGCTTGAGCGGATTTGATCATCGACATTGCAGTCTCGGTTGCAAGAATTTCAAACTCTTCGCGTGAAAGCCCTGTTATATCTCTGCGGGATTTCAGGTCAGAAAGTTGAGATTCGAGCTCGCGAATACGATCAACAGGGTTAGCTACTGGTGCGCGGTCAGCTTCTTCACGGAAACCTACCCAGTTGCGGAAATTCTTCTCTGCCATCTTAAAACTCTCATTCACCTGCTCGAAGGGGAGACTGCTCGTCGGATTTCTTAATCCGAGAGCCCAAGATTAGAGCATTTATCTACTTTCGGTAAATGGCGAAGGAGACCGCTAAATACTGGGATATCCATGCTGCAAGCACAAAGATATGGAAGAGCTCATGGAATCCGAAGTACTTCGCATAGCGGCCAGGTAATTTAAGCGCATAGAAAATTGCACCAATGGAGTAGAGCAGGCCGCCGATGAGAATTGGAAGTAACACCCAAAGACCACCCTCTCGGTAGAGCTGTGGTGTGTAAATTACCGCGACCCAACCAAGGATCAAATAATTTGCAACATAGAGCCAACGAGGTGCACCCACCCAGAAAACTCGAATGGCAACTCCAAAGAGTGCACCAATCCAAATCACCGAAAGCAGAATATTTCTATCGTAGTTATTTAACAGCGCGACTGCAAATGGAGTGTATGAACCGGCAATAAGTAGATTGATATTTGCATGATCCCAGCGGCGCCAGATTTTCTTTTTAGCGGGTACCCATGGGACGCGATGATAGATCGCTGAAACGCTAAAGAGCATGATTGCTGTAATTGAATACAGGGCAACTGCAAATTTGAAAGACTCTCGGCTTAAAATAAAGAGAACCAGTGATGCAAGGATGACAACCGGCGTAGCACCTAGATGAAACCATCCACGAAGTTTTGGGGGAGCGATGACCGGTTCTGTTGTCATGGTTAACAGCCTACGCGTTCTCAAGCTCACGTACTGACCTCACCAGAAGCGAGGAAAGTGCTGCAATGAGGGTGATAATTCCGGTAATCCAGAGCAAAGTGTGAACTCCAAAGTGCATTGCTAATGGACCTGCAATGACAATTCCAAGGGGTGCGATGCCATAGGAGCCAAGGGCATCATATGAATTTACTCGCGAGTAAGACTCTTCTGGAATATGACTTTGCAAAGAAGTTGCCCATGTGACCATAAAAACTTCCACACTCACTCCAGAGAGAATTGCTGTTAAGACTGAGAAAAATAGCGGCAACTCTAGCGCCAACGAGAAATCCCAAAGAACAGAGAGCGCAATAAGAATCATTGATAGAAGTAACGGCTTTCGAATTTTCACCTTAAGAATCCAAATACCACCGAGCAACATACCTATCGAAAGTCCCGCCAAGTTATAGGACCATTCTTTTGGACCAGTTTTAAGATCACTAAAATTAAGCGGGCCAAGTACAGAGAGCATTGATTCGAACGCCATATTAATAATCGCAAAAGCGAAAACCATTGTGATAACCCACGAGCGAGAAATAAACTCTTTCCATCCAACGATAAGATCGTGCAGAATTCCGGGACTCTTCTCTTTGATTTTTCCAATGAGTGGAAGATTCCAGACGATTACACCAGCGATAAAGAAGCTCATGGCATCAACAAGTAACCCCCAACCAGCGCCAAAGGTTGCCACCAAAATTCCTCCACTGAGAGTTCCAATGATGTATCCGAAATTCGTCATCAACCCAATTACTGCATTTCCTTCTGTTAATTTTTCTTTAGGCAAAATTTCAGGCAAAACGCCAGACATTGCTGGCCACCAAATTGCATTGAGAATTCCAAAGAGTGCACCCATAAGTGCAAGTAACCAGACGCTAGAAAATCCGACAATTAGCGAGATTGCACTGGTAGCTGCAAGGAAACTTCCTAACATGTCACTGCCCCCGACCAAACGATTGCGGCGGAAGCGATCTGCAAGAACTCCGCCGAAAAGCATGAAGGCAAGAAGTGGAACAAAACGGGCGGCCATGACGATAGATAAATCTTTACCAGTTGAACCTGGAAGGCTGAGTACACCGTAAGCGAGGGCGATAGGAGATACGCCATTGCCAACATTCGAGATGAAACGAGAAATTGCGAGGCTTGTGAACCCCTTGGAGCCGCTTAACTCCTGCAGTTGCTCTCGCATCCGATAAGGGTACCCACAGGGGTTAAATCTCATTTTTCGAGAAAAATTGGGCGCTGATCCTCAAAAAGTTGGGAGAAATATCCTCTAGAGCCGTGCAAAAGGTTTGCAACTACACCATAATTTCTATGTCGTGCATCGCTGAGGCTCCTCGAGGTCCTCAAGGATCGCAGACCTTGCGGATCGAATGATCTGCAATGAAAAGCACTCATGGAGGCTTACTACATGTCAGTAACACTCGACCAAAACCAATGGAACCTTGTTTATAACATTTTTTCATTTGGTCTAATCTCAATGCTCGCATGCACTGTCTATACCCTCGTATCGCAGTCACGCGTTCTTCCTAAGTACCGCAATGCACTAGTTATGTCATCAATGGTTACATTCATTGCTGGCTACCACTACTTCCGTATCTTCAACTCATTCAGTGAGGCTTCAGAAGGAATGGCTGTAAACGTCTCAGGAGATCAGGGCGCATTTAACGAGGCTTATCGTTATGTTGACTGGCTTCTTACAGTGCCACTTCTACTTGTAGAAGTAATTGCAGTATTGGCACTTGCTAAGGAAGTTTCAAAGTCACTTATCATGCGTCTTGTTCCAGCATCTGCTGCAATGATCGCACTTGGATATCCTGGTGAAATTTCATCAGATAAGAACACAGCAATCCTTTACGGTGTTCTATCAACAATCCCATTCCTTTACATCCTTTACGTTCTATTCGTAGAACTAGGAAAGTCATTGGAGCGTCAGCCAGCTGGCGTAGCAGAGACAATTGGACGTTTGCGTCTTCTTCTCATTGCAACATGGGGTGTTTACCCAATTTCATACATCCTCGGAATGAACGGCGATCCAACAGCGTCATCATTCGTAGGTGTACAGGTTGGATACACAATCGCAGATATTCTTGCGAAGTGCGTATTCGGTCTAACAATCTTGAAGATCGCTCGTATGAAGTCACATGCTGAAGGCATGCCAGCTGATCACTAATTAAGTTAATTAATTAGGGAAGGGCGCCGGGAAACCGGCGCCCTTCTGCTTTACTATCGCTCTATGAATATGCAACGCATTAATAATTTTCGTATGGGTGGCTATCTTCTACTGGCAGTTGGTCTTATCAATCTTCGATATCAGACAGGGAAATCATCAGTACTGGCACACAGCCTGCTCTTGATTATTCCCGGTGCGCTTCTTCTTGCAGCAACATTTACAAGTTTTGGAAAAGATTTTCTCAACAAAAAAGCCGCCACAGCGATTGTCATCACTGTAGGCGGCCTTCTTGTTATTTATAGTTTTATTAATTAACCCTTTGCTGCTTTAAATCCTGCTTCAAGGTCAGCCTTGATGTCATTGATATTTTCAAGACCGAGACTGAGGCGAACAAGCCCTGGTGTCACACCTGCAGCTAGCTGCTCTTCTGGTGATAGCTGAGAGTGCGTTGTTGTCGCAGGGTGAATAACTAGCGAGCGAACATCTCCGATATTTGCAACGTGGCTGAAGAGCTCGAGAGATTCAACGAACTTCTTTCCAGCCTCGATGCCACCCTTGAGTTCGAATGAAAGAACTGCACCAGATCCCTTAGGCGCATACTTCTTTGCAAGGCCATGCCAAGGAGACGATGCAAGTCCGGCAAAGTTCACTTTCTCAACATCAGGATGTGCTTCGAGGAATGTTGAAACAGCTTTGGCATTTTCAATATGACGTTCCATGCGAAGTGAGAGTGTCTCAAGACCTTGAGCAAGTAACCACGCATTAAATGGTGAAACAGCGGCTCCGATATCACGGAGCAATTGCAAGCGAATCTTGAAGATATAGGAAAGATTTGCACCAAATGCTGAACCAACGCCAAGTGCTTGTGAGAAAACAAGGCCGTGGTAACTAGGGTCTGGCTTATTAAAGCCAGGGAAGCGATCTTGGTGCTGTGCATAGTCAAACTTTCCAGCATCGACGATTGCTCCGACAACAGCATTTCCATGACCTGAAAGGAACTTAGTTGCTGAGTGAACAACAATGTCAGCACCGAAATCAATTGGCTTGATTAGGTAGGGAGTTGCAACTGTGTTATCGACAATCAGTGGAACGCCCACTGAGTGGGCGATATCTGCAATCGCCTTAATATCAAGAATTTCATTCTTTGGGTTAGCAATAGTTTCACCAAAGAAAGCTTTTGTATTTGGCTTTACAGCCTTCTTCCATGACTCTGGATCATTTGGATCATCAACGAAAGTTACTTCGATGCCGAACTTTGGAAGCGTGTAGTGGAATAAGTTATATGTTCCACCGTAAAGGCTTGGACTAGAAACAATGTGATCGCCAGCCTCGGCAACGTTCAAAACTGAATATGTTGTTGCGGCTGATCCTGATGCCAGCAATAGTGCAGCGACTCCACCCTCAAGTGCTGCAAGACGCTGTTCAACGGCATCTTGAGTTGGGTTCATGATGCGTGTGTAAATATTTCCAAGTTCTGCAAGACCAAAAAGGTTTGCAGCATGTGTTGTATCGCGGAACTCGTACGCAGTTGTCTGATACAACGGAAGTGCACGTGCACCTGTTGTTGGATCAGCAGTTTGACCTGCATGAATCTGCAGAGTCTCAAATGACCAATTGTTAGACATGTTTTATCTCCATCGCAGTAGATGTCAGTTACCTGACCTGTTCGTCACCCGGAGCACCCCACCGCGGTGGAGGGTTGCCGCCTACTAAGCCGGGGCTAATACGTAGAACTCGTGAACGTTGCAAATATTAACTGAAGAGAAAAAGAATTAGAAATCGCCGAGATTTCCCACCTGCGAATCACTTGCAGCCGGCTATCTACTCTGACTTCTACTTCCTGAAGGAAAGGTCCGCCTTCTTCATCGCCGAGGTAAGGATTCGAATCGCGTTTGGTCCCATCCCGTGAAGTTCTTTAATTGCATCGAGTGAGACTTTACGGAGATCACTTAATTTGTAATAGCCATCATCGATAAGAGCTCTCCGCACTGGAGCTGCAAGGCCCAGTTCTCGCCATACGCCATCTACATCAGAGTATGCATCAAGATCTACTTCATTAATTGTGGAGGCGCTCTTCGCTCGCTCTGTCTTACGAGCGGCTGCGGCACGCATAGCTTCACCCCGAAGCTTCTTAATTTTCGCTGGAGATTGCTTTGCCATTTCTATACCTTCTGGATCTATACCTTCTGGTGCGGGAGGCGGGACTTGAACCCGCACGCCGAAGCACAAGTTCCTAAGACTTGCGTGTCTGCCATTTCACCACTCCCGCGTATCCCAAAGATTTCTCGTTGCGATATGAGAGAAGATTAAGGGTAACTGCCCCCTGACTCCAAATAACGACAAGGCTAAGCGTGCAACCGGTAACCTTTCACAATGTCCGCACCAGGCAAAATCTCGCCAGTAGAAAAGGGCGCTTCACTCGCCGATCAGTTAGCAGCTGATATCCAGGTAGCAGTTGCTGCCGCAATTTCGCGCGGTGAAATACAAGGTGAAATTCCCACCTCCATCACATTGGAGCGACCAAAGAATCGCGACCATGGCGATTACGCAACATCTATCGCACTTCAATTAGCTAAAGCTGCAGGAAAGAATCCACGCGAGATTGCAACTATTTTGCAAGGTGCTATTTCAGCAATTGCTGGCGTTACCAAAGTAGAAATAGCTGGCCCCGGCTTTATTAACATAACACTCGATCGCGCCAGCCAAGCGGAACTTGTTCGCACCATTCTTACTAATAAGAAGGAGTACGGCCGTGGTACAGGTCTTGCGGGTGTAAAAATCAATCTCGAATTTATTAGCGCGAACCCGACAGGACCGTTGCATCTTGGTCACACACGATGGGCCGCAGTTGGTGATGCGCTAGGTCGCGTACTGAGCGCCGCTGGTGCACAGGTAACGCGAGAGTTTTATATCAATGACCGCGGCCGCCAGATGGATCTCTTCGGACAATCTGTTCAAGCAGCAGCACTCGGCACACCAATTCCCGAAGATGGTTACCAAGGAAATTACATCGCTGATTTAGCGAAAGAGGTACTTGCTGCCAACCCTGCAATATCTACATCTGAGGAATTTAGAGAAGCTGCCTATAAAGTGCAGCTCAGTCAGCAACGAGGAGTCTTAGATACTTTTAATACACATTTTGATGTCTGGTTCTCTGAACGCTCACTCCATGAATCTGGTGCTGTTGAGCACGGCGTTGATAAGTTGCGCTCGCAAGGCCATGTCTTTGAACAAGATGGAGCGGTCTGGCTTCGCACAACAGATTTTGGTGACGATAAGGATCGCGTGATCATCAAAGAAAATGGCGATCTCACATACTTTGCATCTGATACTGCTTATTACATCAATAAGCGTGAACGCGGCTTTGATATTTGTATCTATATGTTGGGCGCAGATCACCATGGATATATCCACCGCCTGAAAGCAACTGCAGCCTGTGCTGGAGATGATGCAAATTACAACGTTGAAATCATGATTGGCCAACTGGTAAAAATCATGGAAGGTGGCGAAGAACTTAAACTTTCTAAACGTGCCGGCACCATTATTACTCTTGAAGAATTAGTAGAAAAAGTTGGCGTTGATGCTGCTCGGTACACGCTGATTCGCTACCCAGTTGATACACCGATGGTGATGGATGTCGATGTTCTAAAGCGCAATACAAATGAGAATCCTGTCTATTATGTTCAATATGCGCATGCTCGCATTGCGGCAGTCCTAAGAAATTGCGCAGAGCTTGGTATTGCAAGCGGTCTTGAATCTTTCGACCCATCCCAACTTTCACATGATCGTGAAAATGAATTACTAGGCGCCCTTGAGCAATACCCACGTGTGGTTGCAGGAGCAGCGCAATTCCGTGAACCACATCGAGTTGCTCGCTATTTGGAAGAACTTGCTGGGGTTTATCACGGCTTCTATGCAGATTGCCGAGTACTTCCACTAGGTGATGAGAAGATTGCTCCTATTCATTCTGCTCGCGCCGCCCTCTGCGCTGCGACTATGCAAGTTATCGGCAATGGCCTCGATCTCCTTGGCGTAAGCGCCCCAGAGAGGATGTAATAGATATGAGTAAGGATTTGTGGTCAAAGAATTCATCGCTGCAAGGTGGAACGCTTAACCTTGCTGGAATAACAGCTGCACAACTCGCGAAAGATTTTGGAACTCCCACATTCTTCCTTGATGAGGATGCCTATCGCTCTCGCGCTCTTGCTTGGCAGAGTGGACTTCAGTCGCACTTTGGAAGCAATGCCGGAACCGTCTACTACGCTGCAAAGTCATTTATCTGCACAGCGGTTGCGCAGTGGATTGCTGAAATCGGAATCGGTATTGATGTCTGCACAGGGGGAGAACTCGCTGTAGCACTCGCTGGGGGAATTGATCCATCCAAAATTGAAGTGCACGGAAATAATAAATCAGTTGCTGAGATAGATCGCGCAGTCTCTGTCGGTGTTAAAACAATCGTCATGGATTCACTCTTTGAGATAGAGCGGGTAGCCGATGCGGCTAAGAAGCATGGAATGCGCCAAAGCGTGATGCTCCGCCTTACTCCGGGTATTGAAGCACACACACATGAAAAGATTTCCACTGCGCACGAAGATGTGAAATTTGGTTTCTCTATTGCATCAGGTGCTGCCTGGGCTGCAGTCGAAGCAGTTGTTGCACGCCCCGAACTTGAACTACGCGGAGTCCATTGCCACATTGGTTCGCAGATATTTGGTGTAGAAGCACACGAGATTGCAACAGATCGCTTGCTAGCTTTTATGGCTAAGTATCGCGACGCATATGGCACAGAACTTGCCGAACTCGATCTTGGTGGGGGATTTGGAATTGCTTATATTGACGGAGAAAAAACCGTTGAACCTGAAGATGTACTGCCCGCAATTCACGCTGCTGTGACAACAGCCTGCGCAAAGTACAACTTGGCGATTCCTATGATTTCACTCGAACCCGGTCGCAACATTGTGGGACCAACAATGTTTACTTTGTATGAAGTAGGAACTGTGAAAGATGTTGCACTTGAAAGTGGAACTGTACGTAAATATATTTCTGTAGATGGCGGCATGAGCGATAATGCACGTACCGCTTTATACGATGCCGAATACACCGCGGTTATTGCGCAACGTGCTTCATCTGCGCCATTAGCACTTTCACGACTTGTTGGAAAACATTGCGAAACAGGAGACATCATTATTAGCGATATCCAACTTCCTTCAGATGTTATTCCAGGTGATCTGATTGCAACACCGGCCACGGGTGCATATGGACGAAGCATGGCCAGTAATTACAATCATGTGCCACGACCACCTGTTGTTGCAGTAAAAGATGGAAAAGCCCGCGTAATTGTGCGGCGAGAAAATGAGGCAGATCTGCTTGCACTTGATGTGAAAGAATAAGCTCATGAGCCCAGCAGATAAACCAGTTCGCGTCGGCATGCTCGGCTGCGGCGTCGTCGGCAGTCAGGTAGCTCGTCTTCTCCTTGAAGATACTGCTGAACTTTCAACTCGCGCCGGTGTTCGTATCGAACTCACTCGAATTGCTGTTCGCACATTGAAGCCATACCCAGGTTTAGATCCAGGGCTCTTTACTACTGATCCTTTCTCGATTGTTAATGATCCAGATATTGATTTGATTGTCGAAGTCATGGGCGGAATCGAACCTGCTCGTGAATTGGCAATGACTGCAATCAACAATCGCAAATCAATCGTCACAGCAAATAAGGCTCTCCTTGCAAGCCATGGTGCCGATTTATTCACAGCGGCTTACGCAAAAGGTGAGGATATTTATTACGAAGCAGCTGTTGCTGGTGCTATTCCAATTATTCGCCCACTGCGTGATTCACTCGCTGGTGATTTCGTCACTCGCCTCATGGGAATTGTTAATGGAACCACAAATTACATTCTCACAAAAATGCACGAAGATAACCGCGAATTCGCCGACGTCTTGAAAGAGGCGCAAGCACTTGGTTATGCCGAAGCTGATCCCACTGCAGATATTGAGGGTTTTGATGCTGCGGCAAAAGCCGCAATTCTCTCTGGTCTAGCATTTCACACACGTGTAACAGTTGAGGACGTTTACCGCGAAGGCATTTCAAAGATCACTTTAGAAGATGTTGCCATTGCTAAATCGATGGATCACGTCATCAAATTACTTGCCATTGCCGAATTGACACCTGCTGATGAAATTTCTGTGCGCGTTCACCCTGTAATGATTGATAAGAGCCACCCCCTTGCATCCGTGCGCGATGCCTTTAACGCAGTATTTATCGAAGCAGAATCTGCTGGACCTTTGATGTTCTACGGTCGCGGTGCTGGAGGACAACCAACTGCATCTGCAATCTTGGGAGATGTGGTTGCAGTTTCTCGCCACATTGCACTGAACTCAATTGGTCAGCGTGAGACAGATTATGCTGATCGCGATATTGCACCGATTGAAACAACAAAGACAAAGTTTCTCATTCGTCTAGAAGTTGAAGATAAGTCTGGTGTTTTGGCTGCAATTGCCAAGGTCTTTGCCGATCAAGGAGTATCTATCCAGACTGTCGACCAAAATGGTCGCAATGAAGATGCTGAACTCATCATCGTTACTCACCGCGCAACAGAAGGCGAACTTAAAGCAACTGTTGAGGCGCTGAAGAAGATGGCGATGGTCTCAAAGATTTCTAGCGTTATCCGAGTCGAAGGAGCAATTTCGTAATGGGAATCTTTAGTAAGAAGTCAGGTGCCCACCAATGGCGTGGTGTCATCGAGGAATATCGCCATCGCTTGCCGGTATCTGCAAAGACTCCTGTCATCACTCTCCGCGAGGGCGGCACACCACTTATCTATGCATGTGTGCTCTCTGAAATGCTTGGCAACAATGTCTGGGTAAAGTTTGAGGGAATTAACCCAACAGGTTCTTTTAAAGATCGTGGAATGACAATGGCAATTTCTAAAGCTGCAGAAGACGGAGCAAAGGCTGTTATCTGTGCTTCAACAGGAAATACATCAGCTGCCGCTGCTGCATACGCAGTCAAAGCTGGCATGGTGCCCGCAGTGCTCATCCCTGAAGGAAAGATTGCACTGGGCAAGCTGGCACAAGCAGTTGTTCACGGAGCAAAGCTTTTGCAGGTAGATGGAAACTTTGATGATTGCTTAGTTCTTGCACGTGATTTATCTGAGCACTATCCGGTTTCACTTGTGAACTCAGTTAATCCATATCGCATTGAAGGCCAAAAGACTGCCGCATTTGAAGTTGTAGATATGTTGGGTGATGCTCCAGATATTCACACTTTGCCTGTCGGTAACGCGGGAAATATCACTGCATATTGGAAAGGTTATACCGAATATCGCAGTGACAAGATGTCATCCAAACTTCCACAGATGTGGGGATTTCAAGCAGCAGGTGCTGCGCCACTTGTCACTGGTAATCCAGTTGCAAAGCCAGAAACAATTGCAACTGCGATTCGTATTGGTAACCCTGCTTCATGGGATCAAGCGATTGAAGCCCGCGATCAATCCGGTGGACTTATAGATTCGGTAACTGATGAAGAAATTCTTGCCGCCTATCACTTACTTGCGGCGCGCGAAGGAATCTTCTGTGAGCCATCTTCAGCTGCAGGCCTTGCTGGGCTCATTAAATATAAGAACGCTGGCAAGTTGCCGAAAGATAAGACGATTGTTATTACTTGCACAGGTAATGGTTTGAAAGATATTCCGTGGGCGCTCGAGGGTGCTTCAGATCCTGTTGTTGTTCCAGTGAATGCAGATGCAGCAGCTAAAGCTCTTGGTTTAGTGAAAAAGTAGAGATTGAATTAGGCCATGGCAAAACCAACTTTTAAAGCCAACCCAATTCAGGTTCAGGTACCCGCAACAGCTGCAAACCTGGGCCCTGGCTTTGATTCGTTCGGTTTAGCTTTTGGAATGCATGATCGCTATGTCGCACAAATTCTCGATGATGCCGGTCTTGATATCGATGTCACAGGTGAAGGCGCAGATGATGTTCCGCGCACTGATAAGAATCTACTTGTTAAGGCAATGAATAAAGGTTTTGATTATTTGGGTGGGAAACCTAAAGGGCTAGCTGTTCGAGCACTGAATGTGATTCCACATGGTCGCGGCTTAGGATCCTCGGCATCGGCAATTGTGGGGGGATTAGTTTTAGCACGAGCACTAGTGCTGACTGGTACAGATAAAATGAGCGATGAAGTACTCCTTAATCTTGCAACAGAGATGGAAGGCCATCCAGATAATGTGGCAGCAGCTCTTTATGGTGGCGCAACGGTTGCCTGGAAAGAAGATGTGAACGGCAAAAATCTTGCGCATTCCATACAAGTTCCCGTTGATTTACGTATTCGAGCGATGGCATTTATCCCATCGAGTGCGCTAGCGACATCAAAGGCTCGCAAGATGCTTCCCGAATCAATTCCTTTTGCCGATGCACAACGCAACAGCACTAACACTGCGGTGTTAATGCACGCACTTACTATTCGCCCAGATTTACTTTTCACAGCAACAGAAGATTTCTTGCATCAGTCATATCGCGAAGAAGCCATGCCTGCCTCTTTCGCTTTGATGACAAAGTTACGTGCGGCCGGTGTTGCAGCATTTATCTCAGGCGCAGGTCCAACAGTGATGGCCCTTCACACAGGTGATCAAGAAGAGGTTGCCCAGTTAAGTCGCGCTGGTGGAGCTAAATTTGAGGGTAAATCTCTGGAAATTGCTAGCCGTGGAGCCAGCCTGCTATAGTTTTGCCATCAGTTCATCCCGGTAACTTAGGGAAACATTAAGAATTGATAACTCCTAGAAATAAAAGCAAGAAAATAAATCCCTGGGTTTCACTGTACAAGTAAGCCCCAAACTGAAAAGAAATACATGACAACAACAGAACCAGTTCGCTCAAGCAGTCCCGAGCTCTCATCAATGACCCTTCCTAAGTTAAAGGAAGTTGCGTCACAACTCGGAATCGACGGCGCAGCAAAGCTTAAGAAGGACGATCTCGTCACAGCAATTGCAGATCTCCAAGCAGCAAACCGCGATGCAGCTAAGGCTGAACGCGAAGCACGTCGCGAAGCGCGCAATGCCAAGAAGGGCAATCGCGAGAATAAGAATTCCAATGATTCTGCAGATGACGAAGATGAAAGCGAAGATTCTCCAGAATCTTCAGATAACTCTAATTCCAACTCTGATCGTGGCAATAACAACGATCGTGATGATCGTGGTGGACGCAATCGTGGACGCGATCGCAATCGTGGACGCGATCGCAATCGTGACCGTGGAAGCCGCGAAGAACGTGAGCCAGTAATCGGTGAAGATGATGTTCTTGTCCCAGTTGGCGGTCTCGTCGACATTATGGATAACTACTCATTTATTCGCACCGGTGGATACCTGCCGGGTCCAAACGATGTCTATGTTTCACAAGGACAGGTACGCAAATACGGTCTTCGTAAAGGTGATGTAGTTACTGGTCAAGTTCGCCAAGCACGCGAAGGTGAAACTCGTCAGAAGTACAACCCGCTCATTACCCTCGAAACTATTAATGGAATGCCATTTGAAGAAGCGCGTGGACGCGTTGAATTCGGCAAGTTAGTTCCTCTCTATCCGCAAGAGCGACTTCGCCTTGAGACTGAGCCAAACATTCTTACAACTCGAGTTATCGATCTCATTGCACCAATTGGTAAAGGCCAGCGCGGACTTATCGTTTCGCCTCCAAAGGCCGGTAAGACGATGGTCTTGCAATCAATTGCCAACGCAATTACAACCAATAATCCAGAGTGTCACTTGATGGTTGTTCTTGTAGATGAACGCCCAGAAGAAGTAACAGATATGCAGCGCAGTGTTAAGGGCGAAGTTATCGCTTCAACATTTGACCGCCCAGCTGAAGATCACACAACAATTGCAGAGCTTGCAATCGAGCGCGCAAAGCGCTTGGTTGAAATGGGCCACGATGTAGTTGTACTTCTTGACTCAATCACACGTCTTGGTCGCGCATACAACATTGCAGCGCCCGCATCAGGTCGAATTCTCTCTGGTGGTGTTGATTCAGCAGCGCTATATCCACCTAAGAAGTTCTTTGGTGCAGCTCGTAATATTGAAGATGGTGGCTCACTGACCATTCTTGCAACAGCACTTGTTGATACCGGATCTCGTATGGATGAAGTTATCTTCGAAGAGTTCAAGGGAACCGGAAATATGGAGCTCATCCTTGATCGCAGAATGGCAGATAAGCGAATCTTCCCTGCGGTAAACGTTGTTGCTTCAGGTACTCGTAAGGAAGAAATTCTTATGGGTTCTGAAGAACTTAATATTGTCTGGAAACTTCGCCGTGTACTTCACGCACTTGAACCACAAGCTGCACTCGAACTCTTGCTCGAGAAGATGAAGGGCACCAAGTCCAACGTTGAATTCTTGATGCAGATTCAGAAGACAACGTCAGGCCCTGACGACAGTAAGTAACCACACGAAATTCACACAAACCCCGCTCATATCCTGGGCGGGGTTTTGTGCTTCCCCCAAGCCTCACTGTTGATTCACAGAAGTTACACACGCTCGAACTCCATAATTTCGGCTATAGGCACCGACAACCAGCACAACCGACTATGGGAGAGAAAAATGAAATACATTTCAGCTAAGAACGTTGCACTTCTAGTTGCAGCAGGATTAATTTCAAGTAGCGGCGTTGCGATGGCTGCAGATACTCCAGCTCCAGCAGCTTCACCAACTGCAGCCCCAACAGTAAAGGTTCACACACCTAATCCAGCAGTTGTTGCATTTAAGGCAGCTATCGCGACTTATCACGCAGGACGAGTTGCTGCAGATACAACGGCAAAGTCTGCAATCGACGCGGCAAAGGTAACTCGTGATGCTGCAATCGCAGCTGCAACAACTCCTGAAGCAAAGGGAGCTGCGCGCACAGCATTTAAATCAGCAGTTGCAAGTGCAAAGGCAACACATGATGCAGCGATCGCCGCACTTGGTGCCAAGCCAACTCCGCCGGTAAAAGCTACGAAGTAAACTTCCCCCATTGGGTAGTACTCAACCGCAGAATCCCGCGTGGATTTTGCGGTTGAGTGCTTTTAGGAGAGAATTCTCGTCTATTGCCACCCCATGGCGATGAACTGGTTCACCGCAGTACTGCGGACCCAGCCACAGAAAAGGAAAAGATTATGAGAAAAGATATCCACCCAGAATATAAAGAGACCCAAGTAACTTGTGGTTGCGGTGAAAAGTTTCTTACCCGCTCAACAGTTGCAAGCGGTTCAATCTACGTAGAAGTATGTTCTGTATGCCACCCGTTCTACACAGGTAAGCAGCGCATCCTTGATACTGGTGGACGCGTCGCTAAGTTCGAAGAGCGCTTCGGGAAAAAAGCAGCTAACTAGCTTTCTTAAGAGACCGCATCGCAGCCGAAAGGTTGCGGCGCGGTCTTTTTATTTCACAAAAAATTGCATTTCTACGGGAAAGGAGAAGTCAGATGAGTAACGATCGCTTTGCATCCGCACATGAGATGGTGCGCGAATATCAAGAGCTTGAACTTAAGATGGCCGATCCTTCAATCCACGAAGATCAAGGTAAAGCGCGCCAACTTGGTCGCCGCTATGCACAATTAGGACCAGTTGTTGCCGGATTTAATGCGTGGAAAAGTGCTGCAGATGATTTAGAGGCTGCAAAGGAGATGGCGGCAGAGGATGCATCTTTTGCATCGGAAATTCCAGCGATGGAGATTGCAGTTGAAGCAGCTGCCGAAAAGTTGGAAGAGCTACTTCTTCCGCGCGACCCTAACGATGATCGCGATGTCATTATTGAAGTCAAAGCCGGAGCGGGCGGAGATGAATCCGCGCTCTTTGCTGGAGATCTCGTTCGTATGTATCAGCGCTATGCCGAAAAGCGTGGCTGGAAAATTGAAATTATTGATATGACCGAATCAGAGCTCGGTGGGTTTAAAGATATTTCTATGGCGGTGAAATCAAAGGGAACTCCGGAACCTGGAACAACACCATATGCGCGACTTAAGTTTGAAGGCGGAGTCCATCGTGTACAGCGCGTTCCTGAGACTGAAAGCCAAGGGCGCATTCATACTTCTGCAGCCGGCGTACTTGTTCTGCCAGAAGCAGAAGAGGTAGATGTTGAATTAAATATGAATGATGTGCGCGTGGATGTATATCGCTCATCTGGTCCTGGTGGTCAGTCAGTAAATACAACTGACTCTGCCGTGCGCCTTACTCACGTGCCAACTGGAATTGTTGTTTCGTGTCAGAATGAAAAATCACAGCTGCAAAATAAGGAGTCTGCGCTACGTATTTTGCGCGCTCGACTACTGGCAGACGCACAAGAAAAGGCTGAAGCTGCTGCGATGGCTGAGCGAAAGAGCCAAGTGCGTACCGTTGATAGATCTGAGCGAATTCGTACATATAACTACCCGGAAAACCGCTTGAGTGATCACCGGGTCAATTACAAAGCCAATAACTTGGACGCGGTACTTAATGGCGAACTCGATGAAGTCGTGCAAGCTCTTTTAGATGCTGACCGAGCAGCAAAGCTCTCTTCTACCAACTAATTTACGATTATGGAACTTACCTTCAAAGAATTCTTGCGAGGCGGTAAGGAGCAATTAGCAAAAGCTGGATTTGCTGAAGTCGAAGCTGAACATCTACTTGCACATACTTTAGGTATTTCTCGTATGGATTTGCATAACCCACTCACAGTTGAAAATGCACTTGCTGCAATTGGAGATATGTCAATTGTTGAGGAGACTTTCTGGAAATTATTGGACCGACGCTGCACTCACGAACCACTGCAATACCTAACTGGCGTTGCTTACTTTCGCCATCTGGAAATAAAGGTTGGTCCAGGAGTTTTAGTGCCACGTCCTGAAAGTGAGCTTCTTGTTGAAGCGGCTCTCAATTACATTGAGAAGATAAATGGTCCGGTCAGCGTTGTTGATTTAGGTTCAGGTTCTGGTGCCCTTGCACTTTCAATCGCTACTGAAGCACCAAATACACATGTGATTGCAGTGGAGAAAAGTCCAGATGCAATTGTGTGGCTCAAAGAGAACGTCTCATTTATTGATGAGAAGGTCCGAATTCTTGAATCAGATGTGAAAGACGCCCTTGTTGGCGTGAAGTGCGATGTTGTCATTGCCAATCCTCCCTACGTTCCAGATTCACAGGAACTTCCACGTGATGTGCAGGAACATGAACCAGCAATTGCGCTCTTTGGAGGGATCGATGGCATGAAGGTCCCACGATTATTTATTACAACTGCGGCGCGCCTTCTTAAGAGTGGTGGCTTTCTTGCAATTGAGCACCATGAGCAGCAAG